>Ga0157363_1000841_pt1 | contig 24422 bp, 10 predicted proteins | sample AttsexASBM1_FD_111477 | JGI IMG/M metagenome (GOLD analysis project Ga0157363, IMG submission 111477) | Fungus gardens microbial communities from leaf cutter ant in Ribeirão Preto, State of São Paulo, Brazil - Atta sexdens ASBM1 | ecosystem: Host-associated > Fungi > Mycelium > Unclassified ... | reverse complement strand
TGAGAGAGAACGATTTATACTTTAAATTTCTAAACGTTCATGATTACGATACTGTACATTGTACTTACGAGAGTTTATTAAAAACACTTTATTTTAAATAATTTATGCTCCGTATTACTGCAACAAAATTAATGTGTTTACATATAAAGAGATGTTTTTGAAAAATGTATTCGAGGAAATGGCTACACTTGAAAATATTATGCAAATATGAAAATTTTAAGCTTTGTGAATTTTCTTGCGGTACTAAAATTTGACTTCTCGACGGTAGAGAAGATGTAGTTTCAACTGAATCAGCCTGATGCTATTTAAGAGTAACGAGATGGACGAGCAAGATGATTATACCAGGTGGTTTAAAGATGATCCGCCGATCGAGGGACGCCTACTTGGATACCTGCAGTTTGCTGTGCTTATTAAGGTTATCCTTTTGTCGGATCACTGTAATACGCTCATAATGTGTGACAATTCGGATGATTTGCATCCTTGGATGCGGAAGGCATAAAGCCATCAAGCGGGTTGTACAATTTTGCTGCATTGAAGGTGCATTGTTCTATTAAGCGTCTTTGTGAAAAGTACAAGGCACACGTGTATTGTTTGGATCGAATTACTTGCAGGTATTCCCCTCCCCCACCTCTTCACTCGTGCGCACGTACGAGTTTCTTTTTTAATTTCATATACATGCGTCCACTCGTGGAGGGAAAAAATTGATCCGCGAACGGGTAGACGGAAGACCCGAGGGGCACACTATTGGCTTCGCGAAAACGATGGGGCTCGTATAATAATGATCAGACACGAAACGCCTGGAGTTACGTGAGTAATTGTAAATTACCTATTCTCCATTCTCTCTCGGAGTAAATAATTTGTTGCGTCAAAATAGTGTTCCATAAAAGCAATAACGCATTTTATACATACTAGTTAAAGAAAAAGCAGTTAATATCAAAATTTCTTATTTATAAAGTATATACAGTCTATTTAGATATATAATTCTTTGTATTATTTAAATATATAACATTCAAAACATAAATCTAACGTTAAATTAATGTTAAATTGATGTTTAATTTAATGAAATGAAAAAACTTATAATTAATAAGCATTTTGTATTCTCTTTATGTGTCCATATCAACAGTTTTATTTATTAAAACTGTTGATATGGACACATTAAAAGAGAAAGAGTTGATATATATTATAGAGTTGATATATGCTGAATAAAGAAGTAAACCAAAATATATTTAGTAACTGATTAGAAATATTGTTATCAACCAATTATCAATTAGAATACATTGAATATATTTTGATTAATTTTCTAATCGAGATGTATATTCTAATAGTTGTTCACGTTGTATCGAAATACATATGTATCTTCTAATTATAAGAAGAAGGGATGCATTTCCATCAGTAATGACAAAAAGTCTGTCTAAAATCGAGACAGAAGACGTTTAAAGATATTTTTAAAAAAAAAAAACGTTCTTAAAACGTTTTATGTCTCGTTTTTGGATATGCGTGCTTGGTATTTTTTATTGAATATCTTTACACATAACAAGAATATCATTAACCAAGAAAAGTTGGTATCGTGGGATTTCTCTGGAATTGTCGAGGCATAACTGGTCATCGTGTTGGCTGGGGGAGGCGTTCGAAGTTGCAGGTACGCGCAGACGCGTTAATGGCAGGGAAAAGGAAAGAGAGAGAAACCTCGATGTCATTTCTTGTTTGCGATGTGTTGTTGTCGGCGTGAGATATATCGAGTCTAATGACAGGCCGCTTCGCACCGCCATGCGGTATCCTCACGCCCCATAAGAGCGTCCGCTTTTTTACTTCCTAGCCGCGAAATTTTCCTTTTCGTTACTTGCTTGCTGCAAGTTCCAAATTATTACTCTGCCCATGAAAAAAAGTAACATATAATTGTTTTAATTTGGAATATCGCAATATTTTATGTAGTAATTTATTTCTCTCTCTCTTTCTCTCTCTCTCTCCTCCCCCCCTCCTCTTTATCTCTCTGTCTATCTCTCTATCTGTCTGTCCATCTTTCTTATCTGATTGCAAGTCATAATTTTTTCAATAATACCAAAGAAACCTCGCGTAATTAATTGGTTTCTGCATGTCGCAGTGATATAACTAGTAACATAATTATAGCGATATTAAGAAATTTAATATATATATATATATATAGAGCGGAAAAGAATATAAATGTACAAGAAAAAAGTCATAACAAGGTAATGCACATGATACTTATGGGTGCAGCGGACATAAATTAAGGGTACTTTCTGTTCATGTCGATGCACCTCCGCTAAACGGCGCTCGTTTATATTCGCTGTCGCTGCTTCGAAGAGTCAACTCTAAATGGATGTTCTTGTAATGAACGAGGATCGATTGGATTGTGTTCAGGGGCGGACCGAGCCGTCTCGGATAGGATATTAAATATAAGAAATATAAAGATATATAGATAGATAATATAATTGCTCTTATTTGTCAAATAAAAATCAAATTGTGCAACACAAAAAATATCGATAGAAATATCTCTAAAGAAAAAACAATGTATCTGTCAGATATCAAAGGAGCAATAATAATCCAATCAGTTAAATAACATTTTGTTATTTTTAACTTCTATCTTTATCAATTCATTTCTACAGTTAATTTCAGAGTAAACATCGTCTAACGTATGCATTTAGTAAATAATAGCCTAAATTTGAGTCAAATTTAACATATTATCTTGAATTAAATCATTTAATTTCATTGTTTTTGTCAAATTAACAATATATTGGATAAGAGCAATGATGAACTATAAAAATTATTAAAAATAACTTAAACTAGATATAATTTGACATTATAAATTTAACAATATGCGTTAAAACAAAAAAGAACACGTGCTTACACATTACATATATAATAAATATTTAATCGAGCGCATAATAACGATAGCGTATATCGGCAGCGGAGAAAAAAATACATATGCCGTTTAATGGGAGGAGAAGCTGGTATAAATGTTAAGCCGGCAAAGTATTACGTTGGAGGAGGTAAGTGGCAAGAGAGACAGCCGAGGAGAACGAGCTAGGGGCGCGTCTCGGGCCCTCAGGGCCCGTCATAAACAATAGCGGAGGAGTAATTGATTCTCTAATAACTTAACGCGCGCCAGCACGAGTCGGCCACTAACAGCCTTAGGTAGGCATAATGTATTATGGCCGGCAACAACTCGACTGCCACGCCGGGAGAGTGGAGAAGGCTTCGACGAGAAGCACCACGGGATCTGTTGCGAGGCCCCGTGACTCGGAGATTTAAAGCCGCGCACCAATAATAAAGCAACCATCCTCGGAAAATGCCGTCGTCCTCGCGTACGAGGAAACCTACTACCTTCTCTGCTCGTCAAGATATACGGTCGCCCGATATCGTTTCCTCGATCGATTAGATAATTGCCCTGCGAATTAATCTTCCATTTTCACACATCTGTTATCAAGAAAAAAATCACGCAAATATTTAAGACCAGAGTTAACAATAGTTCCACCCACCATTTTGATTCCATTATTTCAATTTTTTTTTCTTTTTTATTAGTTTGTAACAAAATATTAATAAAAATATGTCGATGTGTATAATATAAATAATTTTAATAATAGTTATACCAAAATAATTCTTCCCTAAAAAAACAAGAATATAGAAAATTACTAAATTGGCCTTCGATATTTTTTGCAAAATACTATCGGCAGTTCTGGTATTAACAAAAAACATTCAAAGACTTCAGTATACAAAATATGCACAGATTATTATAAATCAAATTAAAAAATTAAATTTACAATAAGCTAAAAAATTAAACTATAAAATTACTATTAAACTAGCATATAAAATAACTAACAATAATTTTAACATGTATAAGCTCATTTTTCGTTTCATTCGTCGACATTTCCTCGTTGTCCGCAGATTCGATCTCTTCTTATAAACGTTATATCTAATGTGTTTAAGCGAGTGCAATCCTTAAGCGATTCCGTGCCGCGACATGCCGTTGCAATTCCGTTCAAATGCGAAGACTATGGCTGCGATGGGTGGTCGATCGCGCATGAATGTTTCATGGCTCCTAACTATCCACGAAACATGATCGATGGCCGGTTAGCACTCCGCTCTCGCCGACCCTCGTGAGCGCATCCGCTACGAGCAAACTCACAGACGTGTTCACGAGTGCGAGCGCGTGCGGGTGTGCGTTGCGCCCGCACCATACCAACGTAGTTCATAAATACGCGGCCATTTGGCAGTAAATCTTGGTAGCCACCGGAGAGAGTCGATGGTCCCTCTCTCTCTCTCTCTCCCTCTCTTTCTCTTTCTCTCTTCTCCACGACGTTCTTCGTTGTTAATTACCGTGTTTTAACACCTAGGCCCCATACCACCCGCTCGCCCTCGTAAGCTCGTCGTCTCTCCATCCCTTCTGCTCCCGGTTATTCCCGCGACCCTCTCGTCAGGGCCGTCTACAGGTTCGGACCGCATTCAATAAATTCCTATTATACGCATGAGGAGTTTGGTGATTTTACATAGAATTTCTCGTTTGATTCACTGTTTGATACATGCAGAATGCAATTAATGGGTTCTTGGGTTCTGAAAAAATTCGATTTAAATATCACGAGTATATATGATTATTAGTAGTTTATTTATTGAATATTTTAATATCATAGGCGAAATATATATAAACATTTGTTATGTGAAAAATTCTATTAATCTATTAATATACTAATGTTCTATATTGTATTTATACAAGAATGTTAGAGGAACTTTTAAAAACTCTTTCTTTTACATATCGCAAGTAAAAAGTAGTATGAAAATGAAAGATAGAAATGTGAATCGAATTGAATTTTTTAATTATTCTAAGAACAGTAATTAAACTTAGTCGTAATTAATTAACATCGTCTGACATTTTCGATAATCAATATTCTCTCATTAGAAGTATCCAATCTTTGCTATTCGATTTTAAGTCACTGTACTTATTCATTGTATGCAATGTACTTTTAGAACTAGAATGTATGATTATCTAATTGATTGAATGTCTTCTTTTTCTTGTCAGCTATTTCAATTGGAAACTTTCTTGTCTTTTTATCGACAAAATTATCTGTTGGAATTTATAAATTATATATTTTTCTGATTAAAATCTCTTTCGGCCTTACGATTTATTTTAATTAAACTTAAATATGTAGCTGTTCAATTACGTTGATATATTGAACTCGTTTTAATAATAATATTTATATATCTTATTTATTTATATAATTTTGTATACAATTTTTAATGTTTAATAAAATGTTTAAAAAAATATAAGATTTTTTATAATATTGTTTTAAAATAAAATAAAAGTTCTCTTCTTTTCTGCTATCACAGAAATGATTATCGAAAATTAAAAGAAATTATTGAATTATATATCATGTAAATGAAATAAAAGATAAGAGATAATATATAAATACTTAAATTAAATTTCCGTAAATTTTGGATTAATGACAAATTCCTACAAATAACAATTATCGTAGACATTTTTAGCTTTTCGAAACATACTGTATATGTTGATAAGCACACATAGCAATATCGTGTCACATATTACACCTTTAATTGTTTCGCATATTCATTAGTGACTCTTTGTCACTAAATATTCCGTCTATATATTGGTTATGAGCTTTGCATTGATCTCTATGCGATCGATCAATTGCAAGAAGAGCGCTCAACGGCCCTGCGCAGGTGAAATTTCTCATCGCAGAAGCGACCGCGCCCAATAGCAGCTCGAATTTCAATATTTTTTTCTTTTTTCTCCCGAAGCTGACTTATTGGACCACCATAAATTATAGATTTGTCGGGCATTATTTGCTGTCAGTTCGTCATAAATTCTTCTCCACATTTCATCATGATTGTATATCGAAATGTTCTAAAATTTTTGCCAATTGTACGCAAACTGATCGATTATTTACAAGTAATTTCCCTTTACATGATCAATAATTGATATATTTTTTCCAACGAGAATGAAAAGTAATATAACACATAATACTTACAGATCTATACATGTGCCTGTACAACTATATTTGAGAATAATTTTATATGATTTTCTTGTTTCTAAAACATATCAACATAGAAAAAAAACAATAGTAATAGTAATGATTAAAAATATCTATTTATTGCAATATTTATAATCTTTTAGGAATAATTGTTTAATTTTTTTCAACGCGTCTACATATACTAATATATTTTTTAACAGCAAAAATATATAAAAATTCAAATTCCAACAGTATCTACGTTCAACGTTGTGAAATACGAAACTTGTTGGCCTGGAAAAAATAACCATGAAATATTGTCGGCCAACTGTATCCGCAATGTTCTCCAACTATTGACAATCAAAACTGTTTGCAAACGATGTTTATAAAAAAGAAAGATAAAAATAGAGTCATATATTTATTTTTATATTAGAAATATAAAAATGAAAATGTACAAGATTATATTTTGTCCTTTGTGTCGTTATAATTATTCATAATAATTTATTTAGTTTGAATTCTCTAACCTAAATTTATAATATGTATAATCATGTAAAAAAAGACATAAATAATACGAAAAAAAATTTAAATCTCTCTCTCTCTCTCTCTCTCTCTCTCTATATATATATATATATATATATATATATATATATATACACACATAGTATAGTATATAGTAATGTGCAAGAAAATATTATCCGATTTAATTAGGCAAAATTAAGTATAGACCATAATATGATCATTAACATGTGTTAATAGATTATTTGATAAATTAACATTATTAAATAAAAATTGTACGATACGTGAAATCAAAAATATTTAGTCAATAAAATATCAACTATAATCAAGTAAACATCCATCAATTCCACGTATATTTCAATAATAGAAAACTCTCCGGATCGCGTCGGCTTGTATCGTGGACTTTTGCGGAGAATACTCATGAAATTTATGGCGCTGAATATTTCAGTCCACGCAACACAATCCACGGCAGGGTTTCGAATATATTAGGAGTCGCACATTGGATGCATGCGCTACGTTCGCCATGCCGCCGCCACGCTCGACAGATAATAACCGAGTGTCTCGTATCTCTCTAATTGCAAACGAAGGGCGTAATACTGCAGGGAAACCTCCCTTTTTGCGGTTCCGCCTCGCGCCGGATAAGTGATAAGCATCGAATGAAGGTGCAAGATGTTAAGTCCGGCGGCCGCCACAGACATTCTCGTCCAATCTACATTTGTAATCCGTAGTATTCATTTAACTTACATTTTATCAATGAAATCAAAATATTCAAGATGTCGACAACGACACACAAAAATTGATAATTTTTCTATACAAGAAAATATTATGTTTTTATATCTATCAACGCTGTAAATCGAGAAAATAAAAACAAAAAAACAAAAATAATAAGACTTTCAGTAAAATTTACATCAACTTTACTTTGATAGATAAGGTAAAAGCGACAAAGAAAGTGATAGTGAGATAGGATGTAGTATTTTAATTTATTTAAACATATATTCGAATAGAACGCGCGATAAAGGTATGGATAGATGAGTGAGACAGTGAGTTAAGATCATAGTTATAAATCAAGTTCCACCTTCTTGAGTTTATGTATATACTGAAGATATAAATTCTATTCTATTTTTATAAAATAAATTTTAAATAAAGAAAAATATATTCAATGATTTATGAAAGATAAACTAATATTAATGAAGATAGCGCTATTAGAAAATAAATTAGAAGTAATTAGAAAATAAATTTAAAATAACAGCATTATTTTGTAAATTATTGTATATTAAGTGATGTATGAAAAAGGTCTCGATCTTTCGTATGATTTAATATTCAATAAGATTTAATAAGTCGCGTGATAAAAAACCGATCTCACACACGATTTACCGATCGTCGTCAACTTCGTATATTTCGAGAAGCCCCGTGAATTTCCGGTCATATCTCGATGTAATATCTTCCCCTCTGTCTCTTTCTCTTTGTCTTCGCTTTGCCATTTCCTCCGAAGTCCACGAAGGAGCACGAGAGTGTCGAGAGAAACAGAAAAGAAACACACGCTACACCCTATAAATACGAACGGGTAATTGATTCAGTAATAACTAACTCAAGCGAGTCCTTCCTCCTCCATCGTCGACCTTTCTCACCCTCCTCCACCTCCGCGCATAAATATGTATGCAGGCAATAATATAAGCAGGCGCGTTGTTGGTGTTTCAGAAGAGACGCCTTCCAGAACCTTGAGGTGTATAGTGTACGTCGCATTCTTTTCCTCACGACGTTGGCGCCGTACGTTCTCATAAGATCTGACGTATATTTACTTAATCCATTACCCACTTTCTTTATACAAAATCATTGATAATCTTTTATAACGATTCTTCACTCTATAACTTAAATTTTTTTCTTTGGCATCAAGTATTTTTAATTAAAATGCGACAATGACAATACATATCCATAACTTGTGGCATTTGTCTAAAAATCTATCCATTATCAAATTGATTAAAAATCATATTTTAAATTATTTCTTTTTCTAATTAAGGGTGTATATGTTATACTTTACAGCATTATCAAAAATTTACAAATTTTATAGATCCAGATAGTGTTCTACTATCACATCTGAATATCTATGTAAAATTTGAGCATAATTTTCTTATTGATTTAAAAATTATTTAAGTTTTTTGTTTATCTTGATTCTTATATGTATATCTATATGTATAAAATCGCCTCTTTGCAAATTCTGTAAAAATTTATTTTGGATTCACTTATTTGTTTAAAAGTTATTTACCTAAAATAGTCATGCTGCACAAACTATTAAGAGCCAAATTATTTATCGTTTTGTAGTTATTTTCAATCAAGACATTTCACAATCAAACTTTTCTAACTAATATTAGCTTTTTTACTGATTTTTTGGTAGATACTATACAATAAAAATCTTTAAGTTAGAGTCCAACTTAACACTTTAACATGAAATCTGAATTGATTTCGCGAAATCCTATAATGAGGAATAATTACTTTCTTCTACTGACCCATTTTCAGAATGATTTTGGACTCATTTCGCATCTAAATTAAATATTTGAAGATGTAGTAATTGCCTAATAAATAGTCAAATAATGACACGTTGAAATAATTAAGTCAAGACACTGTGAAAATGGTGATGAGGGTTAAACGCACGACCCAGATTCATCGCGAACCTGTCGCATATCCGTTCACGCCGTGACCATCGTACATACGTGAAGACGTGCGACGTTGTTAATGCGTGTACGGAAGTTTTCCGTAACTGATACCTAGTCCCTGTTATCCAGTTACCTTACCGCGTTGGTACCGCGATGCAGGGTACCGTGAACGTCCCGCTCGAATGTGCAATTTCGAGAGACGATGTATCTACTTCCGCCGTTTGTGTCCTCGATATCCATCGTCTAGGATCGTTGATTTCAACGCTCCGCTCTCTGGGAATTTTTTTCTCGATCTTGTCCTTAGATTGCGAACCGCAAATAAAATTGTCACAGAACTTTTCATTTGTCTAATCAATATCGATGGAGCGATTATTCGGAAATCAAAATTTATTACGTGAATTCTTATTATTGAAATATTATAAAAAAAAAAGTAAAACCTTTTCCTTCAAATAAAAATAATTAATGCCTTTATTTAAAAACTGTTATTAATATATTAATATGTTAATTAATTAAAAAATACAAAGTAATTGCAAAGTGAACGAAATGATAAAAGATATTAAAGTTTATATTCTATCAAATTTTAATTATTTTATTTTATAATATCAAATAATTTTATAATAATAAATTTTATAATTTTATATTATTAATATAATTTTTGATACATCTTTGAAAACAAATTTTTATATAAATTTTCATTTTGATTTACTTTTTATGTCTGATGTCATTTAATAGCTGCTTACCTAACAGCAAAAATAATGAATATAGACATTCGGAAAGAGTTACATTAAGTATTAATCTATACTGCTTTAAATGAGAAAAAAATTGTAAACGATTCTATTACGCTGGATTAATGCCTCTCAACGGGATGACCAGCAATAACAGTGGAACAGCGGGCCAACAAAGGCTAAAGAAAAGCCACACCTTCTTCTCGCGCCCCGAGTAAGTAGGTAGCCAGCTATTTACGACTATTGCCTCCTGCCCACCTCGTTTCATTACCGATGCATTGCCGGATGCCAATGGACGTGATGGTCCCCAAAGTCACGCGACCATAATGCGCTGACTCGTAAACGTGCACTGCGACGCCACCCGGGAAATTGGATTTTAGATTACAAATTGTTTTGCGATTCTATCTCATCAATTTCTCGCAACTAATGTGGCTCAATTATTCAATTTTACTGAAATATACTGAGAGCTATTGAAGTGTAATGCATAATATATTCCTAGCAATTGGCATTTAATATTGAGATAATTTAATACATAAATTGATGTCAATAAAAGAATAAAATTATTTCCTAATTATTAATTAATTAAGTTACAAAATCTATTTAAAGTGTATATTATATCATAAGAATCTTAAATATTGAAAAATATAATTATATTTAACATAATAAAAATATAATTATATTTAATATTAAAAAAATACAAGACTTATATATAAATTTGCAAAGCGAAATAAGGATAGCGGAAAAAACGAACAATAATGAATAATATAAAATAAAATTAATAAATTAAATTTATTTTCGAAAGAAGTATGAAAATAAAAATGTTTTGACTATATTTATTTTTCATAAGTTTGATAAAAAGTATCAAAATATAATAACATGATAAGGAGATTTAAAAACGCTTTAAGCCATTAAATTAAAATTATATCAAATTCATTATATATTTATATTTAATATAGGTTTAGTACAAACAATTGTTTAACTTATAAAAAGGGAAGAATTTTTTTTTAAGTTTTTTTTTAAGATTTTGTAAGTTTCCTTAATCTAATTCTTGAAAACAAAGCAAATATTTTCCTCAATATTATAAATGCAATAATCAATCTTTTATATAGAATTTCTATTTGTAATTTCCTGCAAGACAATCAAAATTAATATTTTTTTAAATATAGAATTCTATTGCTATGCTTATGTTAATATGTAGTTAATACAGTTAATATAATTAAAACAACATTGAAAATAATTAAATTATTTTCTAGATACAAGTCTTTGTATTGCTTATATTTAGTTCATATTGTTATAATATACATGTTTGAATCCCCTCGTTTAATTTTATAACTACAACCCGAGATTCCTTTATTCCGATTAGTATGTTTCGACGCGAGACATATACAAAATGTGGGTGGTGTCTTTCTTTATTTATATAATGGAAGAAGGTTTAACGGGGAAGTTGGACAGCGTAAAAGGAAATTCGCGGCACGTGATCGACGCAAGAAGCACGTGTCGGCGGCCCATCATGGGCGATTTTGGTTTTAGATACCACTGATACGTCTCTCAGTTGAATAAAAGGGTGCCTCGATGAAGAAGGAAGCCACGCGGAAGGGGCACCAACACGCGCTCAATCCGCTCGTTTTAATGACCCCCTCATTATTGTGTCCCCACAAATTAGTCTTGTTACTCCGATACCGAGTACATGATCTTCTCGCAAGAAGTACTCTTCAATTTCACCCGTTATTCTCACGTTAATATTAAAATATTATCTGTTTAAAAGTGATAATCAAAAAGCAAAATTTCGGAAAACTCTGTAAACAGATGCGCGCGTTTCATGTAATATTTTTTATCGCAACCAAATATAAATGTCAATGAAGAATTCAACAAGTTTTATATAGTTTGTTAGAAGACGTATGTTTACATTCATTTTACTGTTACAATAATTTATTTCGTTATTGCTATTTTTTTATTAGTTTGAATTTTTTATCTTTTTCTCATAGTAAAATAAAATCATAATATTTGCTACATCGAGAGACGAGGATTATGGGGAAGGTTACCTTTCTCGTACGAGATATTTTCTCGGTGCCATGATCTCGTTACGCGACACCCTCGCCTATTTACCACCCTTCTACAATCTCCAACAAGGTATGATCTATGGAAATACGGTGCACGCGTATCATCCGTACATGCACGTGGATCAACACGTGGCCAGAGGCGACGGACCGATAATAGGTTTGGAGAAAGCTTGTCGATCATGATCGCCTCCGCTCGCCGATACACAACAAGTCTGATAAATAGTGACTGCTAATCCATACGATTGTCTCGTACCAAGATCTATTCAGAATGGCAGAGAGGAAGAGAGGAAAAAAGAGAGAAAGAAGGAAAGAATTGTCTATTTAAATATAAATAATATACAATATTTATACATAGATAGATATATACAATTGTATTTATACATATTTGATGAAATTATATTTAAAAAATATGTATGTATTTTTAAATTGTTTTATGCAATTTATAAATGCATAATCATTCAAATAACAAGCCATTTTCATTATGGCATCATTACAATACGTTTATTGCGTAATAATTTTATGAAATTAAATAAAAAGTAATTTTAATTATCGTCTAATTTTTATATTCTAATTTTAATCTTATAGTAATGTAGTTTAATGTCGTCGTTGTAAAGCTATAAATGTCCGAATTTCTGATAAAAGACTGAATTTAGCTAATCGGAATTTAAGAAATAGCGTCTTATTTCCACGATGCGAGAAGCTTAACGGGAACGAAGATCGTAATTCGCAAGAAGTGCATTGCGTCGCGTCTGCACTTCGCGGGTGACAGTCACTCGAAAAGTGCTCAAACGCGACGCGACGCGACTATGCTCATCTCGCGGACATAATTGAGTCCTCCTCCGTCTCGTGGCTCACACCAGATACATGCTCCGCGCAGCTACGTCGTCGAGAGAGGTGCGACGGAGAAAAAGGAGATTTGTCTCTGCGCGAGCACTCCGGTGGATTCGCGGATGAGTCTACGGGAGGGCGAGCCGGTTAGCAGAGGAGATGGGAGAAAGAGAGATGAGGGGACGGGTAAAGGGGCTCTCACGTTACCGACGCTGCGGCTGGGTGTCGGGTTACCTCCGACCTCATCTTCCTCCGGTGCCTCCGCGAGTTTGCCACCATCGACATCGTCCGTCCGTCCGTCCATCCGTCCGTCCATCCGCCCGTTCGTGTGTCCTCGTGTCTACCCTTCTCGATGCTCTCGACACCGATTTCTGATATCTTCCGCTTTTTGCTCAGTGAATGCGGATCTGTGTGAAAACTGATGAAATTTAAATTTCAGACTTCCACTAACTCAGTGCAGGTAAATCTATGAATTAATAATTATCTTATTTAGAGATACCGCTAAAAAAAAACCGAACCATTTTTTCAGTTTGAATCAGTTTGAATCAGCACACATTGAAGATTTTCAAAGATGATTAGCTTCAGACTCTGAAAGATTATCTGCCGCTATATTTTTAGTTATGTATAGCAAAAAGAAATTTCGAGAGATAGAAATAGTATAAAAGCCCAAAATAGCCTAAAAGAAATTTTGATAATTTTAAGATTTACTGCGACTATATCGATATAAAATATTAATAAAAAGATATGTGATTAAAAGTATAATTGAATATATACACGCAAAAAAACACTGTACACTGAGAGAAAAATGTTTTATATTTGTAATTATAATTACATATTACTATAATTATGATTTTATGTATGTATACACACACACACACACATACACACACACACACACACACACACACACACACACACAATTATATAATTATAATCATAAAATAATTGAAATTACCATAAAAATGATTCAAGTGACTAATTTTATAATTATATTTTGAGAGAATAAAAAATATGATTGTCCTAAAATATAACTATAAAATTATAGTTTTATGGTAATTTCAATTATTTTATAATTATAATAACTATAATTATAGTCATTTTAGGTTGCCAACTATATACATTTGTTGTTAGAACTATATACATAGTTACTGTTATTATAGCAATAATAATTATAATTACAATAATATGTAATTATAGTTACAAATACCAAATATTTTTCTCTCAGTGTAGCTTTGTAAAAAACAATTATAGTTACATAATAGTTACAGTCTATATACAGTAATTAATAATCAAGATGTCCAACAACAATTATCGTGTAATTAATCGTCAAAAATGCACGCGTTTATATGTACGCGTGTACCTTTGTTCTGATGAGAATCATCGCGACGTACATCTAGGTTACCCTTGGTGATTGTTTACGGAAGAAAGATGTATGTATATTTAGGGGACGATACGCGGCGTATTGTGTCGAAAAGGGTGGGTGTTTCCCGTTATGGACACCCCTCGATGTCGGTATCGATTATACACCCTCCGACGTGCGAAGGGGCACGAAGCGCGCGCGGTGAAGCGCCGAGGGACCGTTTTAATTATCTCCTGAAGTAATTATAAAAGGGCCGTGCGGGAATCGATAAGTCAAGGGCAGGAACACCGTGAAGTCGAAACTATTCAACGAGGATGCTCGTTAGGTTGCATTAGATCACTCGCAAATAGACGAATTCTAAGTATTCGGTATGTAGAGCAACTGCATTGCTAGAATATCGATTCGAGTACAACTAATATTCGACATTCGATATTTAGATATAGAGATATAAATACCGAAGACGTATTTAGATTATATAAAAGCGTGATTAGATAAAAGCATCTGTTAAAGAGTTCTGTGAATCTCGTTAAGATATGTATTTAGTTTTTCCGAAATTTCCCTGTCTCCAACTTTATCCTTCGGCTTTTACAGATTCACTTTCGATATACTCGTGTCAAACATAATGCAACGTTTACACATTATAGAGATGTCATCTCGACAGATATAAACGAGCTCGCTATATATTACAGAGACTGAAAATTACAGAGAAGAGCACAAGAGTAAGAGATGAAACTATTTAATTATTAATCCTTGTAAATTAATTAATGATAAGTAATTTACAAGAAATATACTATTGTACATATGGAATCATATTTAAAATAGAATCTTTTTTTTAGTTTTTAGAGAGTACAGATTCAGTTAAGAAATAATAGTTAAGTACGATTTGTAAGATCTATTTTAGAAATTATCTATACTATCTAAAAATGAAAAAAATTCTTTTATGCATTTCTTAAAAAAAAGTTCAAGCACGTTGTAAAGACAACTTTTTAGAGGACCGCCGACCGTTCGACAGATCATTTGTGAATTTTAGAAATTGCATTCTTTTTCAAGGATGGTGATAATCCTGTCGTTAGAACAGAAAGAATTGTAAAAGTATATGAAGGATATAGCGAAGGGCAGAATAGAAAAAGTGAGTGAGAAAGAAATGAAGGGAACGAGGAAGAGAGAGAAGTACGGGGTAATTTAACACCGGAAGCGTCTTGAGCGTGACGCCACCCTGAAGGTGCAGGATACGCGGCGTGGATAGGTAGGCAGGAGGTGGGGCGAAGAAGGTGGAGACGATGGCGATGGTGCAGCCAGCCGGTGGGAGTCGGTCGGTACTCGAGGCCGCCATGCAAGGCGAGCTCTTCCTTCGTATTTCTCATCTATATCTCTCTCTCCTCTCCCCCCCCCTCCTTCTCCCCCTTTGTCTTTCCTCACAGGCTTCCTTTCCCCTCTTCTACCTTACTCTGTCTTTTGCTAGATCTTCTTTTTTTCTCTTGTAATTAGAACAAGGTGATTTCTTGGTCTATTCAGTATTCTTTCCTCTAGCCTAAATATTATATTTCACGTTCTAAAAACATTTATTTCAATTAAACAAGATAATTTTATCTTCATAGAACAAGAAGAAAAGACATGAATGATAAAGGGATAATTTTTTTGTACTTAGAATTCTTTCTCATTTTTGATTTTTATTATTTGGTATTATTATTTCTTGATGGAATATTATAGTTTGGTTCATCTAAATCTTAAATTTCTATCTCTACTAATCTGGGATACGTTAGAAGCTGAAATGTATGCAAATTATTAGTTTACACTGTTTACGAAAAAATTACGAAAAAGACTCTCTAACAAATTTTTTTAACATTGAAGCATCAAACTTTTCTATCTTATTTCATTTAATTCGTGACACGGTAAGGCGTAAGAGATGTTGTAACTTGATTTAAAGTACGAAAGATTAGATCATTTAATGATATTATTAATAAATATGGCAGATACTCGACCGCATATAGTTATTGCCGCAACTACCAGTACTATTTGCATCAGGTGGCTACCAGATCAACAATCTCCACAAATCCCCTTCTTCTCTTCTCGTCCCTGAATAACTCTTTTTCCATCCCCGGCATTCATCCTCCTTCATTTTAGATCACCACACGACGTAGACACTTCCTTCTATCCTCTTGCTGTCCTCGTCCTTTTGCATCGGTGTGTGGCCGGTCTTACATGCTGCATTTACACGCCCGCACGTAAGTACGCACCTACGTCCAAGGGGATTGAATTACCACCGCGAGAGAGCCCCTATGTGGCAACTCTCTTACTTAACCTACCGAACTGTATCGACACATTTTTCCTTCACGGGGTGTCCCGCAAACGGGATAGCCTTCTCTAAACCGAGTCCGCGGCTTGTTGCGCGAATACACGAGCGTTATGAAAAAAAAAAAAATCATATGTGTAGACACTGGAATTAGAACATATGAAATCAAACATCTAATTTTCTATCACTTTTTATAAATAAAACACTTTTTTGTCTTACCATTTATTTATTGATATGAGCATTTTTATTCTTCTTGGGAGAAAATCTAAATTAGATTTTAAAAATTACAAATTATTGCTGTAAATCTTATCTTTAATTAATTTCGAGATTTTATCTCGAAATGATTATGTGTACCTGTTTGAAATTACGTGCTTGATAAAAAAATCATTCGATCATCAAGTTTCGTGAAGCATTCACGCGAGAGGATTTCTGCATTGCATGGAGGCGACGCACGAGTGCAATGGGTTATAAGTGTCCCGACGGGACGAAGCAAGGTATATTTTTTTATAGCTTTATAGGGATCGTTACAGAAAAGGGGAGAGAAAGGGGGCCCGCCCACATCGTAGTGCAAGAGGGGCTCCTCCCTTTCCTCGGTTGCCGAAATCTCCGATCTGTCGAACTTGATAAGACCACTGACCGGATATTTATTATTTGTAATTTACATGGTGAGGTACGCCTCGTTAAGTCAGGGGCTAGAATGTGTAGCGAATTTCACGCGCGTGTGCACACGCATGGCGCGATCGGAAACGAAATTTACATAATTCTCTTGACTAACATTAGTCGAACGAGTTTAAAAATTCAGCATGTACTTTACAACTTTTTGCCAATTTTATTAATTTGTTAATTTCCATTAGGAGTACAGTATATTTTGTGTAAAGTATAATAGTGTGTCTGTTCCTCGGGTAATTCGTTTTTTTGATATTGTAGATTTTTAAAAGATCTCTTAGATTTGCAAAATGTCTCATCACGCACTTGATATATTTACTGTAATAATTATTTATATTTTTTTATAAATATAATATTATATCATATAATGTATATATTAAGATATAAATATATAAACCCACTAAGAAAGAAACATTTCAGTAACATTGCTGCATGTACAACGTTGCTGCAACTGAAATGTTTCAAAACGTTTTTTGTTTACTGGGAATTGACGTATCGATCAAATTTATAACAATGCATTTTTAATATACATTTCTAAACTAAATAAATTTGTATTTATCCACATACTTGATGAACAAAAAAAATTCAAATTTCATAAAAAAAAATGGTATGTGTTATCATGATCCATATTATAATATATAGCAAAATAAAATTAGAGCATGTCTTTAATTTACAACAAAGAAAACAAATTGCATCTGCGAAATTGTCGGATTGCGTCATCCATTGATGGGAATAGATTTTCGCTTTCCTATAAAGTACAAGAAAATCCGATGGATTCCGGTAGAGTCTAAAGCGCAGTGAGGAAGGATAAAAGATCCAGATGAAGCAGGATAGAAACTAAACGAGAGAGGAAAAGAGGAAGAAAGAAAGAGAGACGCGCTGTCTGGCCACTCTATAATTTGTCGGGGTGAGTTACCGCCCTTGTCTTTGCTTAGCGCTGGGCGTTCGTTCGTTCGTTCGTTCGTTCATTCTCTCGTTCGTTCGGTTTTCTCTCCAGTGATGTTATCAGCGCATACCTCGCTAGACAGGTGGCCACCCCGTGACACCCACACACGTTCGATACATCGCATCGGTGCATCGCCAGAATTCGGCGCTCTTTATTCTACGCATCCGCGCGCGCGACGAACGACAGATGATGCGTAAAGGCAGATAAAACTGACATGTTCCATTCATTGTGCTGTCATGTATATATTACGTAATAATGTGTGGACCTTACACACGTGGCGTACTGATTGTAGAACATTCTTGGCTTTAAAAATAGTTCTGTACATAATTAATGCCCCCAATGTATAATTTAACTGATTTATATTTATACACTTGATTAACAAAAATCAAATTTTATAAGAAAACATATGATATATGTTATCATGATCTATATTATAATATATGGCAAAATAAGATTAGAACGTGTCTTTAATTATTTAATTTACAACAAAGAGAAAAATATCTGAATGATTTTATATGTAACAAAAATTCACATTTTTTTTTATTCGATTAGGATGTTAACTTTTAAATGCCTTTTTGGCATTTAATATAGCATATTCAGCTTTCTTTTCCAATATTTTTTTAGTGCTTTTTCTATTGCTTATAACTTTTTTATTAATCAAGATACTTATGTTTGCTTGATACATTAATATTCTTTAATGTCTAGTGGTTCAATTAAAAAAAATTATTTACAATGTGTTCATTTCTAGAAAAGTTATAAACAATCAAATTGGGTTGGGTACGCCAAGTGTTATTGTATTAAGGATAAAAGTCTTTTGCATAGACTTTTGCATAACGCATAGTGCATAAGCATCAATCAAATGTAAGCAAAATCAACTAATCAGAATCTTTTCTTCTTCCCATTTCATGGAAAAGAAGAATTTCGATTAGTTGATTCCCTTATATACTATGCATTATTATGCGTTATGCAAGAGTCTGTGATGCGGCCATTAAGCATGATGATTAATATACTTGTGAATCTTATAAACATGCAATTTCTTAATTTATAATTGTAAAAGAAAATTAATAATTACGATATCATATAAAATCATGATATTTGATAGTATTTAGGAGAAATAAATTTATCAGCATTCAGTGATTTTAAGATGATTTTAAGATGATTTCACTCTTTCTTTCTCATGAGACAACAAGGACGTATTCATTATTCGCTCTTAGAAATCTTTTATTAGTTATGAAGAAGAATGTATGTGCTTCGTCGAAGAGTTTCCATTTCAAGTTAACGCGATGGCTGTCGTGTCTGTTCGATCGCCAAGCGATAGAGTTAAGATCGAGGGATCCAGAACGGTAGTTCGCACCGGTGGAAACCGTCTGTGTGGTCTGCATGAGTTCCTACCATCCGTTTTAAGCCCTCTTCGTCGCCCCTCTTCCCATATCTCTCTCTCTCCCCTATTTCTCTCTCTCTCTCTCTCTCTCTCTCTCTCTCTCTCTCTCTCTCCTGAACGCTTCGCCAACGATGACGTTAGTAACACGATATCTGCCCCATCCGCGGCCTGCAGACGGCTTCCATACAGATGTTCCAAAGGGAATAGGACCGAGGTGGTGTACCATTATCCGTTTATGGAACCGCGGTGACGCCCAGTCGTCGATAACGGTAATCAATTTTGCCGTACGCGCGACGAATCGGTGACGATTCGATGCATCACTCGCACAGTTACGTACAAGTCAGTTACACCACGATAATTGACATCAACCTAGCCAAGTTGAACTTAAACTCAGAAAATAAAACTAAGAAATCTGGGATGAGAAAGATGATTTTCTAAGATGATTTTCTTAAATCATATTATAGTTATAGAATCAATTTTAACGAAATATATGTATATGTAATAGATGGAATATATTATTGTAATCTTTTGAGAAATACACCATTTACCAATTAGAAAATAACAATCACTATTTTTTTACTGTGCGATTGAAAAGTTGCGAATACTTTAATAAGTAAATAGCAACAAAATATGTCTAATTCATATGAAATAATATATTGACACTAATACACGGAAATGATTCCATGTAAAGAATAACAAATTATTTTCTGAGAAATTATTAGAGAAACAAAATCTTTTTCTAGTGTTTTTAAGATAGAAGTCTTTTATAAAATAAATGGATACTATCTCCAGGAGTAATAGAACGAATCTCTCATTTTTTTAGCTGTGAAATCATATATTTTCCTTACATAAATCTTGTCTTAATACTTTTACAAATACAAGACGATTAGAAGAATTGACTTATGTAAGAAAAAAACATATATATGATTCTATTTTTTTAAAAATGAGGCAACCGGGTTGTCCCACTGTTTTCCTAAATGGCCCAGCAGTGATATCCCATTTGTCCAAATGAAGGGCCGCAACAAACTTTAAAAGAAAAATTTTAAAGATACTTGTATCCTTAATAAGTTTCAGACCAAGACAAACAGCTTGTAAAATTTCACGCGCAGACCACCCTGTGTACTTTCAGTAATGTATTGCACGCGTGCGACACAAGAAAATTGCATTTGCTCATCGATTGTCTCGGCGATAACGCAGGGTCGTTTCGAGAGGACATTAGATATTCGAGCGCGTTCTTGCTAAATTTACCAAGAATGCTCGCGATTCTTGGTAGAGCCAAGCAGAAGCTACATGAGAGACATATAGCACAAGAAGGTGAAGGGGTGGATGGAAGAAGACCGGGGAGGGCAGACAAATGAGTCGGGCCGCGAGACCCTGCGACTCGTTTAATCAAAGTTTGGGATGCGTGCTGCTCGGTCCCGAACTAACTACGTCCGATCATGCTACGAAACCAGCCAGCCAAGCCAGCCTTACCATACTGACTCGTGCCAGACACTCGCAGACCGTACAAGTCTACCTACGACTCCACCTTTCCTTCGCAGAACTTCGATTCTGACCCTCCACGATGTTGTTGGCTTTTGTGTTTAATCCCAACGGGAGCTGCATAAAGAATTACGAAGCATCCAGCCTTACATTTTTACAAAGTATCTATTTGTTGCGATCATTATAAATTTTTTCGTATTCTTCTTATGCAATTCTAGAATGTTAATTTTTGTGTACGTATAGATTTTATATATTTGATTACTTTAAATTAGAAAGACCTATTAATATTGGACCACCTTAACGTCATGTTTAGAATTGAGTTGAGTCGGGTTAAATTAGATTCTACGACTTTGCTATATGCGATGGAAGATATCAATTCTTGTAACCGACCGCGAGAGAAGGCGCCACCGGAATTCACCGATGAGTGGAAAAGGGGCACGTAGGGCCAACGTGTATACGACGTGCCTACCGACAATAAACGAAGTCGGGTGACGGGCGAACACGTGAAACTGCACCGCGCGCGTGTTTCGTAGGACGAGACATAAAATAGGTGGATATGGCGGTCCCAGTGCGTGCAGGCACCTCGTAGATAAGCAATTACGATGGAATCTGCAGATAAGACGACAAATTCGAATTCCAAGATTCGGGGCCCCGATACGATCGACACGAAGCGTGCGTCCTTCATTCCTTTCTTTCTCTTCCTTTCATCAGATTCCGGAGACTCAGATTCTTAGTTGGATTGCGTTTTGCAAATGCGCAATTTGTTAAACGATAAATCGCGAACGATAAACGGCTAATGACGATGGTATCTTTTAAGTCAAACAAGAGGATGTACCTGATGATCAAAAATTTCAACTATAAAATATATATAAAATTCGAAGGCTAAAAATATAGAAGTCTTGAAACCCAAAGAGGCGTAAAGAAACTAAATTCGTCGAATAAATTGAAATACAAAACAAAATTCAAAGCACATATCTTGTGTTTTGCATTTTTTATATCTTTTATTATTAAAATTATTATTGTATATCGTTCATTTGCTACAACAATGACACAACAAAAAATAAAATTTTCCAGAATATTCAGTTTCAATATTTTGAATTATTAAAAAGTTGTAATATTAATTTTTAAATGCAATATTGAGAGATAAAATAATTAATAGTAGAAAAATGAAAATATATTACTTTAAAACGTTTTTTTTTTACGTTTTTTTTTCTTTTTTACAAGCAACTAAAAAACAACTGACAATTTTTAGTTGCGTGTATAGTGAGCGATATATTTTCTCAATATATAATACGATATAATTATAATTTCTTTCTCTTCTATTTTGTTGAAAATAAAAAATAATAATAGTAAAAAGTAAATAAAATCAATTTTTTGAATGAATTGTTTATGGAGAAAAAGAGGATCACAAAAGCGATTTGCCCTGAAAGGTGACCACTGCGCGGAAAATCGGTCCGCGTGATTTTTCTGATCGCGCCGACATACAGCTATGTCGTTTGTTTTCTAGCGTACCTAAACCGCATTGTATCCGACGATGCAATTTTCGTAAACTACGCAATACGGCGCAGCGCGACGTGTCGTTCGAATGTCAATCACGTACACGCGGCGTTTGTCATATTGCGCTGATACGTGCCAGTCGATTTCGCGTGCACGCTCTCTGCCATCCGAAACTGATAATGGGCGTTGCTCTGCGAGTAATGCGATACGTTTGTGCATTGCGCGTACGTACGCAAATGCGTGTGCACGCATACATGCACGTATTACACGTCAGTGTATGGCCTGGTGTGCATATTTAGTAAGATCAAACTCAAACGACTTTGCCATTATTTTAACTGTAAACGAATGCAGCATCATTTGTCCCTCCCGCGCACTGAGAGAAAAATGTTTGATTTGTGACTAGAATTGCATGGTAAATAATTATTTTGATTAGAAGCTCCATTCATGATTATTATTGCTATAATGTTAACAATTATATATATAATAATATTATATGATACACTTAGCTATCTCGCGAATATGAAAAAATTATACTATAACATAATTTCAAATAACAATATAGTAAAATAACAAGATATAAATGGCAATTAAAATCAATGTTTTTTTATTTATTAAATGCAATCACAATTATATAGAACTATTTTTTAACACATTCACTTATTTATATGATAATAATAACTAAGAAATATGTTAAGAAAAAATTAAAGATTTTAAATAATATTAAAACTCTTTATTTTTGATCGCATATGTGAGAACACAATCAATATTAGAAATTAAAATAACGGTCAAAGCTGGATCTTCATTACTTAAATAATTTAATCTTGAATTACTATATATATCATATATATCATATGTACTTGCATATATACTTGCATATTTGTAGTCTTTTTAAAGATTTTAAAGCAGTATGTGTGTGACTATATTAAGCATAATTGATTATGTTGTAGTCAAACTATAAAAAAGATTATAAATATAAATTATAGTTAAATTATGGCACTTGCAATTTTTTTTTCTTGTAATCCGACCACAAAAAAACATGATATTTATCATGTACTTATAACATAGGAGATGTCTACCTATAAGTATAACGAGAATAATGATTGAAGTAACAATAATTATGTGCCGAATTGCACACTAAAGCTTGAGAGCACAGCGTGCATCATGTAAAATTGTAATTTTATATATAAATATGAATATAAAATATGAACGTATAATATAATATTATATCAAAAGTTACAATATAATTACACATTCATATAAATTCTACTACTATGATGATACTTATTTATTACATAAAAATAATTAAATAAGTTTCTGTTTTACTTTATTATATTACATTTCTTGTTTTATTTATTATATGTATAGAGTCACATAAAGTTATCGTGCATTAAAAACACATTTACGTAAATTTTTTATGTAAAATGTTCTTGTACATGTTTCTAATACATTTAAAATCAGACAAGCATTTAAAAGAATCGCGTTTTCAATTGAGGCAAAGGTTAGCTATCGTTTCTTCCTTCGATAAGACCTCGAGGACGGGAAAGCCGGAAGTTATACCGAAAGATTTATGCGCTTCCGAGCTGTGGCTGTAACTTTTGCTCCGATACTCACGCCCACGAGCGGCAGTAGATTACGTGGCATTTTTGCATCGTATCTTGTGCCCATGCTCTATCAGGATTTATGAGTTATGCAAACAACAAGGAAGTCTCATCGGAGCTAAGGGTGAAAGAAGTAGCTCCGCCTTCTTCTCTTTCTTGTACGACGCGTATACTGATTAATGCGGTTTTGTCTCTTTTCAGTTCTATTGTAACATAATACAATTTAATTTACGTGTACTACAATTATATTTTATTAATTAATACGTTAGTATGAATGTACTCACGTGGATTAATAAATAAATCAACATCAATTATAATTTTGATATATATGAGATATATTGTTTTCTATATGTATATTTATATGTCTCAATAAAAACTTTAAATTTAATAAAAGTAATACACATATTAAATTTCATCAATGTATATATATATATATATATA
>Ga0157363_1000839_pt1 | contig 24445 bp, 23 predicted proteins | sample AttsexASBM1_FD_111477 | JGI IMG/M metagenome (GOLD analysis project Ga0157363, IMG submission 111477) | Fungus gardens microbial communities from leaf cutter ant in Ribeirão Preto, State of São Paulo, Brazil - Atta sexdens ASBM1 | ecosystem: Host-associated > Fungi > Mycelium > Unclassified ... | reverse complement strand
GCGGGCTTGCGGATGGATCTGATGCATTAACAATCACTCCGGCGTTCAACGTCAAACCAGGGGGCGTAAGCGGCAATAGCCCACGATACGCCGTCCCAATGACGTCTCACAACCTGACAACTACCCTTCAAAGTTTTCGCATCGCCAACCTTTGGCGGATTTTGGAGGCGCGTGACCGCATCCGCTCGCTAGGCCTGCGCTTACCCAACGTCAACGGTCTCCTGAACCTCGTATCGTGGTCACGCTCGCTAGACGGTCACCTAGTGCCGCATGACAATGTTCCCAATGCGCCGCCAGGTGGAGAAGCCATGCTTTTTATGCCGCAGAATGGTCTTCGACAATTGCGGCAGGAAGCAGCGCTGGAAGCTGATTTCCGCGTTGGCCGGTTTGTCGACGGAACATGGAGGCGACTTAGACGTGATGTAACCTCAGTGTTCGACGATGACTGCAATGCGCCTGTCTACAGAAGCGAGAATCCCGGACGACACGGCATGCCGATGGTTGCTTACATGTCCGACCAACGAGACTGGTGGGCGGCCGTCAAGAGCCCCAATCGAGGCGGGGGCAACCTCGCATATGACCGATGGAGGATGGCAGGTGTCTGGCTATCGCGATCGGTTCCGCGCCTTGAAGAGAAGATTAGTCTGCCTACTGGCCCAATCCTCTGGGACTTAATCTTCGAGGGTGACCTAAGCGATCGCAGCCTTGTAAGGGAACGTCTGACCTACATGGCGGCGCGGGCCGCGGTCAGGGTCGAGATTGATCCCAGTCGCTCTACAATTGTAACGCGGATCGGAAGCGATTTCGACAAGGCGCTTTTTCATCCGGAAAACATTGCCGAGCGCGCGCTGGTAGCGGCGCTCATTAATGGCGCCGCCCAGCTGGGGGGTGAGGTAAATCCCGACGCGCTCGAGGCTGCGTTGCTTTCAACCATTGTGACCCATCCAGGGGCGCGGCATAGTCACGCATTCACGCAGCGCAGCTTCCGTGACCATGTCGGTAAATACAATACGGGCAGAGAACTTATACGTATCGCGCGCGAAGACGACGCTTTTACGCGCCTCAACCTAGGCTGGTGCGTTCGCGACAAGTCCGAAGGTGCGACGATTCTCGGTAAAACCGAGTGCACGGCGTTCCTCAACGCGGTCGTCACGCACCTTCAGAATGAACTACTGGAAACGCTCAAGAGCTATGACCGCAATCAGATGCTTGAACGCCTGTTACTCAACCACGAATTGGCAATAGACGATCGCGATCGATGGAACCTGACGTCGTCAGCGATCCTCGCGCTCCACGGCCGCACGCCGGATACGCGTGCCCACATGATCAAGGCCGAGCAAAGTCTCAATGCGGTATTCCAGTCTACTCGCATCTTAGTCGAAATGGCGATTTGCCAAAGTCCACTGACAGGCGGCGTGCATCCCGGCAGACTGGATATCGCGCTACTGATGGCCAGGGCTACGCTGTTGTTCGAGATCGGAGGGTGGTCCGATGCTATTCGCTGGGACGTCATGAAGCCCGAATTACGCATTACCCCACTCGGCGACATCCATGCTGACTTTGACTATGCCGATGAGATCATCACCCCTCACGCGAACGCCTTCGGTGAGGCGCAGATTGAGCGAACGGTCACGGGCTACGCTAAAAATCTGGAGGAACCCTCGACGTCCACGAGCGTGGCGGACAAGCTCGATATCGGTTTCGCTGACGCGTGGGCTGAACAGATTGGGGCAACGATTGACGAGGTCCGGCTGTTCGTCGGGACTATCGAGCAGATGGGTCTCGATGAAAAGGCAAGGGTTATCCGGGTGCAGCGCAATCGCTTTAAAGCGATGCAGATTGGCGACGTCGGGATCGAAGATGACACCGCCGGACGAATTCTTAATGCCCTCACGCTTACCGCGCGCGCCAGCTGGCGCGATATCCCTCCGGGATTTGAGGAACGGGACCGACATCCGTGGCGCTTTCGGCGCCAGCTATCATTCTTACGTCGCCCAATCCTCGACTGGGATCCCACCGGTGACACGCTTCTCGTGGCGCCGGGCATGCTGCGAGACAGCTTGGTCTACATGCTTTCACTTTACGAAAGTGGCGACTTCCCGGTCAGTCAACTGTCAGCAAAGATGGCGGCTTGGCGTGGCATCGCCAACGGTCGCCGCGGCACTGTATTCGCTGAGGAAGTGGCTGAGACGATGCGCGCCAATGGATGGCAGGCGGAAATCGAGGTCAAGGTTACCAAGCTCCTCGAACGCGGCTTTGATAAGGACCATGGCGACGTCGATGTGCTGGCATGGCGCGACGACGGGCGGGTGCTTGCGATCGAGTGCAAGGACGTTCAGTTTCGAAAAACGTTAGGCGAGATATCGGAACAGCTCGCTGACTTCCGCAGGAAGATCCGCCCGAACGGCAAGCGCGACGAATTGCGCAAACATTTGGACCGGATGGAGATCATCAGGGAGCATCTTTCCCAGGTTGCGAATTATGTCAGGCTCCCAATCGTTGGTGCGATCGAAAGCCACCTCCTGTTTCGCAACCCTGTTCCGATGGAGTTCGCGCTTTCTCAAATGGCGGGTCAAGTTCAAGTCAGTAATTTCAGCGCGATTTCATCGATATAGTCTAAGCCTGTAAGGGGCGCCAATTGCGTCTGCTTTCTCGAAAGATGGCCTATCATGCTGGACGGCCGAAAGGGGTCGAGTAGCTGTCATGAACATGAACGCTGCGAATGGCTGCTTTCGGTCATCCCTTCCCGATAACCGACTATCCGTTTACCCCCCATTCCTGCCATCAGTCTACGCCACCGGGGGGCCATGGCAGCCCGAAGTCAGTCATCACGCAGTTTGTACACTCCACTCGCGCGCATCGCTGAGCGGCCGAGCGCTCCGGCATGACAGCTTCAGGCCCCGCTGCATACGAGAATCTTCCTCCCGTTGATGCGCCCGTGCTTCAGGGCGGAGAGGCTTGCCGGCAGATCATCGAACCCGGTGACGATATACTGCTGGAGATTCAGGGCACCAACCCGGACAGCGTCGAGCAACTGCGCTCCGGCCTGGCGCCACTCCCGCCAGTCCTCCGCCGTCGCGTGACCGTGCGCGCTGTTGAGCGCGACTTCATGCAGGGACAGCGCCATCGTGAATGGCGGCAGGGGTGGCGATTCCAGGCGATCCTGAATGCAGACCAGATGCCCGTTATACCCCACCAGCGGCGCCAGACCGCGCGCATACGCCCCGCTCGTGGTGTCGAATGCAGCAAAGAGGCGGCGCGGCCCGAGTGCTGCAACCAATTGCGCACGCCAGCCCTCATCGCGATAATCGAACGTGCCGGCAACGCCCAGCGCCAGCAGCCTATCGCGATGAACCGGCGACGCGGTCGCCCAGACGCGCAAGTTCCGGCGCAATGCCAACTGCACCAGGATCAGTGACACAGCGCCGCCAGCACCCGTCACCAGTACATCCCGGTTCGGCATATCCGGCACCTTGGCGAGCGCCTGCCACGCCGTCAGCCCCGGACACGGAATTCCGGCGGCGCTCTCGTCGCTGACACCGTCGGGAATAACCAGCGCGCAATCGGCATCCACGATCGTATATTCCGCGAAGCTGCCCGGTTTGCCGAGCCCTTGATGATATGCGACTCGCGTTCCCAGGGGGACGTCCACGCCGCCGCCAACCTCCACGACAATTCCGACACCGTCCACGCCCGGCACATGCCCCGGCCGCCACCCATCTGAACTGGCTGCAATGACTTTCCAGTCAACGGGGTTGAGCGCGATCATGGTATTCCGCACGACGATCTCATCCGGTCCTGGAGACACGATGCCCCGGTCCTCCAGCCGAAGTTGTTCAGGCTCGCCCGGCGCGTGCCAGCTCCAAGCACGGTATGTCGTTACGGAAGCGTCCATCACCGATCTTCCCTTTCACGCTGTAAAAGCAGCGTCTTCTCACCTCGGAAACAAGCTTTTCTCTTCAGGAAATATCCGCATTTCTCCGCCACCCTCCGGGATGCCCCGTTTTCCGGCGCCATGATGCAAACCGTGCGGTCTACACCGCGTCCGTCCATACATGCCAATGCAGCCTGAAGCGCTTCGGTCGCAAATCCCTGGCCATGCGCCCAGCGCGCCAGAACCCAGCCGGCTTCGGGCACAGTGTCCAGAGGTGGCTCGATATCGCGCTTCCAATCAGCGAAGCCGACATCGCCGACATAGCGCCCATCCGCTTTCGTACGGACACACCAGTATCCGTAGCCCAGAAGATCCCACAGGCCCCGATAGCGAAGAAGGCGAAACCAGCTTTCCTGTTCCGACGATGGAACGCCGCTGATGTGACGAACGACATCCGGATCGCTCCACATCGCATGTAGATCGTGGAAATCCGTCATCTGATGGAGCGAGAGACGCAATCTTTCGGTTTCAATCACATCGGTCTCCCTTCCTGATCGCCAATACGCAAGGCACGCTCCACAGCATGCCGGAGAGGTTCCATATCACCCTCGGTCGTGATCCAGAGCGTTGCCCCTTCAAGTTGCGCAAGGGTATCCGCTGCAACGGACGCCGGTTCGGAAATTGTCCCGGCTTCCAGAATCCCGACCATCGCATCGCGCAATCGTGCGAAAAACGCGCGCACGGCATCCCGAGCGTCCGGTGTCCGCGCTGTCACGCCATACGCGAGATGCAATCCCACGCAGCGCCCTCTCGCCTCGAATGTCCCGGCGATCCGCTCGATCAGCGTCCGCCAGGCTGCACACCAGTCCGTCGCGGGGTCCGGAAGATCGGCCAGCGTGTCATCGAGCGTCATGGCCAGCACCTCGCGTACCAGCGATTCCTTCGACGGAAAGCGCGTGTAGAGGCTTTGCGGGCGCAGGCCCACACGATCGGCCAGATCACGCATGGATGCTCCTTCGTAGCCATGCTCGCGAAACAGTTCACGGGCTTCGACAACGATCCGGCGGATAGGAACGGCTTCTCTCATTTTACCTTTGACTCACGAACGGTCGTTCGTCACAATAGGATGCATGGTGCCGCCGGGCAAGCCACGTGCGCCCCTGCCCTCTTATCTCCGGTCACAGGACACCCCGTGATGCTTCTCTATGATCTGGACGTCTCCGGAAACTGCTACAAGATCCGACTTTTCGCTGCGCTGACCGGTACGAAGCTGGACCTTGTTCCTGTCGATCTTGCGTCGGGTGAGAACCATGATCCAGATTTCCACAAACTGAACCCGTTCGGGGAAGTCCCCGTCCTGGTGGATGGTGACCTCACACTCCGGGACTCCCAGGCCATTCTGGTCTACCTTGCCGGTCGGCTGACGGACCGCAGTTGGTGGCCAGAAGACGCTATGTCACAGGCCATCATTACACAGTGGCTTTCCGTGGCGTCGAGCGAGGTGCGCAACGGCCCCAACACTGCCCGTCTGATCCGCAAATTCGGCTACCCCCTTGATATGGGAACCGCCATGCGCTGGACCGACAGGATCCTGCCGCTGCTCAATGCGCATGTCGAGACACAGGACTGGTTTGCCCTCGATCATCCTACAATCGCTGACTGCGCTCTCTTTCCCTATCTCGCACTGGCACCCGAGGGTGGTATCGACCTTGCCCCCTACCCCGCCCTTACACATTGGCTCGATCGCGTCCGGAATCTGTCGGGTTTCATCCCCATGCCGGGTCTGTGAGGGGTTACCGAAATACGAACTCAATACACGCCACGCTCCATCCAGCCACGGCGCAACCACCTTGACGTCAACATCGACGAGCTTCTGAGAAGCAGTGCGTTGATCAAAAAAACTCCCGGACTGGAGCGATAAATGTTTCCCGCTCCATGTCTATCATCCATCACGCTATCTCCCGCCCGCGAAAGTTTGGGCGTTTCTGGATTTCATTTGCGATGATGTCGCGACTTTCCAAATAAATCGCGACGGATTTAGCGGTCTGCAAGGGAGGACATCATGCGCAAACGTCTGCCCCTGACGGCCATGGAAGCGTTCTGCGCGGTCGCGCGGCATCTGAGCTTTCGCGGCGCAGCTGAGTCTATTGGCGTTTCTCAGAGCGCGCTCACCCGTCATGTCCAGAACCTTGAACGGGATCTGGGCGTGCCGCTTTTCGAGAGGCGTGGCAACACCATTCAGCTGACGGAAAAAGGCCGTCTGCTTTTCGAGAAGGCAGAACAGGCTTTCCAGTGGCTTCACGACGGTCTCTCTCAGGTCACCGAGCGCGCGGCTTCCCCACTGCGTGTGAGCGTTCTGCCCTCCTTGGCCGCGTCATGGCTTGCCCCTCGTCTCCCTGCGTTCACGACGAAGCATCGGGATATCGCCGTCGATCTCGTGCCGGACTACCGCCTCGCCGACCTCAACGTCGGATCGACCGACCTGGCCCTGCGCTACGGAATAGGGCCATGGCGGGGAACGTGGTCTCGCGTGTTCATGCGAGAGGAACTGGCTCCCGTCGCCGCTCCGACCGCCCGGCAAGACAGCACGGACGGGGAGCAGATATTTGCGGGCAGGACATTATTTGGCGCGGCGCAACCTTTCGAATGGGATCGACTGCTCGACGCGCTTGGTCTCTCTTCCAAGCCCACTGTCACGTCGTTGAATGACTATAATGTCGTTATCAGCGCAACCTTGGCGGACCAGGGCATCATGGTCGGCAGACGCTCCTTGCTTAAGTCTCATCTCGACGACGGACGTCTGGTGCGTGTTAGCGTGCCCTGGATGGATTGCGGAACCGCCTATCATGTCGTCACCCGACCCGGACGCCAGCATGAACGCGCGATCAGCGCCTTCATTACGTGGTTGACGTCCGAGGGAGCCGCCACAAACGACCTTTGGGACCCTCATTGATTGTCTCATGTGATGACCTGAAGTCATCATCCCAGTCAAAGGAGCATTGGCTCCCTCGGTGCGTCAGCGCGTAATTTTCCTGTCCAGAAACTCTGGAAACCAGCGGCGATTCCATGTCGCTTGCTGCAGAGAAAAGAGGGACATGGAATGGATCTTCAAATATCGGGCCGAACGGCCATAGTCATGGGCGCTAGTAGCGGCCTCGGTCTCGGAATTGCCCATGCCCTCTCAAAGGAAGGCGTGCATGTCGGCCTGCTCTCACGCGATCCGTCACGCCTGGAAGCGGCGGCGGCAAGTCTCCGTGCCGTTTCGTCGGCGAGGATATCATGCGTCGTGGCCGATCTGACATCGCAGGACGCGGTTCATGCGGCGATCAGCACCATAAAGGATGAGGTCGGTGTTCCTGACATTCTGATCGGCAATGGCGGCGGCCCGCCGCCGGGCTCCGCCACCATCTTCGACGCCGCGCTCTGGGAAGCGCAGGCGCGGGGGATGCTGCTACCCGTAATGACCATGACCAACGCCTTCCTGCCGAACATGCGCACGAACGGTTTCGGACGCATCATTATGGTTTCGTCCACCAGCGTCGTCGAACCGATCCCTGGCTTGGTACTCTCCAATGCCCTGAGAGCAGCGCTCGCCAATTGGGGACGCACTCTGGCGCGTGAAGTCGCGCGTGACGGAATCACGGTCAATACGTTGATGCCTGGCCGCTTCGATACAGCTCGGGTCCAAAAACTCAACCAGTCACGCGCGAACACCGAAGGCTGCTCCGCCGAGGACGTTCGGCGACAGGATCTCGAAACCATACCAGCAGGCCGCTATGGGGCACCCGAAGAATTCGGTGCCGTCGCCGCCTTTCTCGCTAGCCCTCTGGCCTCGTACGTGACTGGCGCGCTCATCCCTGTCGATGGCGGACTCCTGCACGGTCACTGAACGCTTTCCGCCAAATACACTTGCCCCGCCAAGGACCACAATCATGTCTATACCATCTGAAAGCGGCACGCAGTTCAGCGGCGCCGAAAGCCTGTTACATACGCTCGTTGCCTGTGGCGTCGATACGTGTTTTGCCAATCCCGGCACATCCGAGATGCACTTTGTGGCTGCGCTTGATGCTGTTCCAGCGATGCGCCCGGTGCTTTGTCTGTTCGAGGGAGTCGCAACCGGAGCGGCCGACGGATATGCCCGCATGGCGGGGAAACCGGCCTCCACATTGCTGCATCTCGGACCCGGCCTTGCGAACGGCCTCGCCGGCCTGCACAACGCGCGACGCGCACAATCGCCGATCGTCAATATCGTCGGGGATCATGCCACCTACCATCTCCAGTATGACGCCCCCCTGACCTCTGACATCGCTGGCTTCGCGCGGCCTGTATCCGACTGGGTTCGTCGATCGGCCTCGACCCGTGCTCTTCCGGGAGATGTCGTCACGGCCGTCGCCTGCGCCCATCGTTCACCTGGGCAGATCGCCACGCTCATCTTACCCGCCGATACCGCTTGGTCTCCCGCCGAGCGGATCGGCACGCCTGAAACCGAGCCGTTGCCCGCGACGATCCCCGAAAGCACACTCGAACGTGTCGCCGGCCTTCTACGCGGCACTGAGCGGTCGGCAATGCTGCTACGCGGCGACGTACTTCACGGACAAGGTCTCAAGGATGCCGCCAGCGTAGCAGCACAAACAGGAGCGAAGTTGTTTTGTGACACGTTCGCACCTCGAATCCGCCGAGGAGGACATCATCCCGTCATCGAGCGACTACATTACCGTGGTGACGAAGTCATCCGGCAATTGGCGGCGTTCGACCATCTGATCCTCGTCGGCGCGGAACCGCCGGTGGCGTTTTTCGCCTATCCCGGCCGGCCGAGTTGGCTCGTCCCGCCGGGCTGTGCGCTGCATACGCTCACGCGCCCCTGTGAGAACGGGCCGGACGCCCTCGCACGTCTGGCTGACCGTCTCGAGGCAAAGGCATATTGCCCTCCTGCTCGGCTTACCGTGACCGCTCCGCAGTCCGATGAACCGCTGACGCCTGAAACCATCCTCCGTTGTGTCACCGCAGACTTGCCGGAAGACGCGATCGTCATCGACGAGGGACTGACCTCGACCTTTCCCTATTACGATCTCCTGGACGCGGCATCTTCCCACGATCATCTGAACCTGACGGGAGGCGCCATCGGAAGTGGCATTCCGCTCAGCGTCGGGGCCGCAGTCGCCGCTCCTACGCGCAAGGTCGTCTGCCTGCATGGCGATGGGGGCGCGATGTACAGTCTTCAGGGGCTATGGACACAAGCTCGCGAGCACCTCGATGTCGTCACCATCATCTTCGCCAACCGGGCTTACGCAATTCTGGAGCAGGAGTTGGACCGCGTCGGAGCACGCGTCGACGGCACGCGATCACGCACCCTTCTGGATATCGGTGACCCCGATCTCGATTGGACCGCCCTCGCGACAGGAATGGGTGTCGCTGCGGAACGTGTCACCACGGTGGCCGCATTTAGGGACACGTTCGGTCGAGCCATCCGGACGAGTGGCCCCATCCTGATTGAAGCCATCATCGCATGAGCGTTCCCATGCAACGAAGAGTATGAAGCGCCCACCGTTCGATCTGTGGCAACTGCTTTGCGTGCGGGCAATCGCGCAGCACGGCAGTATCCACGGCGCGGCGCGTTTCCTGAACACCCGCCAGTCGGCCGTGAGCCGGTCCCTGCACAACCTTGAAGAGCGGCTGAATGTCAGGCTGTTCACCGGCTCACCGGCTGGCGCCGTGCCAACTGCGTTCGGTCAGGAATTTATCCGCTGGACCCAGACGATTCTGGACAATGTGGCCGGTATGAACGCCCACGCACGGCGAACGGGCAATGGCGAGCACGGGCAGATCTCCGTCGGCATCCAGACCTGCGTCCTGCCTGGACGATTTTCCGCCTTCACGGGCGAGTTCCGCAGCACACATCCCGATATCGTCTTCCGTTATTCAGAGGGCACAGGCAAAAGGCTTTTGCGTCGCCTCCAGCGCGGACAGATTGATTTCGCGGTCGTCACGCGCCGCAATCTGGCTCCAGCCCTGCAGGTCACGCCACTGTGGAGCGACCGCATCGTAGCAGCACTCCCGGTCAGTCATCCGCTGGCAAACCAGCGCGAAATCTCGTGGCCTGATCTGCTGCACGATATATTCCTGATCGGACGGGATAACGCGGGTCAGGACTTCGAGGCACTTATCAAGCGCAAACTCGGGGAGACAGGGATCCGCCCAAAAATCCGACGCCATGATATCGGCAGCAACAGGATCGTCGCACTCGTCCAGAACAACGAAGGCGTCGCCCTGCTACCGGCATCGTGGCTGCCGCTTGCTCATGATCAGCATGGGCACGGCGTCGCTATTACGGACATACGTGACGCGAACGGTTCGTCTCATCTGGAATTCGGAATCGTCTGGCGACCCGACAATGGGAATCCCTGCGCCCGGAGCTTCGCCCGGTATATCGAAGACCGCAGAGCATGAAACTATCTTCCCGACACTACCGCTTTTTCCTTTCTCCGTGCTCTGACGAACCCCTTGTCTGATATCATGAACTGCCGAAGCATGAGTGCGACCAGCCGTACCGGGTCCGTTGTCCCATCACGACCGGAAAGAAGTGCTGCATAAGCCAGCAAATCACGATGAACGTCGGGAGGTAACGCCACGGTCATTTTCACCGGTTTCTCGTCGGGAAGCTCCCTGATCTTCAGCTCTGTCATCGTGGACGTCCTCCATTCTGGTAAGGCCTGAGTAACAGGTCGTGCCCAACAAGAACCGTAAACGGCAGCCCCGGCCGATCAGTGAGCGTCGGCTGGACGTTCAGACTGCGATCGACCAACCGGTCGCCGACCACCGAGAAGCCATTGCTTGCCCCGGAGCGGATGGCCTGGGCCAGATTGTTCTCGCTCTGGCTGGTTCCGGCTTCTGATCCGACGCTGAGAAGCGTGGTCACAATCGCGGCTTTGAAGAGCTGGCCCCAGTGATTGTTGACCTCATCGGACAGGCCGGACTGGCCGATGGCGTCGCCGCCCGGCAGCTTCTCCAGCACCAGGCTGTCACCGTTCGGAAAGATCAGCCGGGTCCAGATGATCTGGGTCCGCTGCTGTCCGAAAGAAATGCCGCTGTTATAGGCCCCGAACAGCAGACTCCCCTGCGGGATCAGCAGGAAACGGCCAGTGGGACTGTCATAAACATTCTGGGTCACATGCCCGGTAATCAGGCCCGGCAGGTCGGAGCTGATTTTGGTGTTCAACGCCCCCGCGATCACGGTGCCTGCTTGCAGGACGTAGGGCGAGGCCGGGGGTATGATGCGGTCCGGGCTGGTCGTCGCCCGGTCAGGCTGTCCCGCCAGAAAGGCACGGTTGCCAGATTGTGCATCGGTCGCAGGAACTGTCGGCGCCTGCGTGCCTGAATTACCTGGCGCGGGTAGCGTTGCCTGCTCGTTGCCCCGGTTCCGGTCCCCCGTCTGCACGAACAATTTGCTGGCGATTGCAGCCTCCACCTCCTGTTGCGCGCGGCGATCATCGCCGCCGGACGCCCCCCTTCCCTGCTCCTGTGCTTTCAGAATGGTATGCCCCAGATCGCCGGGCAACGCTGGTCCCAGCTTCGGCACATCCTTGCCGACATAGTCGGACGGCAGGCCGGCCAGACCATCGGCGGACGAATGCGCGTCCACGTCCTGCGCCTCCGTCGAGGGGGGAGCCTGGTGGCTGCTTTCCAGCGCATAGCCCAGAGCGAACGCCACCGCGATCATGGCGACGCCCCCCAGTGACCAGACCACGGTGCGCGACAGCCGCACCACACGCGGGCGTTCGGCCCGCAGCCGCAAATCGGGTGGCGAGGATGATGAATGGGGAGGTGCGGATGTCCCGTCCTCTGCCGGGGCCTGCTCGGTCATGACCGCCGCCCATCGGTCCGGACAATACGTACGCGCTGCTCGGAGTGTTTATCCCCCAGCCGCAGCTCGGCAGCGGCAAACAGCCGGTCCACAATCATCCAGTTCTGCCGCACCCGGTAATTGACCAGTTCCGGTCCGCCATCGGCTCCCAGCACGAACAGGGGCGGCATTTCCCCCTGCCCGATCCCGGCCGGAAAGGCGATATAAACCTTGCGCCCGTCATCGAACGCCCGGTTCGGGAGCCAGGGCGGTGTCCCGCCTTTCACCGGCTGGATGGCATAGCGGAAGTTCAGCGCGTTCAGATCCAGCCCCGCATCCACCGGCGCTGTATCATCAGCCGCGCTATCCTGCCGATGCAGAGCGATCAGATCATCCTCGGGGTAATCCCACGAGACCGACGCCATATAGGTGGCGGGGGTGGAGCGCAGTTCCGCCAGATAGGTCCGTCGGTCGGTATTGACGATCAGGTTGGTGGTCAGATCCGGCCGTGTTGGTTTGACCAGAATATGGATGCGTTTCGTCGCCCCTGCCCCGCTTTCGGTATCACCGATAATCCAGCGCACCGTATCCCCTGCCGCCACCGGTCCGGTGCCGACCAGCTTTTCACCCTGCTGGAACATGATGTCGGTAATCTCGCCGGGCGAGGTGTAAACTTGATAGAGCGCCCCCGGACTGTAGGGATAGACCTGCACCGCGTTGATGAACCCGGCCCGCGTGGGCTGGATGCGCGCTGCCAGATTGGCCTGTGCCACGCGCACGGTCGGATCAGAAACCTCAGGAGGAGGACGAACAGCCCGTCGCGCCGGAAGAGCTTTAAGCTGCCCCGGCAAGGGAAGCAGTTTCGGGACTTCGACCACCTGTACCGGTTTGGGCGGATCGGGAAGTCTCGTTGCGCGTGCGGCATCGTCATAACGGATGACAGGTGGATGATACTGTCTCGCGCAGGCGGACAGGGCGAGCAGCACCACTGGAAACGCGCGCATGACCATACGGATCATTGGCCCAGCTCCTTCGACCAGTTGATGGCAGAGACGTAAATACCAAGCGGATTTTTCCGCAGATGATCCGCATCTCGGGGCGTTCGCAGCACGACCGACACAATGGCGGTCCAGCGCTCGGTGCTGGTAAAAGCCCCATCGCGATAATGCCGCTCGGTCCATGCGACACGGAAACTGCCAGGCGAGGCGCGAATGACGGAAGACACATCTACTTCGACCTGCTCGTGCCCGATCCGGGAGAACGGATCGTTCAGGCGGGCATAGTCGTTCAGCGCCACAGCACCGGACGTGGTGGTGAAATCATAGGCCCGCAGCCAGTTGTACCGGACCACAACGGCATCGGACGACAGACCACGGACATCACCAATGAACTGCGCTAGATACCACGCGATCTGCGGGTCGGCAGGCGTATAGCCCGCTGTCGCCGGAGCGACGACCTGCGCCTGCTCCAGCCGATCGACCTGCACGACCCACGGCACAATCGTGCCGCGCGCGGACTGCCAGATCAGTCCCGCGCCAAGTCCGGCGGACAGGAATAATGAGCCAAACGCCATCAGCCGCCAGTTGCGGGCCTGGACGCGGGCGGAGCCGATGCGCTCGTCCCAGATCTGTGCTGCTTTCTGATAGGGTGTCACGGGCTCGGGCGTGGTCCCGTAGCGTGTGGTGGAGCGACGGAACATCATTCTTTCTCCGAGAGGTCGATGGACGCCGACCCGCCTCCGCCATCGGCGGAGCGGATGACATGAGCCGCCTCGGCGGCATGGACTGCGGCATTGCGACGTTTCATGTTTCGTGCCCAGCGCGGTGGCTCGCCGCCGGTTGTCGGACCGGAACCGCCATTGGGGCCAGACGGACCAGAGCCAGCAGGGCCGCTACCCGTGGGATCACCACCACCACCGGATGAACTGCCGTCACCGCCATCGCCCGTTGGACTGTCGCCCCCCATCCCACGCGCGGCCCAGCGTCCGCCGGCAGCGTAGCTTTCCTTGAGAGATGAGCCTGCACGCGAGGCCGCCCCTTTGGCCGCATTCGCGATATTCCCGCCGACAGCCCGGCCCATGCCTCCGATCCCGGCAGCCATGCTGCCCGCGCCACCAGAGGCGCCAGCCGCTCCGGCCGAATAGGCGGACGTGACGGCACCGGCGATCGCGGCCCCACCACGTGCGGCAGCGGCGGTCGCACCGACGGCTGCCGCACCGCCAGAAGCGACGGCTCCAACGCCCGCCACTGCCGCAGCCCCCATCGCGCCCACCGCCATACCGGTACCGACAGCAGCCCCTGCCCCAAGCTGGGGCGCGCCGGAGATCAGCCCGTTGGCGATGCTGCCGCCATAGATGGACAGGCCGACAATCGCGAGCGAGGCCAGCACCACCGAGGTCGCCTGTCCGACGGTGGGAACAGCATCGCCGTAGGATGTCGTAAACTGCTTGAAGAGCACCGAAGCGATGGCGGAAATGACCGCCAGCACCATGATCTTCACCCCCGACGACACGACATTCCCCAGCACCTTCTCGGCCAGAAAGGCGGTGCGATTGAACAGGGCAAAGGGGATCAGCACGAAGCCCGCCAGCGTGGTCAGCTTGAATTCGATCAGGGCGACAAAAAGCTGCACCGCCAGAATGAAGAACGCCGCCAGCACGATCAGCCAAGACAGGCAGAGCACGAAGATCTGGATGAAATTCGTAAAGAAGGCGACAGGGCCGAGAAGATTATGGACAGAGTCCAGAAGTGGCTGGGCCGCATCGAAGCCGGTCGAGGCCAGACGACCGGGACGCAGGAAACTCGAAAGCGCTAGCGTTCCACCTCCAGCCTTCAGACCGAGGGCCGCGAAACTGTCGAAGACGATCTTCGAGAGCGCATCGAAATCGTTGATGACCCAGGCGAAGAACCCGATATACAGCGTCTTCTTCACCAGACGCTGGATGATGTCCTCATCCGCAGCCCACGCCCAGAACAGCCCGGCGAGCGCGATATCCAGCACGGACAGCGTTCCGGCCAGCGAGATCACGTTCCCTTTCACCAGACCAAAGCCGGTATCGATCGTGGTGGTGAAGGTATTCAGGAAGCTATCGATAACGCCCACATCGCCCATCGCCATGACCGTCAGTTCCCGCTGCTGCCGAACATGGACACGGTGCCGGGCACGTAGGCATCATGCTGCGCGAAATGCTGGTACTGCGCCTCGCTTTCCGCTTCCGTCGCGGCCTCCCGCGCCTGCTGCAGGGCGGTGGCGCGGCCATTGGCGGCCAGTTCGGCCTGAATGTCGGATAACTGGCGGGATTGCAGGGCCAGAAGCTGATTGTCCGCCTGGGCAGCCTGTAACGCCCCTGTTGACGTCTGGCTGGCCGAGACCAGTTGCGTCATGGCCGAACTGTCGCTGGGGATATTGCCCACCACGCGCGCCTGCAGCTTCAGGGCGTCCTCGAACCCGCCGACGGAATTCTGCCAGCGTGTCTGCGCCTGAGAAAACAGGGCACTGTCGGACATCCCGGAGGAGACGGACGTGTACGCCTGCCGATACTGCTGCTCGACGGACTGAACGCTGTAGGCAATGTTCTGCGCCTGTGCGAGCAATGCCGTGGTCTGGGAAATCGTCGATTGCAGCGTCGACAAGGTGGACAACGGCAGGCTGGCGAGATTACGCCCCTGATTGACCAGCATCTGCGCCTGATTGGCCAGTGACGTGATCTGGTTGTCGATCTGCTGGAGCGTCCGGGCCGCGATCAGCACGTTCTGGACGTGATTCGCCCCGTCATACACCGCCCATTGCGCGTGCGCCGGACGCAAGGGAGAGAACGTCCCGCCGACCGCCAGCAGTGCAGAAGTGAGAAGGACGCCTCGGCGGAACTGTTTTTCGCTCGTGCGACCGAAAAATTCAGCCCAGAGCCGGAAAGATTTTTCCGTCATGGCATGCCCTCCGATCCGCGATCGTCACGCAGAAGATTGGCTGCCCATGACACGCCACGCGCCTCGAACCAGGCCGGCAGAAAGCCGTCCCGCCCATGTTCCGCCAGAACCGCATCGATCAGCTTGTGGTCGTCCTTGCCGGACGCGGCGCACAGCGCCAGAGCGACGGGACCGAGACCGAGTTCAAACAGCCGGTTGCCACGCTGGGTCTGGCAGTAATACTCCCGCTTCGACGCCGCACGGGCGATGATGGCGATCTGGCGGTCGTTCAGACCGAAATCGCGATAGATCGCCATGATCTGCGGCTCGATGGCCCGCTCGTTGGGCAGGAAGATCCGCATCGGGCAGCTTTCCACCACCGCAGCCGCAATAGGAGAGTTGGCGATATCCGACAGGGACTGCGTGGCGAAGATGACGCTGGCGTTTTTCTTACGCAACGTTTTCAGCCATTCGCGAAGCTGGCCGGAGAAATTCCCGTCATCCAGGATTAGCCATCCCTCATCGATGACCAGCAGGGTCGGGCGGCCATCCAGCCGTCCTTCGATGCGATGGAACAGATAGGATAGCACCGACGAAGCCGCCCCGGAACCGATCAGACCTTCGGTTTCGAATACCACCACATCCGCATCACCCAGCAGCTCGGCGTCCGCATCCAGCAGGCGACCATACGGACCACCCAGGCAGTATGGGGCCAGCGCCTGTTTCAAGGCGTTGGACTGGAGGAGTGCCACCAGCCCGGATAGGGTTCGCTCCTGCATGGGTGAAGACACGAGGGAGTTCAGGGCGACCAGAGATACGCCTTGACGTCTGGCGTCAGCGTTACCCCCTCGCCGGCAAGGATCTGCCCCAGCCATTCGCTGGCCCATTTGCGCTCGTCCGGATCATTGATCCACGCCAGTGGCTGGAGTGAAACACCGGGAAAACCGTCCACATCTGAGGCGTCGTCATCCGTCAGACCCCCGCCAAGATCATGCCAGTCTCCGCCCATACCGAGCGCAGCCGCACGCATGGAGCCGCCAAAATCGAAGGCGAAAATCTGCGAACCTGCATAACGCCGGAATTGCAACGCCATGAGCGCCAGCAGCACAGACTTCCCCGCCCCCGTCGGTCCGGCGATCAGGGTGTGACCGACATCGCCGACATGCAGGGAAAAGCGGAAGGGTGTCGCCCCAGCAGTCTTGCCGTAGAACAGCGGTGCAGCCTTGAAATGCCCGTCCTGCTCCGGTCCAGCCCAGACGGCCGACAACGGAATCATGTGCGCCAGATTCAGGGTCGAGACCGGGGGCTGACGCACATTGGCGTAGACGTGACCCGGCAGGCTCCCAAGCCAGGCCTCCACGGCGTTCAGACTTTCCGTCATGCAGGTGAAGTCGCGGCCCTGGATGATCTTCTCCACGAGGCGCAACTTCTCGGCAGCAATCGAGGCAGAGCCGTCCCAGACCGTCACGGTCGCGGTGATATAGGCCTGCCCCACATCATCCGCGCCCAGCGATTGTAGCGCGAGGTCAGCGTCGGCGGCCTTGTTGGCGGCGTCATTGTCCACCAGAACCGATGCTTCGTGGGTCATGACTTCGCGGACAATGGCCGCGATGCTCTTGCGTTTTGCAAACCACTGACGCCGGATCTTCGTCAGCACCTTTGTCGCATCAGTCTTGTCCAGAAGGATGGCGCGGGTGGACCAGCGATAGGGCATCGCCAGCCGGTTCAGGTCATCGAGGATTCCGGGAAAGGTCCGGCTGGGGAAACCCGTGATCGTCAGGGTCTTGAGGAAAGCGTCGCCGAGTTTCGGTTCCAACCCGCCCGCGAGCGGCTGATCGATCAGCAGGGCGTCGAGGTGCACCGGAATTTCCGGCACCCTGACGCGCTGGTTCCGGGTTGAAATGGTGGAATGGAGATAGGTCAGCGTCTCGCCGTCATCCAGCCACGCCGCCTCGGGCATGAACCCGTCCAGCAGGGCCAGCATCCGATCCGTGCGGTCCACGAACATGCGGTGTAACGCGCCGACGGCGGTGCCTGCATGGAGCGTACCAATCCCACCGGGATGACCGGTGCCCCACGCCTTGAGGAGGTCGAGCGCCTCGGGGCCGCGCACCTCGCCAATGGGAATACGGTCTGGGCGCAGGCGAAGTGCCGATCGGACCAGTTCGGACAGCTTGACGACACCATCACGGGTGCGCAGCGACACAAGATTGGGCGCCCGGCATTGCAGTTCGCGCGTGTCCTCGATCAGCACCACGCGATCGGCAGTTTTCGCGACCTCGGCCAGCAGGGCGTTGACCAGCATGGTCTTGCCCGTGGATGTGCCGCCCGCGACCAGGATGTTTTTTCGGTCGGATACAGCCCGGCGCAGAACATTCGCCTGGCCCGCTGTCATAATCCCGGCTTCGACATAATCATCGAGCGTGAACACCGCGACGGCGGGTTTACGGATCGCAAAGCTGGGTGCCGTCACCACGGGTGGGAGCAATCCCTCGAACCGCTCACCGGTCGGCAATTCCGCCGACACACGTGGGGCTGCCTCATGGACCTCCGCGCCGACATGATGGGCCACCAGTCGCACGATGCGCTCGGCATCGGCTGGCGTTATCCTGTCGCCCGTATCGTCCAGCCCCTCGGACAGACGGTCAATCCACAGCCTGCCATCGGGATTGAGCATCACCTCGACAATGGCAGGATCAGCGAGGTGCCGGGCAATAGCCGGTCCCATCGCCGTGCGCAGCATGGACATGCCACGCTGTCGGACACCACTTTCAATCGATGTGACCGCCATGGGAATCCCCGTCTTTACGGGTCATCCGGCCTCTCCGGACGACGACGGGGACAATTAGAGAGTGCTGCTTTCTCCTGATTTCAACAGTATTTTCCAGCCGTAGTACAGGATCGTACCGGATGCGGTTTTTACTTGCGAACTTCGGGATCAGGTTTCTGGAGCTGGAGGCACGTCGTCGGGAATTTCCTGCCGGAAGACCGGTCCCCGACTGAGTCGTCGGCCAAGGGCCGCCACAAACGCTTCATACCGTTCTGCCCCCTGTGCCCGCGCGGCAGCGGCTGCCGGTTCCGGCAAGGGTGGGCTGACCGTCATCCAGTAGCGGATGAACATCGCCAGCGTCTCAAGGCTGATCCCAAGATCGCGCTCCATGCGGGCAACCTGCCGGTCAAGGCGGTCCAGCCTGCGACTCATCGCCGCTTCCCGTCGCTCATCGGCATCGGGCGACAGAAAGGATGCGATAGCCGCTTCCGCCACCAAGGAAAGGGAGAGATCGCGCCGCGTAGCGTGCGCGGTCAGGGCGTCCAGCAGCTTCGGTTCCAGATAGACCGACAGGCGCGCCTTCTTCGGGGATGTTCTCATCATGCCCTCACAACCCGAGATCATTGCCACGATCGAGCCCGGCCTGTCGGGCAATCCGCGTCAGGTCGGCGCGGTCCCGCGCTTCTGGATCCTGTGGCGGTTCCTCACCAAAAAGGTCCGGTGCCGCACGCCGCTTGCGTTTGCCGGTCTCCGCCGGATCATGCTCGCGCGACCACTTCCGCCCCGTGCCGAGCGATTCATCGCTATCGGCGTCGTCGGGCCTGTCAGGCTCTGCCGCCGACGTTTTCTCCGGCGGCGGGGTGGCAGGAAGCGCGCGGCCACTCCAGTCATCAGGTGGTACAGGCCGTGCCAATTGCGTGGGATCCGGCGGCGGCAGAACGCGCTTGACGAACCGGCGGTCCCGGAAATACCGCGCCTTGCGCGCGCGGATCGGGGGACAACCCGCCACCATAACCACCTCATCCTGCGCCGGAAGCTGCATCACCTCACCCACCGTCATCAGAGGGCGCGCGCTCTCCTGACGCGACACCATGAGATGGCCCAGCCAGGGCGACAGCCGGTGCCCGGCATAATTCTTCTGCGACCGGATTTCGGTGGCCACCCCCAACCCGTCAGACACACGCTTTGCCGTGCGCTCATCGTTGGTGGCGAAACTGACCCGGACATGGCAGTTATCCAAGATGCTGTTGTTCTGACCGTATGCCCTGTCGATCTGGTTGAGGGACTGTGCGATCAGGAACGCCTTGATCCCGTAGCCCGCCATGAAGGCCAGCGCGCTCTCGAAGAAATCCAGCCGGCCAAGGGCGGGAAACTCGTCGAGCATCAGCAGCAGGCGACGCCGCCCCGCTCGACCGGACAGATCTTCCGTCAGCCGCCGCCCGATCTGGTTGAGGATCAGGCGGATCAAGGGCTTGGTGCGGCTGATATCCGACGGCGGGATGACGAAATAAAGCGAGACAGGCCGGTCACCCTCCAGCAGGTCACTGATCCGCCATTCGCATCGACTGGTTACTGTCGCCACTACCGGATCGCGATAGAGACCAAGAAACGACATGGCGGTGGACAGCACGCCGGAGCGCTCGTTGTCGGATTTGTTGAGCAGTTCCCGCGCGGCGGACGCCACGACGGTATGCGGTCCCTTCCCGTCGAGATGGTTCGTGCGCATCATGGCGGACAGGGTCGCCTCGATCGACCGCTTCGGATCGGAGAGGAATTTGGCTACCCCCGCCAGGGTCTTATCGTCCTCGGCATAGAGCACATGCAGGATCGCCCCGACCAGCAGGGCATGGGAGGTCTTTTCCCAATGATTGCGTCGTTCCAGCGATCCTTCGGGATCGACCAGAATATCGGCGATGTTCTGCACGTCGCGGACCTCCGACGCTCCGCGCCGCACCTCCAGCAGCGGGTTATAGGCCGAGGACGCCGGATTGGTGGGGTCGAACAGCAGCACCCGCCCGAAACGGGCACGGAAACCGGCGGTGATCTGCCAGTTCTCGCCCTTGATATCATGGATGATCGCTGAGCCCGGCCAGGTCAGGAGCGTGGGAACCACCATGCCCACGCCCTTGCCGGTGCGCGTCGGCGCGAAGGTCAGGACATGCTCGGGGCCATCGTGGCGGAGGTAGGAACGACGGTATTTGCCCAGCACAACGCCATCTTCGCCCAGCAGCCCCGCCGCGCGGATTTCCGCATCCTCGGCCCAGCGGGCAGAGCCATACGTCGCGGCGCGCTTCGCCTCGCGGGCACGATGAACAGACAGAGCCACGGCGGCTGCGAAGGCCAGAACCCCGCCGGAACCCGCGATCCAGGCGCCGCGTGCGAAGACCGCCGGGGCGTAGGCGTCGAACTCGTACCACCACCAGAAAAACAGCGGCGGGGCATAGACCGGCCAGCGATGCAGAACCGTGAACCACGGTCGGCCGAGTGCTGGCTGGAACGCCAGTTCCCAGGCCGTCCATTGTGTGGCCATCCACCAGGACAGCACGATCATGGACAGAACCACGAGCGCCTGCCCCCACTGGATACGTGTTCCCGGCTGATCCATCGTGTCCTCCCCTTGTTATGGAAGACAGCGAAGAACCGGGATTTTCCGGGACGCAATCAGGATCCGATGGTCGTCGTACTGTGGCGGGCAGAAGCGAAAAAATACTTGCGCATTGCGGGCTACAGACAACCCCATCCATCATACGCGGAATATCCCTCGGAAGGAGTCGCGCCATGACTGGCCCACGGAACCTGCTCCGGTCTAACGACACTGTCGATCAGCAAAACACGGAAGAGCAGAGGAAGCTCGACGGTGTGATCGACGCGGTGAACAATCTGCACATTCGACACGGCTTGCTGAGTGACGAGTTCTCGACGCTCTGATCCGATGCCACAATTCGCGATCTACCGAAACCGGGATCCCCCTCGGTATCCATATCCAGAACAATCACTTTGAGTGCGGTATAGGCCGCGTCATAGCCAAGCCCGCTTCCAACGTTGATCATGTTCTCTATATGTTCTAATAAAAATTTTAAAGAGATCATTCAAATCTCTGGTTGCGATTTGAGCGTTGAGAAGCCAAAAATTAAGGAGATGCGGATAGCCGCGGATAGAATCGGAGCATGTGATGGGCAAGGACGGAAAAGACGCGCATCGGGTCACCGCCACCCTGACCAAGCAGCAACACGCGGAAATGGCACGCATCGCGCGCAAGTATGGAATGACGACCGCTTGGCTTGTGCGGCGAGCATGTGAGCGACTTATCGAGCAGGAAAACGGCGGCCCCCTTCTCCCATTGGCCCTTGGAGAGACCAATGCTTAGCGCGGAGTTATTCTGTGGATGTGGCGGCCTCGCTCTCGGCATGTCCCGCGCCGGTTTCGAGCACGCGCTCCTCGCGGAATGGAATAACGAGGCTGTTGCGACCCTGCTGCATAATAAGCGGCGACGCATCAAACATGTGGCGCAATGGCCGATTAGCGGCGAGACCGACGTCCGAGACATTGATTGGTCACCCCTCGCGGGTAAGCTTAGGGTGGTTTCTGGTGGCCCACCGTGCCAGCCTTTCGGCATCGGTGGCAAGAAGCGCGGCCACGAGGATGATCGCGACATGTGGCCGGAAGCCATTCGCGCGGTACGGGAAACCCGACCTGATGCTTTTTTGTTCGAGAACGTCCGCAATCTCGCTGGCCCCAAGTTCCAGAGCTATTTGGAATGGATCGCGTCACACCTCCGTCATCCGCGCATGACGCGCCGGGAAAACGAGACTTACGCCGGGCATCTTCAGCGCCTCCTACAGATCGATCGCCTTGGGGATTATCAGGTTTTGGTGCAGGTCGTGAACGCGGCTGATTACGGCGCGCCGCAGATACGTCATCGCGTCCTTATTTTTGGCATCGCCTCGCGTCTTGGCATCAATCCCGAACCCATGTCTCCGACTCATTCGCGAGATCGGCTACTTTGGGAGCAATATGTAACGGGAACGTACTGGTCCCGACATAGCCTCCCAACGAAGACCGCTCCCGTGACTGGGGTTGACGCGGCGCGCGTGGCTCGTCTCAAAGCATCGAACGTCGAACCTATCGGGCTTCCATGGGTTACGGTACGTGACGCTCTGCTCGGTCTCGGAGAGCCCAACGGCGAGAGTAACCACGTCTATCAGCCAGGTGCGCGTGTTTACCCTGGACACACCGGCAGTCCTCTGGATCTCCCCGCCAAGGCCCTAAAAGCGGGCGATCATGGCGTTCCCGGCGGCGAAAACATGGCGGTGCTCGATGATGGTGGGGTCCGTTATTTCACCACTCGCGAGGCGGCACGCCTTGTGGGGCTTCCCGACTCGTATGTTTTTCCGCGATCATGGACCGAGAGCATGCGTCAACTTGGGAACGCCGTTCCAGCGCAGCTCGGAGAGGCTGCGGGACTTTGGTTAAAAAGACTACTAGCGCGAGCGGACGGGGCACGGCGGGCCGCCTGAAGCAGCCAAACTCGGCTCTCGGGACAAATGATAGCTCACCCGAGAAGGTATTAGCCGACTTGGAAAACGGCCTTGATGAGTTAATTCGTCTGGCGTCCACCGATCTGCCCGCTCATGCCACGCGCAAGCTTCGGAACGGACTGACCAAGTTCGCCGAGAAAGTAGACACCGCTCGCGAGAGCACCGATACGGTTAAATTACCAAAAGCGTCGTTTGACCCCGGCGATCCCAAAACAGTTGGCCGAATGGTCGCCCTCGCTCTCTTGGCTCAACCACGGCTGCCGCTCACCTCCGTGCCAGACGCCTATGGTTCCGGTGTCTACGCGATCTACTACAATGGTGATCACCCATTCTATGAAGCCATCAGCCACACCGAAACTCCGATCTACGTGGGAAAGGCTGATCCAGAGACTCCCGAGGCGAGCACTCCACGGGAACAAGGATCGAAACTCACCTCTCGACTGAAAGAGCACGCGAAAACCATTCGAGCGGCTGACGCGCACGCCCATGAAAACCATCTTCCCGACGGATTATTTCCTATTCGCCTGAAAGATTTCGAATGCCGTCGTCTGGTATGCGCCACAAACGCCCAGCTTGTCGCCGAACGACATCTCATTTCCACTTTCTGGCCATTATGGAATAGCGAGACGAAAGTCTGCTGGGGCATGAGCAAACATGGGGATTCCCATAAAACCCGGAAAAATAAACGGTCACCATGGCACGTGATTCATCCCGGCAAAGCGTGGGCCGCCGACACAACGGACGAGAAGCAGGAAGACGCGCTCTCCCCAAGCGAAATTCAGCGTCGTATTGGCGAATTGCTGGAGCGCACGCCACCGCGCCGAAGCCACGAGCAACTCCTTGAGGAAATGCTGGTCGCGTTTCGGCAGGATGATACGGTTGCACTTGAGACGGAGACGGAAAAGCTTAAACCACCCGTGAATTTCCGGGGTCCAGGTCCAGAGGGCGATGGCACGAATTAAAGCCAAAGAGCACGTCTCTCCGGAACGAAGCGCCCAAATGGCCTTGGTAAAGGGGAAGAATACGAAACCCGAGCTTCGCGTCCGCCGCGCTTTGCACGCGGCGGGCTTTCGATATCGTCTCCATGACAAATCCCTTCTGGGACATCCGGATATTGGTTTTCGTTCTCGGAAAACGGTCATCTTCGTCCACGGATGCTTCTGGCACCGCCATTCAGATCCGAATTGCAAACTCGCCCGGCTACCCAAATCACGGTTAGAATTTTGGGAGCCCAAACTTGAAGCAAACGCCGCTCGCGACCGACGCAATAAGTCTCTCCTGGAGGAGGCAGGCTGGAAAGTTATAACAATATGGGAGTGTCAGACGACACCCTCGACAATACAATCCACGATCACAAATACGAAGAAACAATTAGAATGTATCACTTCGAATACCGTGTCAGGTTGTGAGACGTCATTGGCGTAAACCATGATACGGTCGACGTCGTTCATGATACTGACTTCTGTCATAGTTTTATAGCTTCGATTACGCAGACGTGGTCTCTGCCTGAGGCGCTCG
>Ga0157363_1000838_pt1 | contig 24453 bp, 11 predicted proteins | sample AttsexASBM1_FD_111477 | JGI IMG/M metagenome (GOLD analysis project Ga0157363, IMG submission 111477) | Fungus gardens microbial communities from leaf cutter ant in Ribeirão Preto, State of São Paulo, Brazil - Atta sexdens ASBM1 | ecosystem: Host-associated > Fungi > Mycelium > Unclassified ... | reverse complement strand
CAAGAATTTTCAATACCTGTACCTACATTTTTCTCATTTCTAATGTTACAATTCAAGGCTGCAATAGGCAGAAAAGGCAGAAGGTCTTAAAGAAAATGTCTTCATTTATCGCTAAGTTTACAAACAGAAGGTGATTTTATTAAAAGATGTGTATGTGATTTCTGAGAAATTGCTAGAGGCGCTTAGGTATGATCGGCGTATTTAACGTTTAAGGTAGTAAACTGGTCGCCATTCTTGCTTTTGCTATCTTTGTCGCGGATAGAAACTAGAGACGTCATTCTGCTGAAGCATAATTCTCGGTCTAGGGAACGAATTGTTAACGAGAGTTAGTTGGTCAGTCGGTCATGCACGGTTAACAAAGTTTTCTTTATTCATCCATGTTATGGATGTATCTACTATGTGACTATAAACCGGGACAGCTCGAGACTCAGAATAACTTCATTAGGGCTGCACGCGGCCCTCATAGCCACTTGAAACGTTAGTCAATTATTAAACTACGGTCTACTAACGTGGCGCTCGCTGTTTACTTCGCACAGAATAATTCTTAATTCTCTGTATTTCACGAAAATGCAATCATCTTCCAAAATGTACCTTTTTTAAAATAGAGGAATTTTATAAAAAGAAATTGGCCGGAAGTATGTATATACATATATATAAAATTTATTAACGACTGCAAGCTGATAAAGTTCTTAGTGTAAAAAGTTTCTTACAGTTGTTGTATTGCGACCGCCAAATTAACTTAATTTTTAATTAACTATAAAATTAAATAATTATTAAAATTAAGATTTCACAAGCGGGAAATGCGATACGTGATAAAGAAGGAAAGAGAAAGAGACTCTTGTAATATATTCGTAAGAGAATCTCATAGACTTAGATTTATTTTGTTTTCTCATGCCTGTGCAATATATATCGCTGTTTGTAAAGCATCTTTGCACGCTTCTGGAATAGCACGTTTTTATCGATCATCCCGTAGATACGATCTAAACTGTTAATTAACCAAGACTGCCGGGGTGCGATCGATCCTAAGCTGCTTTTCTACCTAGAGGAAAACCCAAAGTGCTAAAGCGCAAAGCGTTTCCGGTTTGGGATTGAGACGAAGCGCCATGAACTCTTCGAATAGCATCGGGAATTGATTGTAACACCCTAGTCTCTCCCGCGTGCATAAATAAATCGGTGCGCGCAAAAAGTTTCAACCTTGATCTGATTCCTATAGAATGTAACAGTTTTAATATTCATACACGAAATACTCTTACTCGCGATTTACACTTGGAAAGATTTCGAAGCGAAGGAGAAATAAAAATCAAAAGCGGGAAGAAATCGACATGACAGTTTCCACGATTTCGTTTATACAAGAAAAATAAAACAGACAAAAATATTCTTCTTTCTCATCGATTGTACGAGATACAACAAATTCGATCAATAGTCATTAGAATTTTATTAAAGATTAGTGCATATTAAAAATATAGTATACTGCTGTATATAAAATTAGCAAAATTATAAATATAAAAGCACATAAATATTTAAACCGATTAAGTACTCAATAGTAATATTGTTACGTTATTTAATAGAACACAAATGTTATCAAAATTGATTAAATTATACCACCGCATATAGATATTTTATATAGCAGCCTTTAATGTGCACTAATCCAGTCTACTACTACATCGAATTCAACATAGAATAAACCCACAGATTTCGGATTATAAACTCTTTCGGAGATGATTTTAGATTGCTTTTTATAGCTAAGCTAATAGTAACCTTTGCACTTCAAATAAAATACAGCCTTGTCCAAAAATATTAGGCAACTTATTTATCATTTTATAAAGTTTTAGTTAAAAAATTGATTTGTGATACTTGCTGCAAAGTGTTCAAGAATTTTAAATGTACAATGCCGATTAATAGGTGATAACACAAATAAAAAAGAGTTCCAAAATAAATGATAGAATATAGGCGCCTAATATTTTTGTATGTTTGAAATTTGACGAAAAAGAGAAAAAAAAATTGTAGCGCAGAGAGTCTAGTATAGCAATAAAAAAATTAATCTTTTTTTTTGCGCAAGCCGATTTGTACAAAAGGCCTACTTGAAATATCTCCTCGAGTGAACACTCGAACTCTCGACATTACGATTACTAGGTCATCGTCATGCGACGGAAATGCATCAAGCGAATCGATGCGAGAGAATCGCTCACGCTGATCGCTCACGACGGGAGGACCGTCGGAGTGTACAGTACAATACGTACGTGTAAGGCTAGGGTAAGAAGTAACGCGATTAATGTTTCACTCCCGGCCCGATGCAGTCGCTCCCGTTCGCTGCACAAAGTGCTGCATGAGGTACGCTTTCGCGTCCCTTTGGAGAACCGAGCGCTTTAAAGGGACGCCGCGCCGATGGGGCTGACGTAAGCGCGGCTGATGGCTTAGAGCGCGCCTCGCGTCGGGGGTGTCAATATTTTCTCGTGCAGTGCACCGAATCTCACACCTAAATCGTACATTTTGAGAGAGTATTTAGGAAATAGACGGAATATTTAGGGCGGAAACAGACGATCGATTTTGTCGCACGCGCTGCCTTCATAATTCTGAACATGAGGGAAGATAATTCCCATGTTTAATTATCTGTCATTTTTTTAAATCCCTCTTGTTTTTATGCCTCATATATTTTGCGAAAGCATTTAGGAAATAAATAGACGGTGTATTTAGAATGGAAACTAACGATCAATCTTGTCGCACACACTGCCTTAATAATTTCGAGTATGAGAGGAAATAATTCACATGTTTAATTATCTGCTTTTTTTTTAATTTCTTTAGATCCATTTTGTTTTTACGCTTCGTATTTTTCTCATGTAATTTCCACGCGCTCCGCAGAAGGTATGCGATGAACGACAAAAATGATCATTATATATATGTATATCGGACTGATTGCCGCATATGTCGCATTTATTTAAAACAATTAATCATTATCGATCCCTTCACCTCTACTCTACGCAATAATTTTTCACGAAAATAGTTGAAATAATGATCCCTGGGATACAACGCGAACCATTAAACGGAGTTAATTAACCATGGCTCGCGACATAAAAGGTGACTGTATCAACGTCACTTTACGCTCGGCTAATGGAATTACCTATACCTATCTCTGTTCGCGCGTTACAATTAACGTTACAGTTAACGTTTGCGAGAGGAGGCGGAAAAGTCGTAAAGTCGGTCACAAAGGGTGTTTAAGGCGCGGAAAAACCTTGACCTTTTCGCCATAAATCACTTTCGAGCGCGAGTCGCGCGGTCTTGCGCGGATCCGACGCGCAATATACGGCGGTGTTGCTAAATTGGCTCATTTAAGAGCGCCTAATGACGCGTACGCTCGCAAAGAGGGATGGAGAAAAGAGATTCAGGCAAATAGCCAACCGATCCTCATTCACTCTTCGGCCTTCCCCGGTCGGCGGCGGAACTTCTTAGACGCGACTTCGGGTCGGGTCCTGAATGGGAACGGTTCGCGTGATCGGACCGAGGCGCACTACGGCCGTTCGTAGGCTCGTGCACCACAATAAATGGGAAGAAAAAAAACCGTACGAATTACCATGTGTCTCGCATACCACTATACTCTTAACGACAGCATTGATAACGCTCTAAACGATAAGTACGCCATAAACGACACACCGTTTAAGCCGTATCCAACCCGTAAATCTCAACTCTAGCTGCACCAAGTGCCATAGTCCATAGGTACACGATTATGATTACATAGAACTCGATATAGCGTCAGCAGCTGATCACGAGCGAGAGAGAGAGAGAGAGAGAACGAGCAAGCTAGCGAGAAAGAAGAGAGAGAGAGAGAGAGAGAGAGAGAGAAACAATTATTAATTAAGCAATTGGTTCTATACTATTATCGTGACTGCACGAGGAGCGAAAGGAAGAAGAATTGAAAGTGCGAGAGCGTGAATGAATGAAAGGAAGGTGGCGGGACGACGGTAAGCAGGAGTTACGTTTTGCGGTCGCGACATGTGACCCACGTGACTCAAGATCTGGCGAACCCGTGGAACCGGATAGCGCTCTCGAGCGTTTACAGACACACCAATATATACGACAATATACACGTTGAGATTGATTGATTTCCGGTCCGCCTGTCGCCTCGGTTACTCTGCACCACATTTCCCCCTGGGTACATGGCATCCGTTACTGTACATTACACGCCGGCTTATTTTTCGACGCCGTTAGTCTGCGATTAGATTTGCCGCTTCCACCTCCGATCCTCTGTGACTCGCGAGCTACCCTAAGTATAGCGGTGCGTAAAGTTGATAAGAGAAAAGAAGAAGAAGAAGAAGAAGAATGTAAGAGAGAGAGAGAATATGTATGCGAGTGTGTGTATGTAAGAGAGAAAAGCGTGAAATAAGGAATTTTGTGGATGGGACGAGACGATGGTGCGTGACATCTTTGCAAGAGACATTATCGAACACTTGGAACTGTAGTAACAAATTGCAATTGTATGTTGTAAACATTACTATTTCAAATATAATGCTATTATTAACAGAATATACGTGTGTAGTTTTGTGGAGTGGTGGTCGACCACGCGTCCGTTCTCATTTCACGTCGACAAGTTACCTAAAATCCATATCACGTGAAAAAAAAAAAGAAAAAGAGAAAAAAAGAACCGAGCTTGCTGATGCTCGCCGATAGAATGTTGCGACCAAATGTGACGTTTCCCGGTTCGTACAGCAGCATCGATTTTTAACACACATCCCTTTTAAAACTTGACTGACGTCGAGACGAGCGAGAATGAAATCTTTTTGATCTTTTTGGCGTTACATCTCTTTCCGTTTTCCCGTTTTGAAACGACACTCGAATATTCTTAGATCTCCGCCCGTTTGAGGGAAGGATATAGCCGAGATAAATGGTTATATCCAACAGTACCGTGGCGCACCACGAATATTTTATTCCATTTAAAGCGATGACTCGTTTCCGATAAATATATCGACATCAATTCTCTTTGAGTTATTAGCGATCGGAATTACTCTCTCGGATTCCTCTCAAAATAAGCTTAACTTAATAAAATCTTTAATTTGATTTCCAGCAGACTTCGCTTTAATACAATTTTAATTTTCAAGCTTCATCTACAGGGGACATTCAAAGTTAAACGTTAAAAATTTGCAGTAAATTACGGTCTTTGCAATCTTAGCTCGGAAAAATGCAATTTCGAATTTTTTATTAAGATCAAGACTTTTACGGCTGTCTTTCTAAAGGTGATGTTCTGAAACACTTTGCTCACGTCAATTTAATACTCCTCCTCCCCCTCCCTCCTTCCTCCTTTTTTTCTTCCTTTTCTATCCATTTAATCCTTTACAAAAACTATCAACTTCAATTTGTAATCTCATTAAAATAGTTAATTGTATCGCGAATTATACAAGTGAGATAAATGTCAACGAAAAGGAATTCATCGACCGGAATGAAAAATATAAACCATCAATATCTCGCAGGATTATAACGTAATAGATTGACGTAGACGATAGAATTTATTCTTTACCGGGAAGTATGTGGCTTGCATGTCACGTGTATAAATAGGTACGCGTACGCTAATTTTATTCGTTGTAATAAAGATTTACGCCATTTTTACGTCAGGCAATGTGCCACGCTTGGGGCTATACTTTTATTTTAGGAACGTATATTTTTATATTACTGACTTTGCGAATAGCAGTCATAAGGGAAGAGACAGAGAGACAGACAGACAGACAGAGAGAGAGAGAGAGAGAGAGAGAGAGAGAGAGAGAGAGGAGAAGAGAATATAATATATACACTCTATTTAAAACTCTTCAAAGATTAAAGGTAATCTACGTTTGAAATGAAAAATGATTGAAAAGGACGTCTTTATCTGACAAGGTATTTTTTTTTAATATGAATGAACGAGTTAAATAATAAAACGTCAGGTTTTAATAGAAATACGAGCAAATAATACTGACCATTTATTAAAAACATTGACGAGAGAGTTATGAAAATACCAACCCGATAAATACAAACGTTATTCAAATAATATACCCTCGTCGTGTCTCTGCTTTCCCTTTGTTGACGATAGCGAATGAATTTCAAAATATTTCACTGCATCGAAAACAGTAAAAAATGACTGCCATGTACAATGCAGCTATACAGAATATCCCGAGTATTATGTAGCCTCATTTCTCCTTTCACGCGATCGATTCTCTCTTTTCAAGAGACAGAATCCTCCACCCCTCCCGATTTCATCGAAACGCGCTCGTCGTCATGTAGTAATTATCGGAATTGTAAAGAGCAGCGATGAAATAGCTTCTTGCGGACGTCTCGTTAGACGCTCGTAAAACAACGCGAGCAATGATAAACGTGCGGGCGTATGCCTCTGAGGATCTCCGAGCATTTTTAATTACACCTAAACGCGTAACGAGGTGCCGGTGCGGCACGGCGCGGCGCGGCCGGTGAAAAATTCTCGACCCATATCTACGATGCCGTTTCACCGACGTACCGCCGTGCCGTACCGGCACATATAGAGGAGAAACACTAAAAATAACGGGGCGCGAGTGTAAAGGCCGCACTCGAGGCATGCAAAGGTCGATTACGGGCGGAACGAGCGACGAGTATCCAGGCATCAAATCCTTCTGCATAATTCCACGCCGCGCCGCCGTCGAAGTCATCCATTGAAGTATAACGCGTCGGAACTTGGGGATCCTAAAGACGTCGTCTGTGTGTTTTTATCAATTATTTTGCAAATAAATATTCTCCTAACTACCTTTACAGATTAAAAAATTCTTTTCCATACACAATTAAAGTATGAACGCTAATGTAGTCTAAATCGGTCGACTTTATATACAAAAATATTATTAGAAAATTACATTTCAGTAATCAAATAAAGTACATGAACTGTTATAGCCTCGCTACTTGTCTTTCGTTATTAATTTATGTTAATATAAATAAAAGTACTTAAATAAGTTCAAATGAACGCTCTCACAGCGATCTCCTTCAGCGAATATAAAATATAAGTTAAGATTACAATCATAAAAATTTAATTACGATTCATTAATTATTTCGAAACACGATCTACATTGAATCCCTCTTCATGTATTCTTGGATTATAAATTTCAAAATTTGGCCTTATTATCAATGCAGAGCTTGTCAACTCCAGAATATATGATTATTATATGTGCAGTCTATTGACATATATTGAAAATTTATTTATAGATGTACCGCAGTAAATTAATGTTTTTTTTAATTATATTTTGTATTTTTTATAATTTATAATTTATTTAAATTCTAAAAATTAATAAATTCATTCTCAATTCTCAAGATTGTCAATTTGAAAATTTAATTTATTTCAATCAACGTATTAATTTATTTGTAACGTAACCTTCTTCTTCGTTAAACTTTCGAGCAATAACAACTGAGAAATGATTATGTTTCAAACTTTATTAACGTTTATTTGATAGGGATAACCTTTTTTAAATAGAAAAGTACAGTTTTGTTATCTGCTTCTGGCATCAACTCGTAACAATATTTGCTTCATATACAAGTTTTATATTTTGTACGTATAAAAGTCTTATCTAGTATGTATAAAAGTCTGTTTTTTCCTTCATTAAATTATCTTTCTCACTTTAGCAAAATATCAATCATATATCTATCTCATTTTAAATTTCAAAAGTCTATACAGTGTTTAATCATAGAAAAAACAGACTATTTGGTTTGAACTAAGCATTAGGGATTATATGAACAATATCGAGTTCTAAAAATTATAATAAATATCTAATATAAAAAATTAGTTGATAAGAAAATTTATACATATATGTGCATACGATATTGATGTAGCATAAACTTCTGCATAACGCATAGTGCATAAAAGAATCAACCAAAGTTCTCTTTTCTGTGAAATGAAAAGAAAGGAAGGATTCTAATTGATTCTTTCACGCATTACGTGTTAAGCGTCTACAATGAAATTTTAAGATAAAATTTCAGCTTTAAGCCGTAAAAAATTGATCAATTATAATCGATTTTCCTCACATTCAATTGTGATTGATTAATTTCTTAAGGTTTAAAACTTAAGTTTTACGTTTAAAATCTCATTGTAGACACCGTTTTATGCGAAAGTCTGTACCACAGCCTTAATGTGTAGTAATGTGTCAATGACATGTAAATCGTACATGTACAAGTCCTATGGAATTGGTAAAACAAATGACTTTAGGATCCCTTTAAACGGCTGTCTGTGGCTGGCCGTTTCCTTACGGAATGCATAACGGACCGGATGGAATAAAATCCCGTTTTCCTCTCGTTTTCGAATAACGCGGAATAAAATAAATGGAGAGAACTTCCTGGCACGGAGACACGACCTACATAATATAGGCCTGTGAAAAATCGAGAGAAACTGTTTGTACTCGCGCTTTGATCTTGCAATGATTAATATTTAGATAGCGGGATTAATATACATCTCGATATTTACCAAGCATTTATTAGACTTTTATTGATGCATCGTTATTGAATATTGATTTAACTAAGGGAGGAGAAGGGTTGATTCATTTACTCAATCATATCTAAAAAACCTAGAGAAAGCAAGACGCGGTTTAATTAAATCCTCTTAAAAGCATTCCGAATATAAAGATGATATCAAGACTAATATCCATCAGCATTGATCATTAATACACGATAATAACAGAATTGTGTTCTAACGCTACACACGCGGTTAATTTGATTACTGTAGGACGATCATCATCGGCAAAGTGATTGCTTGTTGTCAAAGTGGCTTGTCGCTTAAAGTACACTCTGTCCATCCAACTCGTCTGCGTTTCCCGCGACGACCTGAAATTGCGGTATAAATTGCCGCATAGAAAGAAGGAAAGAGAGAACGCGGGGTGAGTGCGCGAAAGAAGGGGGGAATGAGAAGGGGTGATAGAACGAAAGCGGCGCTTATATGCTCGAATTCAATTACACATGAATGGCCGGCAGGCATGAATATTTTCGCAACGACGTTGCAGACAGGGCTCGTCTTGGCCGAGCGCGGCGGCATAGCAGCGGCGATGAATCCGATCGATCGGCCCCAGTCACGCTGACCGACCTGCCGTGTTACCCTCGCGATTTCGATCTATCGAGTGCGGATATCCGCAGCGCAAAATTGCGACCCGCTCGTAATTACGTCGCCCTTTCGCCGATCGGCCGTATCTTCGTGAAACATTCACGCGTGTTTCCCTCCCCCTCAGCCATCTATCCCTGAATTCATGGGTATCGCATGAAAAAGAGATCAGCACAATGCGCATCATTATATGCGGATAGAAGCGACGCGCGATCGATCTGTGCGGTAATTTTGCGAAAAGAAGCGTGCCAAGGGCCGCCGCGCGTTCCCGTTCGAAACGAATGAACGAATGAACGAATGAACGAATGAACGAGCCGCCGCGCATTTCCGTCATCCCCGCATTGCTGAATTCATCGCGGTCGTTGATTCCTTTCTATTTGACACTCTTTCGTTCCCTTCCTCTTCCCTTCCCCGTCTCTTTTCTGCTTTTGCCTTATCATATTCCATTTTATTTCGCGCCATACCGTATAATTTAATTTAACTTCATTTAATTTAGCCTCATTTCGCATTGCCCTATCCTATTCCATTTTATCTAATTCTGTTTCATTTCGGCTCTCATCCACCTTCTCCCCTCCCCACTCCGCTTTATTTTAATTGATTTTATTTTGGCCTGTTTCGTCCGGCTTTATTCGGGATCCGCGTTTGATTTGAATGTGTTTTATTTTATTTCCACCTGCACCGTCGATAGGGAGAAAGGGAGAAAGAGAATTACTATCCTCTCGGCATTATTATATTCGAGTACAATAAAACGTCGATTATTGCATACGACAATTAAATTAGTTACATTTTTACGGTTGCACGTCGATTGCACGTCGTTTTTGCGTTTCCGCGCGCGTTGCGGATCGACGGAGCTTCCCTGCCATTTAACAACGTTAATTTGTGCAAACGCAATCGTCGTTTAATTCATCTACATATCGCGCAATTATTCAGGAATTCTTTCTCTCTCTCTCTCTCTCTCTCTCTCGCTCTCTCTCTCTCTTCTCCTCCCTCCCTCTTTCTCTTTCTCTTTCTCCGCAGTTTACATCTGACAACGGAGTGACAGTTTCGAAAAGATCGGGTCTTGCATTCGACACTTCTGGATGCGGGTGGCAGCGGCGTTAACGATCGCCCTGCGGAAACGCCCAAAGGCGATGGGAGGCGCGTTTCGAATCTAACGCGCACGTACGCACGCACGCACGCACGCACGCACGCACGCACGCACGCACGCACGCAGGCACGCACGCACGCACGCGACACCCCGCCGCTTTTCGATTGACACGCGCATCGTTATGCATACCGTAACGCTGAACACCGTAGGAGCCTGTCGAAGTGGGGCTGGATAACAAGTCAATTCGCCGACGACTTCGTCATCCGGCGCCGCGCCGCGCCGCTGTCCGTCAGGAGGGCGAGAAGATAGCGGCGCTATAATTCCACACTCTCTTGTTCCCCCTCATTGTCGTTAGTCAATCGAAATCGTAGAAGGCGAAGTTTAACTTAGAGGAGGGAAGGGGACGTCTGTTAGCGTTTTATTTTAATCGGCCAGCTAATTGCCGAGTTTTCAATGCCAATTTTCGAAGGGATTAAGAAGCGTCGAGCTGTATTTGCACGAGATTTTCACGGGTGCGGGTACTAACCGTGAAATTAATATTGTCAACTATGTCCGTTTAATGCGAGATAAATATTGACGCAATTAATTAATGTTAATCATTTTCGTTTCGATGTACTTTCGCTTATTGAATATTTAATTCGTCAAATTGATATGGTTGTGTTAGGAAGGGAGTAAATTTAATAGTTTCTTTACGGTTAAAAAAATATCCATCTTTACGTTAAAAAAATATGTATTTTCTTTTTTATGATACAAACAAATTGTTTGAAAAATGAATAAATTGTTTTCCTCAGAATATCTTCAACTTTTATGTTTTTTGTAATTTTATTTTACGAAAAAATTAAAAGCTTAAAAAATTTTAATTAAATTTCTTTTCTTGCTTAATTATATTATCTTAATAAATTATACTCATAAACTTTGTAAAGAAAGGACATGCTAATTTATATATACACATACTTGGAGTAGTTGGAATCCTTTCAAGTATCATAAATGCTCTGTAATATGATAAAAAAAAAATGCTTGTTCTTTCTCGTATTTCTTGGATGTAACTTTCCCCCATATTCAAATTCCTTCTAAGTAGGACAGAATGTAAAATAAATGATGACCTTATTGATATAGAAAATAAGCGCTACTCGACAGTTTGAAGGACCACCCTAACACACGAATATTGAGCCATCCCTGCCGGATTTCTTCCCTAACGTCTGCTCGCGACGTAGCTTCACAAAGAAAATCGCAAACCTTCGCGTCACACTTTCTTACCCTTAAAAACGTCGTAAATGATTTCCTTCCCGAATAATCTCTAATTTCTATACGTCACAGTTACTGTTATAACGGCGAACCGATATAATTAATTACTACTAATTAAAATTATTCATTTATATGTGTCACACGTTCTATTATATCTCATTAAAAATATGTCAAATATCGACTTCCCTAATATTTAATCCTTGGTGACTTTAATTTAATAATATTAAACTTGAATATTGATTCATTATCTGAAAGCATAGATTAATTAATTATTAAATATGTAGAGCTTAATATATTATTTAATATTTTTAAGTGCATAATAAAATGATTAACTATTATCCATGTACAGAAAAATATTGTAAGAAAAATGATTATTCAATTTTTCTTCCTTTTAAGAAACTTTCACCTTTAACAAAGAATATTTTCTTGATAATAATCTTAAAATATACTTATTGCAAATTTTAAATAAAAATCATTATTATGTGCTTAAAACAAGAATCTATTTTCTTTTAAAGAATATGGATGAAGAAGCGACTTTATATGTGTATATAATAAGCAAATCGAATTTATTTTTAATTTAATAATCTCTCTTGATTGAAATATATTAAACTTACTAAGATTTGCGAAACATATTTTGAATAAATATAACGTTTATGATAAATTTATGATAATTTGCGGATATATAGACTTTTGAAATATTTCAAGCAATTATTACTTGCGTATAGTAAGTATTTTTTTGTGTGTATGTGTAATTTCTGTTTGTGAAATTGCAGAAAAATATTTTTCCATAATAGCCTAATATTACATAATTTAGTTTGAATTAAATCAAAATTCAGGTCGCATCACAGAAATAGTGAAAAACTCACATATTAACATTTGCGTGGTTTCTAAAAGAATCTAATTTTTATTAATAAGCACTAAAAGACGCATATATATTTTATCGACTTGTTATTTAAAGTTTTCGTGAACTGTCCTCTCGGTAAGCTAAACAGAAAGTCAATTATATTGTAGATATAATGAGGCATCGAATTAGGACAATTTGCCAAAATATATAATGTATTCTTAAAGAACGTTGCAAATATAGATTAATTAAAAAATTTTCTTGTCGAGCAAAATTATCTGAAATGACAAGTATTTATCCTTAATCGTTCTCGCTCTCTAAACTAAAAACGAATCAAATGTTCGAATATTTATTTTTGCAATATTCCTCGAGGACTTGTTTAACAGGGATGTCGAGATGTCGAAATGTCAAAATGTCGAGATGTCGGGAATAAATAGATTTACTTTACAGATTGAATAATTTTATAACAAAAATGACACATTTTGCTTTCATGCCAATTAAATCATTCAAATTTGTCACCTTGTAATTTTCTCGCGAACGACATCGTTCCACAAGTAGCAGTTTAACACAAACGGCAAACGGAAATTCTCTCGTTGGCGAAAAACCGTAATAGTGTGGGCAGGTGTCACGTTTACATGTGACTCGCAACTCGAATTGCCGTAGGACGAGAGCAGAAATTTTTCCCATTTGCTTGTGCGTTTGTTCGCTCGCTCGTGAAGCAGGTGTCGTATTATACGCCCCTGTGTCTATCGCCCACCCCTAAAGCATCGTGACTTCACTCAGTAAGGGCGAGACTATTACTACGCAGGGCTGAATTGGATAGGGCAAAAAAAGCCCCGGCTTCCAGGACATTAGATGATCGCGCTCGTTATTTTTTTTCCGGTTTTTCGGAGTTTCTCCTCTCCACTGTATTATCTTGGCCCACCGCTGACGCTTCGTTCCCCGCGAATACCACATAAGACAGATGGTCTGGTCGTTTTGCGTGAACCACTAAATACAGGGTGTGTCCTATCGATAACGGAAAACGTAAATACGGGAACGCGCGATAACCATTCATTTCTCTCGGCTCAACTCTCGACGCAACTCTTGAAACTGTCTATTTGAAGAAGAATTCGATTTTCGAGTTTGCCAAAGTTAACGGGCCACAACGTTTTGCGCATCTCCTGCGGTAGATCTTGCACACGGAGCTTGCCAACTTTCGCATTGAACTTTAGAAAGTCATTTAATAATTAATTTCTAATTAATTTTGAGACATTTGCTAATTGACTTCTTACTTTAGCCAAAACCTTTTTCAAAGACTAACCTTTGAACTTTCATTTAAACACTCTTGATGATTGAAACTGCCTTAAAATTATTTTAAATATCGATACCTCGACGGATTGCATTATTATCCATTATAGTTTATGTAATTTAGATTTAAATTCTCAAGATCGAATCGTAACTTCGCTCTCGCTCAACTTTCCGCGAAAGAAAAGTTGATCTCAAATTTGCCGAGAACACGCCCTTCAAGTTTGATGTAAACTTTATGAAACACCCCGTATACTACCTAGATCCCGGTGCCTCCAATTTGTTTTCTCATGAATACTTTCCTCCGATCCTGGCGACGGCGTGAATGCACCGCTTGCGCAGTCGCAATAAATACAGACAGTTGTCAGGAAAGTGTCTGCAGATGAAAGCTTTAGGGTAGACTCTCATCGGTATGTTGTTTAAATTTCATTCATTTTCATGTGTATTTGTATGATGCAACAAGGTCAAGAATTATAAAAAAGAAGCGATGTGAATTAACATAAAATATAGCCTTAACAAAATTCCTAAATCCCACACAGCATGAAATATTTATATGAATCATTTTTCAATAAAATATTTTAGAAATATTTTGTAAACTTTTGTAAAACATTTTAAAATATTTCACAAAAATATTTTACAAATGTTGTACAAATATATTGTAAGAAAAAGAATATTTCAAAAACTCTTTCCTAGATATGTTTACATTTTAGAAAGATTTTATGAAAAATTTTTAAAATATTTCAAACCTTGCAATAAAACATTTTGCAAATATTTCTGAAATATTTCGTGCTGCATGGGATATCACTTTTTCTCATAATTTATAGAAGTAATACATTATATTGTATTAATTACACATTAGATAGTGAAGCAATGTCATAAAACATACATTCGAAGAAAAGTTTCTGGATTCCTCTCAACGTGGAAAGTTCTGAGAATTCAGAGAGAAAAGTTTTTAAGCCGGTCAGGCAACTAATTGCTATCACAAATCAGAACATAAAATCGCATCGCGTTTCCAAATTTTGCACGGCATGCATCCAATGTGTTCTTAATTGTGCCACATTTCTTTTTAATACGATTAGATTACAGCTTCAACCGCTTCGCAAGCTGTCGCTCAAAGTAAAAAAACAGTCATCAATTTTTAACGTTTAAATGGTCGCATTTTTAGCTCAATGTTTTCGATGTCATAGCTAATCGGACATTGAATAACAAAATGAGGAGGAGTTATGATAATTTCCCTCGATTTATGTCAAAAAAACTTGCGTTGAATCTTGCAAGTGTAATATACCGGCATTTGTATATAAGATTGTCATAAATTAGAAATCAGAGAAGTCAGAAAGGTGTCAGGAAAATTGAAAATAATCAGAGAAAAGTCATAGAATTTTATAAAATTTTCTAATAAATCACAATTCTTGACTTTAAAGAAGTTTTATATTCGTATCACATCCACGTAGTGTTGGAATAATACTACCAAATTAACAAATAAACGCAAGCAGTGTCAGCAATATCAACAGTAATTTACATTGCTGTTAAATTTCTTTGTCAACAAAACATTTAACGGATTCCAAATCAGGATGTCAATAATGTAACTTTTTTCCTAGGGCGGAAACATGAAAAGTGAAAACTTTGTATATACATGTATATGTACATACATACATAAAAATGTTCACTTTTCACATTTTCATTTTAGAAAAAAGTTACATGATTGATACTCTGGACGAAAATACAAAAAATTTCAAAACATTGTTCAAAATCAGAAAGTTATGAAACTTTGGCTGGAAGGAAAAATTTTGGAATTTAAAAATGAGAAATTTATGGCAACTCTATATAGATCCTCAGTGAATTCCGGGACACCCCATGGCGCACCCCAAACGCGGACAGCCCTGCGCGGCAGCGCGCTCGGCACGTTCTTCACCACCGCTTCCACCACCGCCTCCACCATCGCCACCGTCGGCGTAGGGGGTTGTACATCGCGCGGGCATCGAAACGCGTCGAAACGCGAGGCGGTCGGATCGGACTGACTCGCGAAAATCGATCGGCGCCCCGTCTCGCGCGCGTCGTCCTCTCTCGCGGTTATAGCGGCGTGCCCGCGCGACGAGGAAGCGTGCAGCGCGTCGCACGCGACAGCACGCGTCGCGGAAGAGACGAGTTCCGTCGTCGAGAACGAGGGTGCGAAGGAGATCGTGGGAGAAACACCGCTCTTGCTTGCAACACCGGCTGGAAGCCGCCGCGCCTCGCGCTCAAGGCGAGAAATTTCGTGGGAAATTTAGCCGGTGTCGTCGACCCGCTTAGCGCTCTCTGTTACCGCCACTGCCGTTATCGCCACCGGTCCGTGATCGGACCGCGATCGTTATCGAGATCAAATAAGCGAGATTTTCCCGTTTTTCGCTGCGAGTGAGTGCGAGATCTTCTCAAGAAGAGCGTGAGAAACTACAACTGCCGATGAGGATGTCGAGATTCAACGTCATGCCATCGGTAGTCGACTGGTAAAGCGAGATGAAAGATTCACCCAAGGTGCTCGTGTGATCGGTATTTCCATTGATTAATTTAAAAAGTAAAGGGTAATCCCTTCAGGAGCACGGAAATTCGAACTGGAATTTTTTGGGGAAACTTGCGAACGCGATCGGTTGTGCGTGATTCTTCATATCTACTTAGGAAAAAAATTGTTGCTATCAATTGTTAAAAGGCAAAAACGGAAAAAAGCTGAAAAGGTGAAATTGATTCTAAATTATTCTTTAAATCTTTAAGAAAAGATTAGCGAGAGAAAGAATGGAGAAACGAGAACGATCATGTATAACGGCTATGTATGACTATCCATAACTACCGCGGGGAAATTTTTCCGCTGTCAAGAAGTAGAACAATTCGCGTCAATGAAAAACGGAACGTTCGCCGCTGTTGAAAAATAAAGTTGATTAATTCGAGAGCGAATTTCACGAACTCGTCGGTCGGTTTCGTGTATTTTTTACATATGTTTTATATCATCGTTTTTTCACGAGACGTATTACCGTATACTTCTTATATTTTTGACGATCTTCACGGAAAAAAAAAATCCACAAAATAATACAGGAGATGATCGATCACGGCGGAAATTGAGGACCAGTAGAATAACAACGGAAGTATCGTCCATGTGTCGAAGTGCATGCTTCGTGCAGCGGATCGACCGATCTGTCATCGCCATTGTCGAATCGCCTAACGGCGGTCCTAAACCCTGGAGGAAGGTAGCTGCAGGAGGACGATAATCTTCGCGGAGAAAGGCGGTGCTTCGTCAGGACGCGTTGCGCCATTTCAGGTGCGAGTCTCGAGCCTTCCGCTCGAGTGCTTTAGCGTGTCTCTGGATGCTTTAGGTGAGCTTGGCTCTCGCGAATCAAAGCTGCGAAAGAAAGCATTCAACAGACATCAAAAGACCCGGTGATTAATGAACGCGGGTAATTAAGAAACATTAAGGAGAGCTGCCGAAGGAGTCCTCGAGATCCTCCAACTATTCGGAGAGAGCGTGTCATCCTCCCCCCGCTGCGCCCTCTCCCCCTCTCGAGAGGATCCTCGCCGGAGGACATCGCCGCGGGGTTGGCGGTGGGAGGAGGCCGTCTACCTTCGAGGTAAGAGAGAGAGAGAGAGAGAGAGAGAGAGAGAGGAGGGGAGGGAGAGAGGGGAGGAGAAAGAGAAAGAGAAGGGGTGGGAGGCCTTTAGGGGTGGAAAATCGTTGGAGAATACCGTCGCGGTGAAATCACTCCTCTCGAACGCTCGCGAGACGATCAGACCGCGAAGCATCCCCCGCCAAGCCCGTCCTGCTCCCTTGCCTGCCTTTCGCCCCTTCACTTCTCCAGCCGGTGGGGTGGAAGTGGAGGAAGTGGCTGTCTGATCTCGGACGGAATGACAATAAGACTCCCCTTTGATTAATCGACGGAACAGAGAGGAGAGAGAGACAGAGAGAGGGAGAGAATGAGTAAGTGAGAGAAAGAGGGAATTAGTCCTCTCGAGACGGCGGATTGTTTTGCAAGTGCTAAGAAGTTCCGACTGTTAATAGAACTGACTAAATATAACTCTAACCGAGTAACTTAGACATAAATCTACCGACTCGAACTTAAGCGATGCCTCGAATAGCATCGCGCATTGAAATGTCACGCCTCTTCATTAAAGTCGACAAGATTGTTCAAACGAATTAATACATAATGCTCTCTTGTTAAAATGAATTAATACGCAATATCTTCCTGATAATAAGAAGATATATCCGGTGTCGATCTATGGAACGTCGTCCGAAACGCTATAAGACGCTATAAGAACGTATCGAAGTGTAACAAGTGCAACGATTAATCAAGTGATTAACGATTGTCCCCCAACTGAAAGTTGCTCGACTAATCCTTTTCGTTGCATTCGATCGTCGAAGAACTTTGCAGACACAGGGTTGTGCGGGAGGGCAAGGTGCGCGACAATAACGCGAATGAATTCGGGAGGAGACGGGATAAGTAGAGTGGATCGAAATTAGAATCGTGTGCAGCCAGTGGAAGAGGGTTGGCGCTTGATCAGGCGAACCGGCCGACTTGAACTCAAACTGCACTACTGAAAAGAACTCATTTGTTTAAAGAGATCTTTTGCATTGCGGTGTATCTCTGTAAAATTGTGTGTTACACGAGTGGAAAACTCGACAAAGTGCGTCTCTACTCGCGAAACGACAATAATAAAACGCGCACGATGCATTAACAGTATCGAAAATAATTCATAATAATCGATCATAAAACGTCGACGAGAAATATCGACGGGAATTCCGATGCCAGCCGGATGTTTTCGAATGTCCATCTTTATTTGAGCCAGCGACAGGCGTCAATTTGAACGGTGAGTAATCTGGACCTCCATGCATCTTCCTGGACGAGTGACGAATGCCGGGATGTAATCGACAACGATAACCGAACGTTAACAAATCACAGTGACGACAACGGGAAAATTTGTGCGGCCATGAAAAGGCGATAAAGTATAAGAAGGACTGAGTGACAAAACTGTTACTATTGAGAACTTGGAGTTTAACAAGAGTTTGATGGGCACATGAGAAAAATAATGGTAATGCATGTAGCAGCGGCAATGAGTACAATTTAACCTTAGATCCGAGGACAATAAAGTTAAACGAGGGTAATCGAAAGCAACCACGTGAAACAACCGAGTAGCCACTGTTGAACTCGATATCGTAACGTAATAAAAAAATCGACGATATATTTTAACAATCGGATCGATCGGGAAATAAAAATAGTGACAGTAATAGGTGCGAGAGCGTTTTGCTGAAACATTAAGTTGATACAAAAGGTTTGTTCGTACGACTTTTTATCTGTCTTTCTAGATATTATTTACTCTTTATCATTAATTTTATCAATCCTAATAACTGCATGCAAATTTTCAAAAATTTCAAATTTAAATATTAAATATTATTCATTGATAAAAATTTAACAAAGAATCTTGCTAACTAAAGAAATTTTATTGTTTAAAAATATCTTTTTTTATTTAATATTGCATAAAATTTGATATAAATTAATATAACGATTTAAAAATTAGCGCAAAATATACTTTAACGTTTTAAAATAACAACGAAAGGAAGAGAAGCACGAAAGGCAATTCTTTTGCACTGATTCTCAGCAGTGATACAGTGCGACGAGACGCGGACTAAGAGACGCAGTGAAGAAAGCGCAGTTTTGTCATCCAGGCACTTCGATGCGCCTCGACGGTAGGCGTTCGAGCTTAAAGGATCCACGCTCGAGGCGGTGAGTGAGGTTGTCCTGCGTGTTCGTCGTCCTGCATACGCGGCCGGGACAAGAAGCCGGAGCAGGGACAGGTCCTTCCCGGTGTGGAATGACAATAAGGGGGCGCCGTACCCGCGGGGTGGTATTATGCTGGAGACGACGGATTTGAGCTTGCCGCCCAAGTGCCCGGCGAAGGCATCGCAGCCCTTTCGTGGGATGGCACTCGGGACGCTGGCCGAGATAGCGGTGCGACTCGTGATTAGCGGCTACATATTCGCCGTGGTCGTCTATGTGAACGCCAGCGGCAACTGGGATAAGGACGATGACCTAGGTACGCGCGGCACGAGCACGAAACGGTCGCACGAACAGCCGAGATTAACCACTTCCCTCACCCGCGCGAGCGATATTCGCTTTTCGACCGTGTCCCAAAATTGCCGGTTATCCTGACTTAGAGATCAATTTTCTCCATTTTTTTCCTTATAAAGATACAAGAGACTTCGCAATTTGCAGGATTAAATCAATATTGTTTGTTGGTAAAAATAAATTTGACACTATATTTTTTCATAAATAATTTTTTAATTTTCAGCGTTTTACGTTTTTCTTGCACTCAAACTTCAAAAATTTATCAAAATAATTCTTAAAATTATAATTAATAAATATACTTATTTACTTAATGTATAATTAAATTTATCAATTATTCGAGCAGGTTTAATTTAATAAGTAAAATTTCATTTTTGAAAGTGGAGATAGATGTTTAATTTAGTTTAGAACGAAAGGAGAGTTCTTCCACCGCTAATTACTCGAAAACTATCGGTACTTCAATATTCTCTCATTGAGAAAAATATCGATATTCAAGTTAACGGAGAAATGTATGGTCGAAAATTTATCTCGTGATTTAGGAGCATAAAACGGTCGTTTGTTATTTTTTTTCTTTTTTTGTAATGGAATGTGAAAATGTGATTTAAAAAAGAGTAGTTTACAAAAAGAATGTATATGAGTGCGTAGATATGTGTTTTCACAAAAAAAAAATATTTTATTTTAATCGTTATTAAAAAAGAGAGAGAAGATGAGAAAATTGAATAATAAAAAACGTTGAAAGGACGTTGCGGTCGGTTTCCTGTGAAAATACTCGGGGAAGAAAATGGTTAAGTGAAGCTGCGCTTAGCAATTCGCTGCTTTTCTGTAGATTATATTATTTCGTTGTGCGATATATTGCTAAAGATTAACAAAGAAGGAAAAATTTTTCTTGATCAGAGCCACAATGGGTCCCTTAATTCTGCTGGTAGCTTCGTTTGCCGTGCACACTCAGCATGTCCGGCGCAGAATGGAACTCTATATGGCTTTTGTGCGCAAAATGGAACCCAATACGTATTTCATAAATGCATATTGAAAAGTGGAAAACTGACAAAGTCATGAAATTGAAAACTGTTAGAATCGATATTTACAAAGTTATGGCATTTTTTAAAATAAAACTAGGTCGAAACGCAAAAGCAAGGCTGAATATAGTCCCTTAAAACGTGATGAAATAATAAATAAGTTCCCGTTAATGCATAACGGTTAATACCTTGATCAAAAGTGCGGAGCTTTTACAAGTTTTGAATTTATAATCCGTCCTGCTTACAGTTGTTTGAAAATTTGCCAGGTAGATATTTCTAATTTTTCCTTCCCCTCGTAAATACGCGAACGGTTATTTTATCTTAAACTTTCTTTCATACAGACATTTTCCAGTTACATTTGTATCTTGATGTCAGTTTTTATTTATATCTTTGAAATGCCTTCAACATAGAAAATGACATGCATTTAAATAGATGGAACAGATAATAATCGCGCTGATACGATGCTAAAAAAGATAAATGGCTCGTGGCATGTACATTTTTCATCGAAGCGTCACAAACAAACGTAAAAGCGATATCCTGCCGGAAGAGTTCGTATTCGTGTTACAGACGTCGTTCGATTGATGAAAATTGCGGCGTATCGGAAAACGGAGAAATCAGACGCAAGCTTGTTGCGATACCGGAAATCACTCAGAGCGTGAAACTTGCTCAAAGAAATGTTACGCGGCGTAATTATATTTCGCGCTGCCGGGGTGGAAACTCTCCATTATGCGCGAAAACGAACTTCATTAGTGATATTTTTCAAGCTGCTTTCTCGTCTCTTTATTCATAAGAAGCAAAGCAGCTTCCTTTTTACATGTTGCGAAGCAGGACTCTTTCTCGCGTCAGAATGGAATGTTAAATTGGAGAGAAATGTCTCTTAAGATATCTACACATTCTTGATGCTACTTTTTATTTCGTGAAACGTAACAATATTACTCGCTTAGAGTTCAGAGATCTTTACAGCTGCGTTACTTCAAGGTAATTTAAAATCAGGCTAAACAATAAGAGGAAAAAATTTAATCTCAAGTTTTTCGCTGCTAAATCTCGTTTACCTGAATGGCTTGTAAGTTTACTTATAATACTTCCTACTAACTTAATAACTTTCCACGTTCTTTCGTGACATAAAAGCTGGCGTTACAGCTCATTTAACTTATTAACCATATAATTAGCAATTTGCAAAATGTCATGAATTGTTAAACATAATGCCTTCGAATGTACATTAAGATTCAAAATACATAATATTATATAGCTCTGCGTGCATTCGTCAGAATTATTAACTCAATTATTAAGCGATCCGTGATGCTTGCTTCTGAGAAAACAGAGACAGTATTGTAAGTAAAATTATTCAAAGCGTTAAAGTTAATGAGATTTAACTAGAAAAGAAAAGTCGCATTGTTTACAGTAAAGTTGCAAAAGAATCATTTAAAAAGACGTCGAAAAGATTTCATGATTTCTCGAACCTTCATTTCAACTATTTAAAGCGACTATGGATTAAAATAAGAATATTTACAGCTTGAAGGAAAGTTATTTATTCAGTAATTACTAAACAATATTATTTTCGTAAATGATATGGCTATTTTTACCAATCAATTGTCAAATTTTTACCAACCATTAAATATGCTACGCAGTTGGCTTTTGATTTTGATAAAAAGAATTAATCACGGAATGTTACATGTTCAATATGTCCGAATCGTCAAATAAATAAATCCAGTAATAAGCATGCGTGGTCAAATAAACGTTGTGTTTGATGGACAGCTCGCGGCTTCATCTAGTTAAATTTCAATTAGTCGAGTTATGCATAAACTAAACATATTATATATCGTTATGTACCGGATCCGACCCAACGCGTTAATCACCTTTCTTCAACTTCTCCAGTGTCCACATCTAAGGTTAGCGCCGTACTTGGGCGAACCGCCACTTTGCCTTGCGACATTGAGCCGTCCACGCGAGAGGATCGCGTTTACATGGTCCTTTGGTTCCGCGATTATGCGGTGAAACCCATTTACAGGTAAGCAAATCCTGTCGCCGAGAAAAACTTAAAGATCTAAGAAAATCCTCGGAAAACGCATTAAAGAGGTACGATATAGATATTTCAAAATAAAGAAATGCCGATTATTTTAGATCTCATTTAGTAATGCAATACATCTTTTTTTAATAACGATTTATCATTCAGGTTAAAAGTTATTTATATAAGAAGTAATACTTTTTTAAGTCTGTGTGTAATAAAAATGTATGGAAATGTATTATATATAAGATAATGATAAAACCTTAATTTTTTTTATATTAGTACTTTAAGTAAAATACAAATCAAAATGATTATGTAAAGTTACATACGCGATGCAGAAATTAGTTGTCCAATAAATAAACAAAATATTTATTTGTTCTGAATCTCTGTTTAACTAATCAGAAAATCGCTATAAAATTTTTGCGCAAGTTATTTTAAATATTTAAAATATTTAGATTTTTGTTATTTTTGAAATTTTAGTTTATAATAATAAAAATAACAACAAATAAAATAAATACCAAAAAAATAAATTGCTCAATAAAGATAGAGTTCAATAAAGTTATAAATACAACTTTTCTTTATATACAATTTGTTTAAAAGTACAAATATTAATATATTTGCTATGTATGTCAATCGAATCTTCTTAAAAAAAAGAAATAAGATTCAGGGTTACGCGTGAATTATTTACAAAATGAAATATATACACAGTTTCGATGTGCGGGGACGGGCTTTTAACAAGGCCCTGAACTGGTCGGATAGCACTGCTGTAGGGCCCAGGGCCTACTTCATCACCGTGACGAAGCCGGCCGCGCTCTCTTTGGAGGCGGTCCAGCTGGATGACGAAGGGATCTACAGATGCCGGGTAGACTTCAAGAACTCGCCGACCAAGAACTTCCAAGTGAATCTCACAGTGATCGGTGAGGAAACTCATTACCGTAACGACCGCGTAACACTGCTCCAGTATGATTAACTGCGTCTCGGTATATCGCGTAAAACAAAGATCGTACTGAGGGAAGGTGCTAACAGAAGAAGAAGGAAAGCGAGAATTAGCTGCAGTTAACGTCGACCGATATGCAAGATCTTTTTTCATCTCGACGCGAAGTTAAACTTACCGGAACAATCTCCGTCTCGCGCGGTTTCGCTAATTGAGGGGCCCGCGTTGCGACGGTCTAACCCACTTTTCTTCGAACTTCGCGGGGGCAAGGAAGGGAGACGAATTAATCGAAATTTCATTTTTGCAAGTTTAAAATTAACTTTTGCGCGCTCTCCTTAAAAAGTCGAAATAGATCGTCCGGGCTATTATCCGTTAATTATGGAAAGCGAACCACCCTGTTCGTGGAAATTGTTCGCAGTGCCACCGCACCAGCTACTCATTTACGACAGCTCCGGGGTGCAGGTGGAAAACGTCGCTGGACCGTTTCAGGTTGGCATGGAGTTCGGTCTGTCCTGCGAAGTGAGAGGAGGTGAGCACACCGTATACCGATTCGTCTCTTTGTGATTTGTCCTTAGGTAAATTTACGTGCAAACACAAGAGTCGGTGATTCTATCTGTGTCTTGAACGCTCGCGGTTATTTACATTACGTTCTCGGTTTCCATTCATGCATATTTGACATTCTACTATGAAAACCGTAAATCAACGCGTTATCGTTCATTTAATTGTAATTTGGGGCACGCAGTTCGCATGCATCGAAATTTCTTTATAATCTCTCCTCACACAATTAACATAATTAAATGACAGAGACGGGAGATACGAAATACGGTATTTCGAGGTAAAGCAAATTTCTCGTCGCATAGTTTAAAAGCTGCGATGAATTTACCATTATGCATGTGT
>Ga0157363_1000837_pt1 | contig 24457 bp, 22 predicted proteins | sample AttsexASBM1_FD_111477 | JGI IMG/M metagenome (GOLD analysis project Ga0157363, IMG submission 111477) | Fungus gardens microbial communities from leaf cutter ant in Ribeirão Preto, State of São Paulo, Brazil - Atta sexdens ASBM1 | ecosystem: Host-associated > Fungi > Mycelium > Unclassified ... | reverse complement strand
TCCAGACCAAACAGCGCGTGAATGTCCACGTGTTCTGCCTGTTGTAATTGGGTTAGCAGCGAACTGGCGCCCTGACTGTCGCCAAACAGCAGCACGCCGCGCAGGGCGCCATCGCGCAAGAACAGACGGCGATAGTGACCGTCGAAAGGATCAAAACTGGTAATAGAGTCGCCTTCACGGATGTCGCCCGCGCTGAACATCTCAATGCCGGTGACTTTGAGCCGCGTGCCGCTCTCCTGGTGGTAAAAATCCGCCAGCGGTTCGCCCGCCAGCTGTGCCGCCAGCACGTCGGCCTGAGCCAGACACGGTGCCACCAGACCAAAGGTTTCACCGTCGATTTCACAGCATTCCCCGAGGGCATAGACGTTAGCGACCTGAGTTTGCAGCTGGCGGTTAACGATGATGCCGCGCTGACAAGGCACGCCCGCCTGCTGCGCCAGGGCGCTTTCAGGCATCACGCCAATCGCCATCACCACCTGCTGCGCGGGCAGCAACGTGCCATCGGTGAGCGTCACGTGAGCGTGCTGGATCGATTGCAGCGACACGCCGAGACGGCAGTGGATCCCGCGCTGAGTGAGATGCTGTGTCAGCAGCGCGCCCGCCTGTTGATCCAGTTGGCGATCCAACAGCCACGGACGATGATGCAGCAGCGTGACATCGCGCCCGCGCAGACGCAGCGCCGCAGCGGCTTCCACGCCAATCAACCCGCCGCCCAGCACCACCACCGGGCCATCCTGCGCCAGCATGGTGTCGACATCGCGCAGCGTGCGGAAACCTAAAACCTGTGGGTGTTCGACCCCCGGCAGATCCGGCATACGGGGTTGGGATCCACAGGCGAACACCAGCTGATCCCAGTGCAGCGTGCGTTGATCGGTGAACACCGTCCGCGCAATGAGATCCACCTGCAGCGCTTCTTCCCCCATCAGCAGTTGTACGTCATGTGCGACATACCATTCCGGCGTGTGGATCAGCGTGTCAGCGAAGGCTTTTTCCCCAGACAGCACGGGTGACAGCATGACGCGGTTGTAATTGCCCTGTGCTTCACGGCCAATCACCGTGATGGCATAGCGGCCCGGCGCACGTTGCAGCAAGGTTTCCACCATGCGCATCGCCGCCATCCCGTTACCGATCACCACCAGCTGCTGAGTCATCGCCCGCTCCTTACGCCACTGCCGTCTGTTTTTCGTAGAGGAAATGCAGGATCTGCTGGCGTAGCTGGTGATAGCGCGGCTCATCGGCCAGCGCCACGCGTGAACGCGGGCGCGGCAGATCGATAGCGAGGATCTCACCCACCTGCGCCGCCGGTCCGTTGGTCATCATCAGCACGCGATCCGATAACAACACCGCTTCATCTACGTCATGAGTGATCAGCACAATGGTGGTTTTTAGCTCCTGCTGGATACGCATCACGCTGTCTTGCAAGTGGGCACGCGTTAAGGCGTCGAGCGCGCCGAACGGCTCATCCAACAGCAGCACGCGCGGTTTCATCGCCAGCGCACGCGCAATACCGACGCGCTGCTTCATGCCACCGGAGATTTCCGAGGGGCGCTTGTGCATGGCATGGCCCATCTGCACACGATTGAGGTTGTGTTCAATCCACTCACTCATCTCGCTCTTGTTCATCTGCCCTTTAAACACCTGCTGCACCGCCAGTTCGACGTTTTGATAAGCGGTGAGCCACGGCAGCAGCGAATGATTCTGGAACACCACCGCACGCTCAGGGCCGGGGCCGCTGATTTCGCGGTTCTCACACAGCAACACGCCGCTGCTCGGTTGAGTTAAGCCGGCGATCAGGTTGAGCAAAGTAGATTTACCGCAGCCGGAGTGGCCAATCAGGCTCAATGTTTCACCCGCGTGGATATCGAAGCTAACGTTATCGAGTGCCAGAAATTCACCGCTGGCGGTGTTAAAACGCTGACTCACCTGCTGTACGCGAATAATCGGATTCATTATCGGCCCCTTATTTATCCCAGCTAAAACGACGTGCCAGCAGCATCAGTGCCTGCTCCAGCAACAGCCCAATCACGCCGATCACTACGATGGCGATCAGGATGTTTTCCACATTGAGGTTGTTCCACTCGTTCCAGATCCAGAAGCCAATCCCGAGACCACCGGTCAGCATCTCGGCGGCGACGATCACCAGCCAGGCGATGCCCATCGACAGGCGCATCCCGGTGAGCACGGCGGGCAATACCGCCGGGAACAGGATGCGGCGCATCACCGTCCATTCGTTGAGTTGCAGCACGCGGGCGACGTTGAGGTAATCCTGCGGGATGCGCTGCACGCCCTCGGCGGTGTTGATCACCATCGGCCATATCGAGCAGATGAAAATGGTCCAGCTGGAAGCGGGTTCGGCACGCTGGAACAGCAGCAGGCCAATCGGCAACCACGCCAGTGGGCTGACCGGACGCAGCAGCGCGATGATTGGGTTGAACATGCGTGCCACAAAGGTGAAGCGGCCAATCAGGAAACCGGCTGGGATGCCCACCAGCGCTGCCAGCCCAAAACCCACCGCCACGCGTTGCAGCGAGGCGACGATGTTCCATCCAATGCCCTGGTCGTTGGGCCCGTTGTTATAGAAAGGGTCAGCGAACAGCGTGACGGCCGCCTGCCAGGTGGCAAACGGCGTTGGAAAGCCTTTGCTCGACATCGATGCCAGCTGCCAGACAAACAGCAGCAAAATTACACCGCAACTCGCCGGGATCAGTCTTTGTAGCAGCGGCTGCAGCCAGCGCTGACGAGCGCGCGGTTTCTGTGGCACGTTAAGCGCAATCACCTGCGCCGGTTGAGCGACGACAGGCGTCGCGGGTTTTAGCGTGCGGGCTTCAGATTTCATGCTGACCTCACTTAACTGCGTTTAATGGCAAAGCTGTCGGCATAAGCGGCGGGGTTGCTGCCGTCCCACACTTTGCCGTCAATAAGCGTGCTGCTGCGCATTTCACTGGACGGCACGGAGACGCCTCCCACTGCGCTGGCGGCTTGTTTGTAGATGTCGATACGATTGATTTGACGGGCAACGGCGGCGTAATCAGGAGCGGTCTTCACCATGCTCCAGCGTTTCATCTGCGTCAGGAACCACATGCCGTCGGAGATCCACGGATAGCTCACTTCGCCATCATGGAAGAAGCGCATGGCGTGCGCGTCCTGCCATTTCTGACCGAGACCGTTTTCGTACTGGCCGAGCATGCGCCCTTCTAAGGTTTCAACTTTGGTATTGATCCATGCGCGCCCGGCTAATACGGCGGCGGTTTCTTTGCGGTTTTCATCCGACGCATCGATCCAGCGTGCGGCTTCCAGCACCGCTGCCGTCATGGCGCGCGCCGTGTTGGGGTTTTCTTGCACCCATTGCGCGCGGGTGGCGAGGATTTTTTCCGGATGATCGGGCCAGATTTGCTGCGTGGTGGCGGCGGTAAAACCGATGTTGTCGCTGATGGCGCGCTGATTCCATGGCTCGCCCACGCAGAAGCCGCTCATGTTGCCCATCTTCATGTTCATTACCATCTGCGGCGGCGGCACCACCACGGTGCGCACATCCTCAAACGGATCGATACCGGCGTTTGCCAGCCAGTAATAGAGCCACATGGCGTGGGTGCTGGTCGGGAAGGTGTGCGCGAAGGCGAACGTGCCTTTCGCCTGGGTGGCGATCAGCTTTTGCAAGCTGGTGGCATCAGTGACCTTCTGCTCTTTTAGTTGATTGGCGAGCGTGATGGCCTGACCGTTGTTATTCAACGTCATCAGGTTAGCCATGTCGTGTTGTGGCCCTGCTACGCCCAGCTGTAAGCCGTAGATCATGCCGTACAGCGCGTGTGCCGCATCCAGCTCTCCGGCTGTGAGTTTGTCGCGCACCGCCGCCCAACTGGCTTCTTTACTCGGCAGCAGCGTCAGACCGTATTTCTTATCAAAACCTTTTACAGAAGCCATCACCACAGGAGCGCAGTCAGTGAGTGGAATAAAGCCCACACGCACGCTGCTTTTTTCGGGCGCATCTGAACCGGCAGCCCATACCGCATTGCGTAAGCCCGGCAGTAAATAGCTGCTTCCTACCACCGCGCTACCCAGCAGGAACTGACGACGTGAGACTGAAAACCGCGTTTTACTCATCATGCGCTTCCTGAAAAAAAGAAATAAAAAAAGGCGTCCTCCCGCATGTCGTCAAAACATGGGGCCGGACGCCTTTATCCAAAGCACTCGCTTCACCGCCGTTGGCGAAACAAATGCGCAATGTCTGTGTAATATTGCAAAGCCTGTGCCAGAAAATTTATTACTGCAAAATCAATATTACCGCGCCATTGAGCCGTAAATCTGACTCCACTTTGCACTGCCCTGACGCACAATACGCACAAGCTTTGTGCAACTACCTCCTTCGGGTTATGGCTTCAGTGTGGCCGCTACGGCGAGGATCGCCTGAGCAATATCCAGCATGCGTTTGTTTTGATTCATGGCACTTTTGCGCAGCGCTTGCCACGCATCCTGCTCGCTAAACCCGTGCTGCTGCATCAGCCATCCTTTGGCCTGATCGATGACTTTTCGCTCATCCAGAGAAGCACGCATGGTGGCAAGTTCATCCGCCTGTGACTGTAACCGTTGCGCCTGTTCACGAATCAATGACAGCACAGAGCGGCCGAGTTGGGGGGCGAGGCCGTTACTGTCGAGCGTTGTTTCCTGCTCACCCAGCCAGCTGGCTCCCGCCACGTAAAGAGAGAAACTCGCATCCTCATTGAACGCCAGATGCTGCGGCTCAGCCTGTTCGCTCACCGCAATGGCGCGCTGGCAACACGCCATTAATGTGCTGCAGAGCCCATCCTCAATCTGTTTCATCTGATCGAGTCGTTGGCTCAGCAATGTGAACCACTGCAGCACGCCATTTTCGCCGCACTGCGCGCCGGTGCAGGCAATACGCCGCAGTCGCTCAATCTGGCTATCTGCATCCGCCATCAATAGCCATTGTTGTTGGTTGTGCGCATCCGCGAAATGACTGAAGGTCGCGAAGCTTTGCTCTTGAGCAGTGATCAACATTTGAATCCGCTGGCGCTGTTCAGCAGTAAACTCCCCGGCAGCGAACCCGGCTGAACCGGTAGCGCGCTCCTGCCCCGCCAACTCCTTACCCTGCATAAAGCTAAAGAGCGCAATCAGCGCGCGGGAAATCTCCGGCTCACTGGCCGTATCAGTGGCTTCGAAGACCAGATTAAGTAAGGTGCGGATAATGTGATTAAAGCCCTCCATCGCCTCTGCATGGCTGCACTGCCCCGCCCGTATTTGCTGGCGTAACGATGGCAGGCTCTCTAACGACTGCAGCGCTGCAGCTATTAGCATACAGAAACGGCTGTAACCCGGCTGCGCCACCGCTTCCGGCAGGACCATAAGGGCATTTTCCTGTCGCTGCTCTACCTCAAGTGCGCGCGCATCCAGCTCATCGCTAAACAACCGCCCTGCGGAACAGATCCAAATGTTGCTGGCACCGCGCTCACGTTGCAGCACGTGAATTAACTCACTGATGGCGAGAATCTGTTCGCCTGTGCGCATAAGTCGTCGCAGGCTGGCAATTTCGCTGGCGCGGCTGGCGCGCAAATATTCAAAGGCCCGGCTCATAAGGTTCTCTTGAGCAAAAAGACATAACGATTCTAAGCAAAAGCCGTGCCGGACCGACTTTAAAGCTGGCGGAAATGTACACGGAAATTCCGAAAGTAAGAAAATTGTTTACCTGCGCAATCTTTTTTTAACCTTAAGGAAAGATTAAGAAAGCTTACCAATTACAAGACATCTTTCTACGGCACTTCGGCTTTATCGCCTGCGTCACACACTTACACGACTAAATAAGTAAATTCAGCTTATCTATCACTATAGGCACAGGTTTTTTATCCCCCCTGATATGCGCTGTTTTCGCCCGGTAGCACGGGTTTTCTCGCTATGCAATGGATTGAATTCTCAAAAGTCTTAGGTAGACTTAGCACAGTACTATCTTTCTGTAATCTGACTGTTTTTTGATGGCTTTCCCGCTGCATACTCTGCCCGCCTTAAATGCGTGTGCCACATATTAATCTGCAGCTAATCTGATGAAATTTGAGGTTCATGGTGAATAAGAGTCTGTTGCTCACTCTGCTGGCAGTATTGACGTTGGCGGGTTGTAAAGCGCCACCACCGCCGATGACTGATGACACCCTGGTTACCAGTGAGGTAAATGGCGTCAAGCTGGTTCACCGTCATGCGGTGGCTGCGCCAGGCGAATTCACGCCGATTAATGAGAGTTTCCGCGCACTGTATGCGGCGTCGGTGATGACCACGCCAGATTATGGCGGCAAGGTCGTTCGTTATCTCGATAACGCTAAACCCTTTGAAGTACTGGGACGTGTCGAACACAGTTGGTTAGCCGTTGCCGATGAACCCAATGGACAACTGATTGGTTACATCCCGCCGAAAGCCGGGGTTGAAAGTAGCCGTTATGACGCCACCCTGCGTAGCGACCGTCCACGTCCCCGCCGTACTAAACAGGTCTGCGTGGCCGTTGGCGGAGCCAGCAAGGCTTGCCGCACCAACGATACCGCGACCTGGATCCTAGACTGATAATGCAATATGGCGCAGATTGCCCACAGCAAGGTCGCACTCTGTGGACGCTCCCTAGCGCCATTGCCAGGAAAAAAGATATTTAATGATCCAGGATTCTGTTGTCCGCGATGGCATTGTCGCGGGCAACGATAACCTTTTGCTTAATGCCGCAGCACCGATATTGAATGCCGTTGTCCGTATACGGCAGGCTGCTACGCATGACGATCCCGCCGGTTTACGCCAGTTACTCATTGAAGAGATCCGCCAATTCGAACATCGCTGCAAGCAAGCCGGTTTGCCGTTTGAGATGATTATTGGTGCGCGCTACTGCTTATGCAGCGTACTGGATGAAGCCGCCGCACAAACTCCATGGGGTACGCGCGGTGTGTGGTCAGGGAACGGCATGCTGGTCACTTTCCATAATGAAAGCTGGGGCGGCGAAAAAGTGTTTCAGCTGCTTTCCCGCGTCTCGCAAAGCCCGCAGCAACACCTGTGGTTGCTGGAGCTGATTCATTACTGTCTGTTGCTGGGCTATGAAGGACGTTATCGCGGCAGCGATGCTGGCCGTGCACAGTGTGAAGGGATTCGTAAACGCCTCGCTCAACTGATCCAGGAAACGCGCCCGTCAACCACTAACCCGGCCGTGCCGCTGGTGGAAGTGCATCCCCTGGTCAGTCGCTTAACCCGTCCGATGGTGCCGCTATGGGCCTGTGCGATGTTAGCGGCCCTGATTGCCTGCCTGATTTACAGCGGCCTGAACTGGCGGCTGGGCAATGCGGCCGAGCCGCTGCTGCGCGCCATCTATCAAACACCGCTGCCACAAATTATGCCCGGCCGTCGCCCTACCTCACCGCAGGCATTGCTGGATTTGCATCAGCGTTTGAATGATGTGATCGCCGCCGGTCAACTTGAAGTCAGCGATGGCGCCTTTGGCAGTAAAGTGATCATTCCTGCCGATAAACTCTTCTCCCCTGACGGTACCGTGGTCAATCAGGTTGGTCGCGCGCTGTTGGCGCATGTTGCCAGCGCCATGAAAACCGTTAAAGGCACGGTACTGGTGTCGGTGTATACCGATAACAGCCCGGTGGATGGGCGTTTTGCCTCAAGCTATGAATTTTCCTTTGCGCGCGCACGCGCCGTGACCCAGTTGCTAAACCCGCAACTGGCGGAAGGGCACAGTGTGAAAGCGGAAGGCCGCGGCGACAGTAATCCGCTGCTGCCAAATGACAGCAATGAAAACCGCGCGCGCAACCGCCGTGTGGAGATCACCCTGTTTGCCGCACCGGAAACCCTTGGCAATCATCCAGGAGGTGAGTGATGCGCGCATCGCTGCAACATCTGTTAACCCACCGCCTGCTGTGGAGCCTGATTGGTGTCACTGCCTTAAGCTGTGTGCTGTGGATGCTCGGCCCGCTGTGGAGTTGGGGAGACACCCGCCCCCTTGAGCCGGTGTTTCCTCGTCAACTGCTGGTCGGTTTGCTGTTCTTCTGCTGGGTGCTGTTCCAGTTTATCCCGGCGATCTGGCGCGGCTGGTTTAACAGTAAACTCCTCAACCGTTTGCAGGAGATGAGTCACGAAGAGCTGTCCGATCGTCAGGCCACTGATACGCTGCTGGCTCAGCGCTTCAGTGAAGCAGCGCTGCGCCTGAAACGCACACAGTTTGGTCGACGTCATCAACAGAACTGGCTGGCCCGCTTTCAGAGCCACTATCTCTACCAACTTCCCTGGTATGTGATGATTGGGGCGCCCGGCGCGGGCAAAACCACCGCCCTGCTCAATGCCGGACTGGAGTTTCCACTGACCGATAGCCTTGGCAAAGCGGCGATTCGCGGCGTCGGCGGTACGCGTCACTGCGACTGGTGGTTTACCGACAGCGCGGTGTTGATCGATACCGCAGGGCGATATGCCCTGCAGGAGAGCCAGCGTGCACGCGACGGCGCCGAGTGGCAGAGTTTCATCAACCTGTTAAAACGCTATCGCACCCGCCAGCCGATCAACGGGGTGATCATGACCATTAGCGTTGCCGATCTGCTCACCGATTCCGCGGAAGCACGTCACGCTCAGGCCAGCGCGTTACGTAGCCGCATGCAGGAGTTACACCAGCAAACCGGTATCCATTTCCCGGTGTATGTGATGGTGACCAAGACCGATCTGCTGAAAGGGTTTTTGAGCTTTAACGACGGCCTGAGCAAACCGCAGCGCGACGCCATCTGGGGATTCACCTTCCCCTGGGAACCGGGTAAACCGCACAAAGATGACTGGCATAACAGTTTTAGCCAGCAATATCAGCGTTTGGAACAGCGCCTGCAGCAGCAACTGCCCACGGTGATGGCGAATGAACGCGATCTCACCCTGCGTGCTGACTGTTTCCTGTTCCCACAGGAGTTCAGTTCGTTAAGGCCGTTGCTGAATGAGTACCTGGATGTGGTGTTCTCGCGCCATGAGGATGAGATTGCCTGGTCAGCGCGCGGCTTATTCTTTACCAGCGGGACTCAGGAAGGCTTACCGTTTGATCGCATCATGGGCGAACTCAACCGTAAGCTTCAATTGCCACATACCGGTGAAAGTAGCCTCGCCACCTGGGATAGCGTCACCCGTAATAACCCCATCCCCGGCAATAAAGGCCAGAGTTTCTTTATCCGCGACCTGCTGAGCGATCTGGTGTTCCGCGAAAGTGGCTTAGCGGGCAGTAATCGCCATTGGGAGTACCGCAACCGCCTGTTCCACTGGATTGGCTACGGTGCGCTCACCGGCGCATTGCTTTTGCTCTCCGGTTTATGGCTGGCCAGCTATGTCCAGAACCAGCAATATCTTAACCAGGTCGCTGAGCGTATTGAGCCAATGACTCGTCAGAGTCAGCAGGTGATTCATCAGCCAGCCGATAATATCTTTGATCTGCTACCCTTCTTAAATAACCTGGTGAAGCTGCCGTTGTCGGAGCGCTTTTCCCTCGACAATCCACCGCTTAGCATGCGCGTGGGTCTCTATCGTGGCAACCAGGTAAGCGATGCGGCATGGGTGCTTTATCAAAATGCGCTTAAGTCTCTACTGTTACCGCGCGTGGCCCAGCAAATCACCAATTTGCTGCGTGATGACCCCGGTAACGACAATGAATACAGCCGCAATGCGCTGCGTGCCTATCAGATGTTGTATCAACCGCGCAATTATGACGGCGAATTCCTGCGTGCCTGGCTGATGCAGAATCTTCAACGCAATCTGCCAGATGATGTCAGCGCCCGGGATTTGCAGCAGCTTGACTGGCATCTTAGCCAGCTTCTGGATCAGCAGATTCAGTCGTCGCCTTATGCGCGAGATAACGCACTAATGATGCGCAAGCTTGCAGAAAATCTGAAAATTGCCGGTGCGAATGGCAGTTCGCTGGCGATTGCACCACAGCGGGTTTCGCAGCGATTGACCGGACACAGTGAGTAATGGTGAGGTAACCATGGCGACGCACACCGCGCCGGGTTGGTACGGCAAATTGCCGGCCACCGGCGATTTCCTGCGCCAGCGCCTGAGTGAGAATACCGTGACGCCCTGGAGCCATTGGTTTCAACAGGGGCTCATGCACTGGCATCAGCAACCCGATGCCTCCACTCAGCTGTTTCTGCGCGCACCTGTCTGGAATTTTGTTCTGCCGCTGTCGCCGCTACGTCAGCAGGTGCAGATGGGCTGCCTGCTGCCTTCGTGCGATCGCGTGGGGCGCAGCTGGCCGCTGCTGGCTTTGCGAAGTTTTCCGCTCAGCCACTGGCACAGCGCTCAGCTGGCCATGTCGGGCGACTGGTTTCAGGAGTTGGGCACGCTGCTACTGCGCGGCGTGCGTGACCGGCTGAACCCCGATGCGCTGGAGCAGCAGATGCAACGCGTCACGCCGCTGATGGTCCCGGATAATCAGCGCAGCGATATTATGGATGTGATTGGTTTTGATGATCTGCCCTGCACGCTGAGCTGGCGTGAAGTGGCGGATAAATTTGATCCCCAGCAGCATATTAGCTACTGGTGGAGTAATCGCAGTGACGGTTTTGCCCACGCCACACACAAACACAGTGGGCCGCTCACCGCGCAACTTTTTGCGTTACTGTTTAACCCGGCGGCAGGTGCACAGCCGGGACGCAACGGCCTCTATCCACCCATGTTTGAATGAGCCGCAGCGTTTTCCTTGTTAACAGGATGACTCATGCAATTTACCATTGTGCAGTGCAATACGGATGTGCCAGCAAAGACGGTTGCTTTTAAACCGCCTGGGGGAACCATTGGCCGCAGTCAGGATAACGATCTGGTGCTGCCTGACGAATCGCGCGCCATTTCACGCTTGCAGGCGCTGGTGCATATCTCCCCGGAAGGTGAATGCCGCCTGACCAATCAGGGCAGCGTGACCTCGGTGGTATTGAACGGCGTGGCGCTACAGCGTGGTTCACAAGTGCAATTACAGCATGGTGATGCACTGCAAATCGGCGATTATGGCCTTGAGGTGCGCGATCCTGCCTGCCAGAGTACCCAGCATGATGACCCGCTCACGTTCTTCGCGGACAGCGCTGCCGATCCTCTCGGTATGCAGCAGGCATTCGACAGGGTGCCGGAACCCACTGCGGCGCGTCCGGAGCGCCTGACTGACCCACGCCTGGGTATTGATCCACAAAGTGATGCCCCTTCGGCTCCCGCCACGTTGCCGCATGCAGATCAGGACAAACTGCTGGCCGCGCTGCTGGAGGGCATGGGATTGAACAATGGCCATCACACGACGATCACCGAAGAGCAGATGCGCGTGACCGGCCGCATGCTGAGCCTGTTCTCGCAAGGCACTGTTGCCCTGCTCTCTTCCCGTTCGATCCTCAAGCGCGGCGTGAAAGCCGATATGACGATGATCCTCAATGAGGCCAACAACCCGTTTAAAATTTTGCCTTCGGGTAAAACGGTATTGATGCAGATTTATCAGAGCCAGATGCCCGGTTTTATGCCGCCAGAAGCGGCAGTGCGCGATGCACTGGTGGATTTGCAGGCGCATCAGCTGGGTATGATCGCTGGCATACGCGCGATCATCGCGGCGATGCTGCAATCCTTCAATCCGCAACGGCTGGAAGAGGAAGCACGTAAAGATGGCGTGTTGCCTAAGCTACCGTTTAACGGCGGGCGTAAAGCGGCCTTGTGGGATTACTTTTCACGCCACTACCAGCGCACTGCCGGTGAAATTGAAGATGACTTCCATACCCTGTTTGGTGAAGCTTTCCTGCATGCGTATGACATGGAAGTGAATCAATATAAAGATTCCCAGACTCGGACCGAAGACGCATGAAAATGATGTTTGCCAGCCGTTGCCAGCAGGGAATGCGCGATGAAAACCAGGATCGCACCGGAGCCGAGCTGGATGAGCACAAAGCCTGCTTTCTGGTTTGCGATGGCGTGGCCGGTTTGCCTGGCGGTGATAAAGCGGCGCAAATCGTGCGGGATACGCTGCTGACCCAGTTACACAACAGCCCGACGTTCACGCCCGAGAGCACTCGTGCAGCGATTGAGCACTGCCAGCAGGTGTTGCTTGAGGCGCAGGGAAAAAATCCGAAATATGCTCGCATGAGCACCACGCTGGCCGCGCTGTTTATTGACCGCGAGACACAGCGCGCATGGTGGGCGCATGCTGGTGACAGCCGGGTTTATCACTTCCGTCATGGGGTGTTGAGTCAAGTGACGCGTGACCATAGTCTGGCGCAGCAACTGCGCGAAGCAGGCTATGAAAATACCGGAATTAACAGTAATTTACTCTATAATGCGCTCGGCGTTGAGCCTGCACGTCCAGCCACCTTTAGTGAAGTGATTTCATTGACGGATGGCGATGCGTTTCTCGTCTGCACCGACGGGTTCTGGCTCAATCTGACCACTCACGAGATGGAACAAGCCCTGCGCATGGTCAATGCCTGCGAAGAGTGGCTGACTTTGATGGAACAAGCCGTTAACCGCAGTGTAAAAAGCGACAATCTCAGCGCTCTGGCCATCTGGATTGGCGAACCGCAGGAAGCGACGCTGCTTTATTCCCAGGCTGATGCGGCACGTTTTCTGCCGACACGTTATTGATCCCAAGGACCCTTATGAAAGTGTGGTTGCCGGGCTTAGCGACCCTGTTGCTGGCTCTAAATGCGCAAGCTGATGATTATCGTGTGGTCTATTCGCCGAGTCTGTCGCTTGAAGTCTATATCGATAATGTGGCCAGCAATTCACCCAACGACTGGTGCAAAGAGACCTTGCCGTTGCGTATTGTTTCCGGCAAAAGCACTGATTCCAGCATTCTGACCAGCTTCCTGCCGCGCGTTGGCACGCTGCTGGCAAATCAATGCGGCACGCTGGATGAAATCCCGTGGCAGATGACCAATAAAGACGGCAGCGTGCTGGCCAACGGCAGCGCAGCAAAATTACAGAACTGGCGACCCATCGTGATTAACGATGCGACCGCCAGTGCCAGTGCCAGCAATGCCGCCCCGCTGGATCTCTCACGCCCGGCAGACAGCACCCCATTGCAGCACTTCACCCTACCAGCGGGTTGTCATTTCCGCACCTCCTGGGACGAAAACGGCGACTCGCTATTTATTCCGGATAACCCGCAGCAGCACTGCTCCACGGATGGCTGGCTTGAAGGCCCGAGTGAATTAACGCTGATGAGTGGTGACAAAACCCGCTCGCTGGTGGTGAATTTCTATCAGGGCTATCCCATTGCCAACCTCAAGCTCAGCGGCCCGGCACTGGAAGTGGTGGCGGTGAACAAACAGCGCATGATCGTGACGCGTCCGGACGCCGAAGAGAGTTGGTTAGTGCTGCCGTTCGATAGCCAGCAACATGTGTGGCGCTTCACCGGCAATCTGCTGATTAAAATGGATAAGACAGCGGGTGAAGACAGTGACACGGTGAAGAGTCGGGTTGAAACCTTACGCGGCGTTTGGTCGTCGCAGTTTATGCCACAGCAAAAAGTGACTGTGTTACTGATTGACACCCTGCATGCGGATCTTGCCGATCCGGCGATTGGTGCCTGGCGTAACATTAATTAATTAGCGGTCGTCGCCTGACCTCAACAGACGGGCAGGCGCTACAGGACGTGTTCAGAGAGTTCACTATGTCGGCAAACGAAAACCACACACCGAATGCCCTGCCTGCGGGTTACCGGTTTAATGAATTTGAAATCAAGGAAGTGATTGGCGGCGGCGGCTTTGGCATTGTTTACCGTGCCTGGGACCATCAACTGGAACGCACCATCGCTATCAAAGAGTACATGCCGGTTTCACTGGCGGTGCGTGCCGCTGACCTGTCGCTGGAGTTGCGTGGCGAGCGCTTCCAGAAACTGTTCAACGCCGGACGTAACAGCTTCATTCAGGAAGCCCGTTTGCTCGCACGTTTTAATCATCCCGGCCTGCTGCACGTGTTGCGCTTCTGGGAAGAGAATGGCACCGCCTACATGGGCACGCTCTACTACAGCGGGATGACATTAAAAGAGTGGCAGGTCACCAGCCCGGACAGTATCGATGAGTCCTGGATTCGTCGGCTGTTACCGCCGCTGTTTGGCGCAATTAATACCATCCATACCGCCGGTTATCTGCACCGTGATATTTCGCTGGATAACATCCAAATCCAGGAAAATCAGCTGCCGGTGTTACTCGATTTTGGTTCAGCGCGTAAGGAGATCGGCAATCTCTCCGATGAAACCGAGATCATGCTGAAGCCTGGCTTTGCCCCGATTGAGCAATACAGTGAAGAGGGTGAAGTTGAGCAAGGGCCGTGGACCGATATCTATGCGCTTGGCGCGGTGCTGCACAATCTGATTACCGGCCATGCGCCTCCAGTTAGCGTGGTGCGCTGCATCGAGGATAACTATCAGCCACTGGTTGAACGCAAGCCAGCAGGCTATTCCCTGCCGCTACTGCATGCCATCGACTGTGCGCTGGCAATGAAACCCGGCGATCGCCCACAAAGCATTGATGCGTTTGCCAGCCTGATTGATTTGCCGGTGAGCGATGTTGAAGCACTGGTCACCACCTTCCCGGTGGCGGTTGAAGCTCCAGCTCCAGCGCCGGAACCCGTCGCCGCTCCGGTGCCTGAACCACAGGTAATGGCGGTGAATCATGCAGCGGCGGCGATTGAACCTGTCACGCCACGCAACGTGCGTCGCCTTTCGCCTGGTCTGGTCGCCGCCGCTGCCATTGCCATTCTGGCCGTGGTGGTGGTGGTGTGGAAAACGAATCGCCACAGTGAAACCGCTTCGATAGCCGCTACACCTTCTGCGTCAGCGCCGGTAGCGAGTCAGAGCGCAGCAGCCAGCGCGCCAGGTATGGCAACCGTCTATCTGCGCTTGCAGGAGGGCGAGAAAGTGCTGCTTAACGGCGAAGCGAAGGACGTGAAACCCACCAGCAGTGGCTTTGCTTCACTCAATCTGGCGGCGGGGAGTTATCGAATTGAAGTGCAAAATGGCAGCCAGGTAATGAGCCAATCACTGACCATTGACAAACCTGGCACCTGGCTGATTAATCCGGTTAAACAGTAGTTAACGCGCTGCAGACTGCTGCAGCGCCCTCACCTCAGCGGCCAGACGCGTCAACGCATCTTCCTGCATGCCGCGTTTACCCAACTCCTGTTCGAGGGAGTAGAGATACTGAGCATTGGTGCCCAATGGTCCGCTGGCCTGGGCAATCAATGGTGCGATGGTGCTGCGACAGGAGTCTGCTTCATACAGCGGGTGACGCGGATCCATGATAAATACCAACGCCGTCACTTTGCGAGCATCTTCCAGTTCCAGTTCGCACCAGGTTGGCAGATAACAGCCGGTGATCATCTCGCGCTTCCACAGCAACTCCAGCTCGTCATGCAGCCGCGCTTCGGGTAAACGGAAAGCCAGACCGCTGGTTGAACCGCCTTCTTTTAGCGCCAGCATACGACCGGGCGTCGATACCGTTCCTCTGCCGGCGGTCAGACGCAGACAGAAAGCACGATGCCAGCCTTCGAGTCGCCCGGAAGCCACTTCTTCCGCCTCAAAAACCGGGTTCCACATCAGGGAGCCATAGCCAAATATCCACACCGGGCTTTGGTCAGGGCGACAAGCCAGTGTGGCAGCGAGTGACGCGGCACGCTTTTCACAGCTCCACAGCAGCGCTTCGTCGATATCGCCAAATGATGTTTTACAATCCGCTTTTAAAAGAAATTCCCGGGTTAACAATGCGACCTCCTCTACTGCACTGACATCCTGTCGGTTCGGCTCCTCAAAGATGATGTCTCACAGGCAACACGCGTTGCGTCGACTTAAGAGAAGACATTAATGCATTTTTAACAAAAGTTTCAAGATTGACCCCGATCACAAAGGGGAAATTCTTTGTAAATAGCATCGGCTGCCTGGCAGATAACTTGAACAGAGTGATGACGAAGAAAGCAATGAAATGGCAAACATATACTTTAGTTACACAAGGTTTTTTAAATCCATAAAACCACGATAACCCTCATTGAAATCAGATTAAAACAGGCATTATTTTATCTTAAAATGACTTTTATCGATTTACAACAAGATGAATAGTCGATGTTATTAGAAGATAATTGCTTCTTTTGCTGGATTAGAATCAAAAACCTGACTAAGTAAAGTCGCGTAAAAAGCCTGAAACACAACTGTTGAAAAGTTACACTGCGCTGCGTCATAAAAGTCATTATATTTATCAGGCACTGATCGCCTGTTTTGTTCTTTTTGCCGGAGAGGATGGTGAATGGCTACACATGAGAAAACCCGACACACCGAGTACTCACTGATTTTCCCGATTGTCGCGCTGACGGTGCTGAGCTTCTTTGGCGGTCAGACGGCATTATTGCCGGTTATCGGCATCAACCTATTGGCGCTGGTCGCCATCCTTTGTAGTGCTTTCAGCGTGGTGCGTCATGCTGACGTGCTGGCACACCGCCTGGGTGAACCCTATGGCTCGCTGATTTTGAGCCTGTCTGTGGTGATTCTGGAGGTCAGTTTGATCTCCGCCTTGATGGCCACCGGCGATGCTGCACCTGCGCTAATGCGTGACACGCTCTACTCCATCATCATGATTGTGACCGGCGGTCTGGTGGGCTTTGCGCTGCTGCTCGGCGGACGAAAATTCGCCACCCAATATGTCAATCTCGCGGGCGTTAAGCAGTACATGATTGCCATCTTCCCGCTGGCGATTCTGGTGCTGGTGTTTCCGAATGCGCTGCCAGGCGGTAACTTCACCACGGCTCAGGCGCTGATTATTGCCGCGATTTCCGCTGCCATGTATGGCGTGTTCCTGCTGATTCAGACCAAAACGCATCAGAGCCTGTTTGTTTATGAGCATGAGGATGACGGTGACGATGGCGATCCGCATCATGGTAAGCCTTCTGCGCATAGCTCACTGTGGCACACGGTATGGTTGATCATTCATCTGATCGCCGTCATCAGCGTCACCAAAATGAACGCCAACCCGCTGGAGAACTTGCTGACCGAACTGAACGCGCCTCAGCAATTTACCGGTTTCCTGGTTGCGCTGTTGATTCTGTCACCAGAGGGATTGGGGGCGATTAAAGCGGTATTGATGAATCAGGTGCAGCGTGCCATGAACCTGTTCTTTGGTTCGGTGTTAGCGACGATTTCACTGACCGTTCCTGCTGTAAGCATTATCGCGACGCTGACGGATCAGCAATTAGTGTTTGGCCTTGAGCCACCACAAATGGTGATCATGAGTGCCGCGCTGATTCTGTGCCATATTTCATTCTCAACCGGGCGTACCAATGTGCTGAACGGGGCTGCGCATCTCGCGTTGTTTGCGGGTTATTTGCTGACGATTATGCTGTAGCGTCTAACGCTCAGATTCAAAGCAAAAAAAGGCGCCCATCGGCGCCTTTCTTACATCTGGATAACGCAATTAGTTGCTGGTATCCAGTTCCGGGAAGTTCTTCACCAGATCATCAATCGCTTTCATCTGCACCAGGAATGGCTCCAGCTTATCCAGCGGCAGCGCGGATGGGCCGTCGCATTTCGCGCTGTTCGGCTCAGGGTGCGCTTCAATAAACAGACCGGCGATACCCACCGCCATACCCGCGCGAGCCAGTTCAGCTACCTGCGCGCGACGTCCACCTGAAGCCGCGCCGAACGGATCGCGCGTCTGCAGTGCGTGGGTCACGTCGAAGATAACCGGGCTGTTGTTGGTGACCTTCTTCATCACGTTGAAGCCCAGCATATCGACAACCAGGTTGTCGTAACCGAAATTGCTGCCACGGTCGCACAGGATCACTTTGTCGTTACCGCCTTCCGCGAATTTATCGACAATGTTACCCATCTGGCCTGGGCTCACGAACTGCGGTTTCTTAACGTTGATGACTGCACCGGTTTTCGCCATCGCTTCCACCAGATCGGTCTGACGCGCCAGGAATGCAGGCAGCTGAATCACATCAACGACATCCGCCACCGGCTGCGCCTGTGAAGCTTCATGCACATCAGTGATGATTTTCACGCCGAACGCCTGTTTCAGCTCCTGGAAAATCTTCATGCCCTCTTCCAGACCTGGACCACGATAGGATTTGATGGAAGAGCGGTTAGCTTTGTCAAAAGAGGCTTTGAACACGTAAGGGATACCGAGTTTGTCGGTCACTTTTACATAGTGTTCGCAAATACGCATGGCGAGGTCGCGCGATTCCAGCACGTTCATGCCACCAAAGAGAACAAATGGCAGATCGTTTGCGACCTTGATATCGCCGATATTTACTACTTTCTGAGTCATGCCCTTTCCTTATTGTCGAGGTGACGCTTAGTGCAGCGTCACCTGTTTCTGTTCAATTGCGTGAATCTGCACTTTAATCATTTCGCTGACCGGATCTTCTGGACACTGTTCAACGAAGTAGGTCAAATCGGTCAGCGCGATATGTTCACACTCAAGCTGAGCGTAGATTAACCCCCGATCGCGGATTTCATACGGGTCATCGGGATCAATCTGCAGCAGTACCTGGCTGACGTTTAACGCCAGTTCCATCTGCTTCTCTTCCATCAGTGCCGCTTTCAACGTATCCAGCATTTTACGCATCACGTTGATGGTTTTGGCTTCATCCAGATCATCATTGTAGAGCTTCGCGGTCGGGCTGATATTGCCCTTCAGCCACACTTCCAGCGTATGTGTATCCAGCGTTTCGCCGTTGAAAGGGTTGATCAACCACATTTCACCGTCCAGCCAGTCAGCACGCAGAATCAACTGGGTGGGGAAAATCACCGGGATCAGCGGCAGCTCCAGCTCGTCGGCAATGTGTAACAGAATCACCCCCAGCGATACGGCGGTGCCCTGTCGGCTCTTCAGCACTTTATCGATCCACAGCGCATCGGACAAATTGTAGACGCCACTGGCGCCACCAAAGCCCCACTGGCGATAAAACAATTCAAGCAGCTTGCCCAGTTGCAAGTCGGCATCCTGTTCGCTACTAACGTATTCCCGTGCTTCTTCAACTAATGCCGCCAGCTGTTGCTGAACGGATGGCGCAGAAAAATCATTGCGTATGGCGCAGGTTGCGCCAATCACCGCTTCACTCAACGGTGTTTCACTGTAATCAACTAGCTCTGGCGAGGTCATACTATCCCCAATAACGGCATTTTGGTCATCGCCAGCTTAATCACAAACAGCAGTGCTACGATTGCAATCAGACAAGCGATCCAACGTGTCCCCATCTTGCGTGGGCGACGGCTCAATGCCACGGAACCTAAGGCGATGTAGATAATAACCCCTAACAGCTTCTCCGTCAGCCAGCTTCCTTGCGGTGAGAACGGATAAAAGTGTGTGATCACCACCAGCCACACGCCACTGAGCAGCAAAAAGGTGTCATTAATATGCGGCGCAGTGCGCACCCAGCGACGCTGTAGCATCGCTGAACCGGTGGTTAACCAGTAAAAACGCAGCAGAAACAAGCTGATCGTCAACGCTACCGTCAGCAGGTGGAAATGTTTAACCAGCGGATACCAGCTTGCCATGGTGCTTCCTTAAATCAAAAAAATTGCCCAAGTGTGACGCGCGGATTGCCGCCATAATCGTTAATGCTGCTGACCTGCTGATAGCCGTGCTGCGTCATGATGCCGCGCACCGCTTTATCCTGCTGCCAGCCGTGCTCCAGCAACAGCCAGCCACCAGGCTGTAACCACTGCGGCGCACGGTGAATAATCAAACGCAAATCAGCCAGCCCGGCCTCATCGGCCACCAGTGCACTGAGCGGTTCAAAGCGTACATCGCCCTGCTGCAGATGTTCATCGGCGGCATCGATATAAGGCGGGTTACTGACGATGAGATCGAAACGCTGGGCGGGAATGCCATCGAACCAGTGGCTGAGCTGGAAACGCGCATTGCTAATGTGCAACCGCTGAGCATTCTCTTCCGCCAGCGCCACGGCTGCTGGGATACGGTCGCAGCCCAGCACCTGGCAGTCAGGACGCTCACTCGCCAGCGCTAACGCGATAGCTCCGGTGCCAGTGCCAAGATCGAGCAAGGAGGACGGTGTTGCGGGAATACGTAAGAGCGCCTGTTCCACCAGCACTTCGGTATCCGGACGCGGAATTAATGTGGCATCATTGACGCGCAACGGCAGCGACCAAAACTCACGCTCGCCCACCAGATGCGCAATCGGTTCGCCTTTCACCCGACGCGCCAGCAGCGCATCAAGTTCGGCAAGCTGAGTAGCGTCGAGTTCATGATCGTCAAACGCCACCAGCCAGCTGCGTGATTTTCCCGTTACGAACCCCAGCAAAATCTCCGCATCCCGTTTCGGGCTGTCTCCGCCACAGAGTGCGACCACTGCGTGCTTGAGCCAGTGGCGAATCATCATCAGTCTTGTCCAGCCAGCGCGGCCAGCTGATCGGCCTGATACTCTTGCACAATCGGCTCGATCAGCGTATCCAGCTTGCCTTCCATGGTTTCATCCAGGCGGTACAGCGTCAGGTTGATACGATGATCGGTAACACGACCCTGCGGGAAGTTGTAAGTGCGGTTACGGTCCGAACGGTCGCCGCTGCCCAGCAGGTTACGGCGGGTTGAGGCTTCAGCAGCGTTACGCTTGGCGGTTTCGGCGGCATGAATACGCGCACCCAATACTGCCAGCGCTTTGGCTTTGTTTTTGTGCTGGGAACGTTCGTCCTGACACTCAACCACAATACCGGTGGGCAAGTGGGTAATACGAATCGCTGAGTCGGTGGTGTTAACGTGCTGACCACCGGCACCTGAGGAGCGGAAGGTATCGATTTTCAGGTCGCCCGCATTGATTTCCGGCATTTCTGCTTCCGGCAATTCTGGCATCACCGCCACGGTGCAGGCAGAGGTATGAATACGGCCCTGAGATTCGGTTTCCGGGACGCGCTGAACGCGATGACCGCCGGATTCGAATTTCAAACGACCGTAAGCGCCTTCACCATTAATTCGGGCGATAACTTCTTTGTAGCCGCCGTGCTCGCCTTCGTTGGCGCTAATGATCTCGACCTGCCAGCGGCGTGCTTCGGCATAACGGCTGTACATACGGAACAGATCGCCTGCGAAAATTGCCGCTTCATCTCCGCCGGTTCCGGCGCGCACTTCCACAAAGCACGAACGTTCATCATCGGGATCTTTTGGCAGCAGCAGCACCTGAAGCTGTTGTTCCAGCACTTCACGCTTCTCACGCGAAATTTTTAACTCTTCGTTAGCCATTTCACGCATTTCAGGATCGTCGAGCATCATTTCAGCTGTTTCGATATCTTCCTGCACCTGCTGCCAGTCGCGGAAGCAACGGGTCACATCGGTCAACTGTGCATATTCGCGTGATAAGGCGCGAAAACGTTCCTGATCGCCAATGACGCCGGCATCGCCCAGCAACGCTTCAACTTCTTCGTGGCGTTCCTGGAGGGCTTCCAGCTTGGCAACAATAGAGCTCTTCATGTAATAGAGGGTATCCCAGTGATAGGTCGTGACAAACCAGATTACTCTAATCCGAGGCTGTCACGTAAGATCTGCAGGCGTTCGTTGTCGCCATCGCGCGCGGCCTGCTGCAGTGATTTGGTTGGTGCATGAATCAGACGGTTGGTCAGCTTGTGCGCTAACTCTTGCAAGACTTTCTCGGCATCTGCGCCCTGACGCAGTGCGGCAATCGCACGCTCCTGCAACTCGGCACGCACGTCGTCCGCCTGTGAACGATATTCGCGAATGGTGTCGCCCGCGCTTTGCGCACGCAGCCACGCCATAAATTCGCCACTTTCCTGCACAACAATGCTTTCGGCCTGGACTGCAGCGGCTTTGCGTTGTGCCATATTCTGCTCGATGATCGCTTGCAGATCATCGACGCTGTACAAATAGGCGTTCGCCAGCTTACCCACTTCAGGTTCGACATCACGTGGCACGGCGATATCCACCAGCAGCATCGGCTGGTTGCGACGTGCTTTCAAAGCGCGCTCCACCATGCCTTTGCCAATAATCGGCAGCGGGCTGGCAGTAGAAGAAATAATGATATCCGCATCGGCCAGACGGGTTTCAATATCACCCAACCCAATCACTTCTGCGCCCACCTCATCGGCCAGCAGCTGCGCACGCTCGCGGGTGCGGTTGGCAATCATCAACTTCTGCACTTTGTGTTCACGCAGATGACGCGCCACTAACTCGATGGTTTCTCCGGCGCCCACCAGCAACACGTTGACCGTGCTGAGTGATTCGAAGATTTGACGCGCCAGAGAACAGGCGGCGAAGGCGACAGAGACCGCGCTGGCACCGATTTCAGTTTCGGTGCGAACACGTTTAGCGACGGAGAAGGTCTTCTGGAACATGCGCTCCAGCTCGCTGCTTAGCGCATGGTCACGCGAAGAATCAGCATGGGCCTTTTTAACCTGGCCGAGAATTTGCGGTTCGCCCAATACCAGCGAATCCAGACCGCTGGCAACGCGCATCAGATGGCTGACGGCGGCGTTGTCCTGATGCCAGTAAAGGCTGGCACGGACATCCTCTTCACGCAGATCGTGATACTCGCACAACCAGCGCACCAACCTCTCCTGCAAATCTGTCTGCTGCTCTACGCTGAGATAGAGTTCAGTACGATTACAGGTTGAGAGCACCACACCACTCTGAACCATCGGCTGGGACAACAGGCTATTCAGAGCCTGATCCAGCGTGTCTGGCAGAAACGCAACGCGTTCGCGCAGCGCAACAGGTGCGGTTTTGTGGTTGATTCCGAGAGCAAGCAGCGTCATGGTGATTCGGGTTGGGATGTCCCAATATTTGTCAGGGCTTTGTGAAGCGCATTCTACAAGATGCCACAGATCAAGAAAAGCCATACAAAGGCTATGACTGTAATAAGATTAAACTGATCGTGCGCAATTATCCTTACATCGGCATTGACGGCATAGTATTGGATGGTTAGCGTTATCGGTTACGAAGTAAAAACGTGTCTGAGGAGACGACCACGTGATGCATTTGCCCCCGCGCAAGCTGTTGCGCCTTTTGCCCCTTGCCAGCGTATTGCTGGCTGCTTGTAGCATCAACAAACCACAAGGTCCTGGCCCCAGCACCACCTCACCGCAATGGCAGCAGCATCAGCAAGCCGTTGAGAAAATCACCCAATATCAAACGCGTGGCGCTTTTGCCTATCTTTCCGATAAGCAAAAAGTCTATGCGCGCTTTAACTGGCAGCAAACCGCCGCCGATCGCTATCGTCTGTTGTTAACCAATCCGCTGGGCAGCACCGAGTTGCAGCTGGATGCGCAGGGGTCGGTGGTGCAAATTGTCGATAACAAAGGCAAGCGCTATGTGAGCAATGACGCTGAGAAGATGATTTCACAGTTGACCGGCATGGATATTCCGCTGGCGAATCTGCGTCAGTGGATGATGGGTCTGCCGGGTGATGCCACGGATTATCAGCTCAATAGCAGCTATCAGTTGCAGAGTGTGAATTACAGCCGTAATGGCCAGCAGTGGAAAGTGAACATCTCTGATTACGACAGCAAGGTTAATCCACCGCTGCCGGCCAACCTGGAACTGACAGAAGGTGGTCAGCGTATCAAACTGCGCATGGATAGCTGGACCACGCAATGATCACCACCTGGCCTGCTCCGGCAAAACTAAATCTGTTTCTCTACATTACGGGCCGTCGCGCTAACGGCTACCACAATCTGCAAACGCTGTTTCAGTTTCTTGATTACGGCGACACGCTTGAGATCACGCCTGACAGCAGTGGGAACATTACGCTGCTGACGCCGTTAGCGGGCGTCTCCGATGACGATAACCTGATCGTGCGGGCGGCGCGGATGTTACAGCAAGCCGCGGTCGTTCGCGGTACGCTGCCCGAAAACGCGGGTGCGGAGATAGCCCTGGAAAAACGTCTTCCGATGGGCGGCGGACTGGGCGGAGGCTCTTCCGATGCCGCGACCGTGCTGGTGGCGCTGAACCATTTATGGCAAACCGGGCTTAGCGTGGATGAGTTAGCCACCCTTGGCGTGCAGCTTGGTGCTGATGTTCCGGTATTCGTGCGTGGTCACGCCGCCTTTGCCGAAGGGGTTGGCGAGGAGATTCAGCCTGCTGAACCGGAAGAAAAATGGTATCTGGTGGCTCATCCTGGTATTAGCATCGGCACGCCGGATATCTTTCGCGATCCTGACTTGACGCGCAATTCACCGATACGCACATTAGATGAACTGTTACAGCGTCCTTTTCACAATGATTGTGAAGCTGTGGCAAGAAAACGTTTTCGCGAGGTTGATGCGCTGCTTTCCTGGCTGCTAGAATACGCGCCGTCGCGCCTGACCGGGACCGGATCTTGTGTATTTGCTGAATTTAGCACCGAATCCGCTGCTCGTCAGGTGCTGGAGCTTGCCCCGAAATGGATTTGCGGATTTGTGGCGCGCGGGCTTAATATCTCGCCGTTGCAACGTAGCCTTTCCGGGCTCTAAGCGTTTACGTGACCGTGCCACCCT
>Ga0157363_1000836_pt1 | contig 24470 bp, 16 predicted proteins | sample AttsexASBM1_FD_111477 | JGI IMG/M metagenome (GOLD analysis project Ga0157363, IMG submission 111477) | Fungus gardens microbial communities from leaf cutter ant in Ribeirão Preto, State of São Paulo, Brazil - Atta sexdens ASBM1 | ecosystem: Host-associated > Fungi > Mycelium > Unclassified ... | reverse complement strand
ACTGAAAAGGAGCTTGCAGAACAGCTTGGCGTTACGCAGCAAGCCATTTCCGTACGATTACATACGAATAAAGATTGAATTTTACAAAAAAAAACTCAGAACTTTTTTGTACACCTAATATATCATACCATACAATGTTACGTTTATTGAGAAGCGCCTGCTTGGCGCCTTTTTTATCTTCTTCCAAAAAGGTAAAAAATTTTGCAATAATAATAAATTATTGCCATTATAATTGAGATTTTATTTTAATTATTACGTTTTCTACTGACCTGTGACCTTTTAACTGCAGCATACCGCGAGCTGTGGCACCTAAAAGAAACTTCTTTTCCAATTCCTCGTCACCATTTTTTATTCTGAATGGAATATTCATTTTACTACGTACATCTGACTTTACAGGACACACATAAAATCCTTCTGATCCATCAATCACATTATATATTTTGTTACTCTTGTTTCTGGCAGAATTTTGCATACCTTCGACTCCTCCATTCTGTTTGATCCATTCAAATACTAAATCCATCACGTAAATTCTAAAATAGTTACCGATATACGAATATTAATGATTGTAAAAACTTCCATTAACAAACAAAAATACGTAGTATAAAAAAATTAAATGCTTTGCATCTAGAGAATCACTTTTTACTGAAGAAAATTAAAATATATCAAAAACGTAAAAATTACGATATAAAAATCATAAATATAAACAAGTATAATGATGATAATTGACTCTTTGAATTGTGTTGAAAAATAATCAAGGTTAGTAGTAACGCGTTACTTGTAACGTCGTTACTTTGTTGATCGTTATCGTATTATAATAACGATTTGATAATGACATTGTGAATTTTTTATGACGGTAATAGTAACATCAGAGTTCAATCGTTACTTATGTGTGGATTGAAAAAATCATTGAAATAAATAACCCCTTTTCCATTCATTTATAACGCGTTAGTTTTTTACTCGCGTTACTTATTACTTTTTTTAAATAACGCGTAATGATGACAAATTACTTTTCAAAGTGACTTTTCTAACCTTAACACAACTTTAACGTTTAATTAGTTCGCGTTACCATCATAAAAAATTGCAATATCGTCATCAAATTGTTTACTATAGAAAGTAACGATAAAGTAACTGAAAAGTAACCCTTTTGTCAATCCTGAAAATAATAAACATTAAAAGAGTATATAGACCAAAACGCAGAAGATGATAGTACATCATAGATGCGATGATAGTACATCAGTGATGCACTATTGTGGGAATTATTCCCGTACGAGATGTTTATGCGCATGCATGTCGATACGATGTGAAAACAGCCAATACGAAACTGTAACGGCAGTTTATGCATGCGCACAAACATTCCCGTGGAAATAATTCTCACAACAGCGCATCATTGGATGCGATACCTATTTATCAATATTTAAAATATGCAGACATTTCGATGTTATTCAATCATCATCATCATTAGTATAATAGAATTGCCTAGATATTAAACGATAATATTCGAAAAAATTAAATTAACATTCTTTATGGATCTTTGAAAAATTAACCATTATACACGTATATACTTAAATTCTTCACGATTGCGTCAAATCTTCTTCTATAAAAACCAAATTGACTGAATGTATGTAATAATTTTCATTTTCTTGTATGTGTCAAGTTGTAATGTGACCCTCATTAAATATTACGTTACCTTTTAGTCCCGATTGTTTTAATGTTATGCAGAAGTCACAAATTCTGTACAGAAAATAAAAATAAGAATTTGGTTAACATCAATATTAAATAATTGCTGTCCATAACATTTTATTTTTACCACTATTACGTCCATATAAATTTCTTCTTTTACCCCTCTCTCATTTTACGTTATATTTATTTTTGTTAATTAATTTCACATCGCCTATATAAATATTCTAGTTCGAACATTTAATGAATATTCCAAGCGAAAACCTATTTCGGATAGTAATATTGCTCTCTATCACGCCGGTATAGCATAACACGTACGTCAATCAATTGGCGTCAACCAATTGGCTAGCAATCAAGTCACTTGCCTGCCGTGTGCCAATGTATGTGTGTGATGCCGACAACGAAATTGAAGGAGATAACTCCATTCGGAGATGAGGAAATTGTTCGCACGAGCCGAGGCCCTTATCGCATTGCTACCTAAATCCTACATAAAATCCTACATATCCTACATAAAAATCACTAAAAATTAATTTGATTAAAGCATTTCAACTTTTGTAATCGCTCAAAATAAATATCGGTTATGGCGCACCAATCATGGCCCGCGACGCGCGTGTCACTCGTCGCTCGAATTCCCGCATGAAATTTCGATTGCTAAGGCTAAGAATATATATAATTATTATTTTATAGTTCTATGTTATATTATTTATATTTCTATTCAGTTCATCGTTCACCATTGTAATTACTTTATAAATACCTGAAATAGATTTAAACAAAGACGAATTAGTCATGTTTTATGCGAGGCGCCCGATCAATCAGGATCCGAGAAAAGAGCAACTCAGATAAAGCGAAACTTGAGAATTAAATTAGTTAATAACTCTGAAACTTTATTAAAGAACAAAAAATCAATTCAATCTTTCAAAAATGCATGAAATTAATTTTTCCAATTTGGCACAATCAATATTTCTATGGGAAGTTCAATATCCTTTGGCAATTTTCGGAAAATCGAAATCTCCCTTTCCTTCCGACTCGCGAGCGCCAACAACTTACATCTATGTAAGTACGGCGAAAATCGAGCAGATCAGAACATTCTTCGATCCAGTATGGATTTATTCTTAACTTTTGAAAGACCGGAGGCCCCTTTAAAGACTCAATAATGACGCCACTTTTTTTACTGCTCAATCCCATGACATTGACAAAAAAGTTCTAGCCCTTAAAATAAAAAATATGCGGGTCCTCAGAAGATTAATTCTGAATTCGGAGCGGGACACGTCGAGCTTAGAATATCTAAAACAATATAATTTTTGAAAAAGAACACATGTTTCAGTTTTCTCTCATTCTGTTTTTTTCTCCTACATCCCAAATAGGCTGATCGCATTTGTAGAAGCTGCTCAGATGTTCCCCTTTGTCTGGGCTGACCGCTTGTAGGAGTTGCTCAGTTTTTTCGTCTATACGTTATCCTCCAGTCAATTTACGTTGACTTTTCATTTAAATATTTGCAAATGACCGTCTCGCGTCAGGTCCTGAAAGTCCTTTTCGCAGAAGGAATCTTCGCGATAATTCCATCAGGTTTCCAACATTCCTGTCGACAGTTGGACGGTAACCGTGTTCTGGCAGGATACGTTGTAAACAATAAAAATTGTATTTATTATAGTAAAATATTATATTTAGCACACTAATTACTTTTCTTTCGATCCATTCCCCTCTTCTCTTTTATGAAATGATAAAATCGCTTGAATTGTTCGGTTCTATTGTAAATTTCCTTATTTCTTCTTCTTTAAGTGCCATACGCTATCTCAGCGCGTAGAACTCTCTCTCTCTTTCATATATCTTTGCGCACACACTGATCGTACATGAGGCTCTATAATTTAAACGCCGGTTCCGAATGACAATTTTTGGTAAGGAAGTTTCCTGGGCAAGTATACTACTCGGTGGTTTGCCATTGCCTTCCGAGAAAAACTACGAGTGTATGAAAATTGTTCTGCCGGGGATCAAACCCGGGATCTCTAAAATATCAGACCAGTGCGCTGTCTGTTACACCACATTTGCGTTCAAATTTCTTTTCTAAATGAACATGAATTACTTGAATCAACTACTGTTTCGATTTCAAAAAAATGAATGCTAAAAGTCGAGTCAAATACTTTTTTCTGATAACTAATATCATTAATACTAATATGATTAGACACCTAATTATATTTAGACATCATCATCTTAATCTTCATAAAGATATCAAAATTCAATATGAAAGAGTTTGAATGATTAATATTAATTCTCAGCAAGTACTATTCAATTAAATACTCTAAGAATTCTGTAGCATGCGATACGCCAGCGCTTGTAGTCTCACGATTTGCCGCTCAGCTTGAGATTCGTCCCCACATTGATCGTATTTCTATCTTTTAATAAACAATCCATCACTCTTTTAATCACGCCGTCGTCTACCTCTCCTTACACGGCAGCGACGCGACATAACTTAATTCCAATTTTCGCATATAATTAAAAATGTTAAACTGCCAGTCGTAACACCACTGATAATAATTGAATAAAAAGGATAGCTCATTCATTCAAGGATAGATCTTAAAAGTTCCATAGACGTAAGTCAAACAATGTTGTTCCAAGAAGTTATTTCATGATTTCATACGTTTACGTTTGTCTCAGAGAAGTTTAAAATTGTAACATAATTTGGTTTTCATCTGATATATAAACTAATAAATTCGCTTAATACTTTCATAAAAACAGGAAAAAGATCTCTTAAAAACAATGAATAAATGTGATGTGTATAAGATTAGCTGTCAAGACTGTGAAGCGATTTGCGTTGAACAAACGAAAAGGCAATGAATTACAAAAATAAAAAAATCTTCTGATATTAATAAATTTACTGACAAATTTGTTACTTCTTGCCATCATATTGAAATGAATCATAATTTTAAATAGGATAATGTCAACATTTTAAACATAGAACCTTCTTGCTATAAGGGGATGATTTCTGATTAACTTTAAAAAACAGGGTAATTATTGTGAAAAGGTTAAACCTCGTCTATGATCTTGATCTTGACGTATATAGTCAAAGTCATGACCTTGAGTAATCTCCAACAAGTTTTAGCCGGCAGTAGCCATTTGTTAAAAAGTTATTAAGTACAAAAATAGTTTTAAAAAATAACGTCTCTTTTCTATATATTGTAGAAAAAAATTCATTGCTTTAAAATAGATTCCTGCTTTAAAAACAAAAATTTTCTTTCAAAATGTTTTCTCATCATTTTTGTTATTATTATATATGTATAGTATTATATATATATAATAATAAAAAATATTATATATATATTATATATGTATAGTAGCGCATAGGGTCATACTTTATATGCGAAATGCAAAGTGATTTCATTCTCCCTTCCTTCCTACTTGGGGACGCACGACTTTCATCGAAAGAGACTTCCACTCCATCTTTCTCCCTCCTGCGTGGGGACGCACGATTTTCACCCGAAGTGACTCCCCATCCCATCTCCCCCCCACGCGAAGCGGGTTTTATTTAAATGGGATAGAAATCGCTTTGCATGGAAGTCGTGCGCCCCTAAGCAGGAGGAAGATGGGATGAGAGTTCACGTAAAAGTCATGCGCCCCTAAACAGAAAGAAGAAAGTGAAGTGAAAATCGCTTCGCGTAAAAGTGCAATCTTAAGCAGGAGACGAAATGAGATGGAAGTCGCTTCACGTGGAAGTGGTACGCTCCCAAAAGGTGCATTCGGAAATCCGGATATTCCGAGTAAAAATGTTACCAATCGCCGTTCGAAAATTGACTCGAGTCTTGCAAAATTGACATATCACTTGAGAAATATCGAGTAAAGTTACTAGATCGTATTCTAGAATAGCTTTTTGAACCTCTGAATTTTCAAAGATTTACAGAGTAAATCCGCTCCACCACTTTAGCGCAAAGTAATATAGGTAAAAGTGGACGAAAAATAAAACAAAATAAAACTACTGTAACATCTCTCATTGATCCAATTGTAGGATGTCATGTTTCTTATCGTTTGGAAAACAGAGACTTAATTATTTAGAATGATATTCTTCTATTAATCGATCAATTTGGTACGAGGGCAGAGTCAATAAGTTCTTAGAAAATCTCTCAGAGGGCACTTGCAGTGTCATGTCACATTACATTTTGACAAGTCTCTCTCAGCTGATTACTGTCTTTGTCTCTGAAATTTTGAGCGGAATTCATCGCGTGATTTCATTTCTATAGATTAAAGCGAATAACCTTTGTATATATTTTTTGCAAAATGGAAAGAAACGAGTTTCGCGCAGTAATCAAATCACATCTACATATGAAAGATTTAACGCCGAAAGAAATCAAAGCCGAGTTGGATAATGTTCATAGCTCATCTGCACCAGCGTTTGCAACTGTATATAATTGGGTGAATGAATTTAAACGTCATACATCCACATGTGATGCACTTCATTCGAGATGTCCAATTGAGGCTGTTACGCCAGAAATTATCGATAAAGAGGAATATGTTGAGAAATAAAAATAAATCGATCAAAAAAAATGTGTTTTACTATATTTTTCTTATTGACTTGCCTTCGTAAGTACAAATTTTTTATTTTCTGGGATTTTATTTTCTATTCTAAACATTAGATTATATTTTTCTATATATTTAATTACATTTGAATTTAGAAAGAAAAATATTAAAAAGAAACCGATTTCTGCCCAGAAAGTGAAATAAATAAAAAGTATAACTGTTACTGTAGAAAATCATATTTTATTTCGGCAAACTATACCTTTGTTACCTTAAAATCTTACTCTACGTTTAGAAAATCGTTGAACATAGTGCTACTGACTTTTTGAGTTTACCCATACTCTACCCTATTTTACCCTACGAGTTTTCCAAACGCACCCTACGCATACAACACGTTGAAAAAATATTGCTGAGATATTGCAATGTGTATGTTGAAGTTTTAATGTTTTATCAATGTATTTATATTGATTCTTCCACATTGATTATTAATGTTGCTGCAACATTAAAACAATATTGAATAAATTTAACCATAAATTAAATTTTTATTGATTTTCCAGATTGATTGTTGCTACAATGTTAAAACGGCATTGAATAAATTATATATCGAAACCTATTTTATTTTTAAAAAATGAACACAAATAAAATGTCATGTAGTCATGTCAAATAGAAAATTTAAATCACTTAAATTAATCTTTTAACGAAATTCATTTCTAAACGACATAATTTAAAAAAATAAGCGAATTTTTTAATTACTCGGCAACGGAACGTCGTAGACGATTTGCAGCATTAATCGTTATAATTTTCCGAGTAACTGAGTTTTTAAAAATTGTTTACATCTCATTTAGTTCCAGAGTTATTGCTATTTGAGTACAACGTTTTAGTGTTTGTAGCGACTTTTGCCTCGAAAATTAAATTTTTATTTTGGGAACTGATTTTAATTTTGGGAACAAGAAAAAGTCGCAAGGAGCAAGATCTGGGGAGGCTGAGGGAGGACAATTAGTCAGTTAGTTAGACAGTTAGTAGGACAGTTAGTTAGACAGTCTGATTTTTGGCACAAAACTTGTGAATTGACAAGGCTGAGTGGACATTGTTATAATGAAAGAACCATGAGTTATCTTACAATTATGATCTCTTTTTGTGAATTTTTTTGCGCAATCTTTTTAAATCACCATCGTTGGTCTTCGTCTTCTTCAGAACTGGTTCACCCCGTGAAGTCCATTGTTTTGACTGTTCCTTCGTCTCGGGTGTGAAGTAATGGTCCATGTTTCGTCCACAGTGATGAATCGACACAGAAATTCATCTGGATTACGTTGAAACATCTCCAAACATTGTTTCGTCACACGATAGTGCTTATGATCCACAGCAAACGTGACACCCATCCTGCCGATAGCTTTTTCATACTCAACTGTTTGTACAAAATTGAAATCAATGTGTCATGTGATATGCCTCTGTGGCCTCAACAAGCTTACGCACTTTCACTCGTCGATCAGTCAAAACAATATCGTGGACTTTATCGATAATTTCTGGCATAGCAGTCTCAATTGAACGTCCCGAATGAGGTGCATGACATGTACGACGATGTTTAAATTCATTCATCCAATTGTATACAATCGCAAATGCTGGTGCAGATGTGCTATGAACATTATCGAACTCAGCTTTGATTTCTTTCAGCGTTAAACTTTTCATAGATGTAGATGTAGATGTTTGATCATTGCACGAAACTCGTTTTTTTCCATTTTGCAAAAAATACAAAGATTGTTCGCTTTAATTGTCTACAGAAATGAAACCACGCGATGAATTCCGCTCAAAATTTGACAATAATCAGCTGAGAGATGCTACTTGTCAAAAAGTAACGTGATATGCGCTGTGAGTGCTCTCTAACAGATTTTCTAAGAACTTATTGACTTGCCTTCGTATAATCAGTAATACTTATTTTAATAACAATATTGAATTAATATGAGAAATATTTTTTATATTTCACAAATATTGCAATTCAACGGACATTAGATGTTTCTGCAACATCTCTTCAACATTGAATCTACATTTCGATATTACTGTAATGTTCACAATGTTGCAAATCAAGATTTCTGAGATATTGATTCAATGTTAGTGTGCTGCAGGGGACAGGGGGAGAGGACAACACAAAGTGAGATTCGACATAGGTTTACAATTTTCGTTATAGCAGCAAATAATACGTTTTTTTGAAACCTTCTTTTGTTAATAAATTGAGTGATTGACAGTTAAAACCTGTTGGAGGTTACTCGGGGTCATGGCCTTGACAAAATATGTCAAGGTCAAGGTCATCAATCAGGTTTAACCTTCCTGCAATAATTACTAAAAGCAGAAGTAAAGCCTTACTAAGCAAAATGATACAGACAAACTACTTGAGATTTACACTTCTTCTTTAACTGCCTTCTCCACTGATTTTTCTCCTAACTTTTCCTGTATTTATTCTCTCCTATCTTAATGGGTTGACGTATCCTCCGAGACAATTTGAAGGTAACAATTAAACAGAATAATATTCGACGATATATATATGAGCAGTAATAATGGTTTATATTCAAGAATCGTTGCAATATGATTTTTGCACAGGTTAATAAGGAATATTTTTATTTTATTAACAGATTAATGTTTTGTTTCAGTATTATATATTTAATCTTAATACGAACTACATTTTTGTTTTAATGAGAAATTTTTAATTTTAGCAAATATACCAAATTATGGATTTATTCTTATTTTTTGTGACTTCTATTTTTTGTAACATTAAGACAGTCGAGGCTGAAAAGTAACGTAATATTATTTAATATAGAGAGTCACATTACAACTTAACACATACACAAAAAATGAAAATTATGTACATTCAGGACACCAATTTGTTTTTTGTAAAAGAAAGTTTGACGCAATTATATTGAATTTAAGTGTATATAGTGGTTAATTTTTCAAAGATCTAGAATAAAGAACGTTAATTTAATATTTTTCGAATATTATCATTTAATAACCAAGCAATTCTGATGTGCTGATGATGACATCAATCGAAACCTCTACATATTTCATTTCATTTATTCATACAATCAATAAAATTTTACAATTGGAGAATTAGTAATTACATTAAAAATTGAATTCAAAAAATATATAAAATTAAATTTAAATTAATAAACTAAAAAATTAATTTTTAAAAAAATTAAAATTAAAAGAAGTATAAATTATTTAAAAAAAAAACTAAAAAATTAATTTTAAAAAAACTAAAAATAAATTAATTAAAAGAAGAATAAATTCTTAAAGAAAAAGACTCCCGACTGCTGCCAAATCATAGTCTAGCAAAAAAAGAAAAAATTTTATTTAAATATAGTTAAATTAAAAAAAATTTTTAAACTGAATTAAATTAATAAACTAAAAAATTAATTTAAATAAAAAACTAAATTTTTAATTAATTTTTAGTTAACTTATTTAATTCAATTAAAAAAATTTTTTAAATTTAACTTTATATATATTTTTTTTTAGTTATTTTTTATTATCATTTAAAATAGTTTTTTAATATAATTTTTTAATTTATTAATTTATTTTATATATGATTTAATTCAAAAAAATTAAAAATTTAAATTTAAAAAATTTTTTAAATTGAATTATATTTAAAAAATTTTAGACTATTGTTTAGCAATCGGGAATCTTTTTTTTAATAATTATTTCAAGCTTTTAAAAGCTTAAAATAATATCTTGTGATGTATATAAATAATTCATTCAAAGTGTCCTAGAATAACCATTTCATCTCTTATGGACAGATAGAGCGGACTTAACTGATTTAAAAATTTTATATCGTTTTACAATTTTTATTTTATTAAAAATCCCTGAATAAGGGCATATTCACCTGCCGCCATAATGCACGACCATTGTTCGTAGTCGCTTGGCGCATGAAGAGCGAAGTGAGAGAATTGTCACGTGTTTTGGCAGGCACTCAGGTAATCCCATAATGGAAGAGAACATAATGTATGCAATCTTTTATAAATCTATGGACGATAGATAGATAGATAATTCATTTTATTGGCCCACAGTTATATTTAATACAATATTACATACATTCGCAGTCTTACAGCTTTCATCAATAGAAATAACAAAGAAACCGGACGAGATAGCACGTCTTATGATGTCTTTACGCTCAAGAATTAAACTATTTAAACTTAATATAGAAAACAATACTTAAGGCTATAGAATGTAATAACGGAAAATACATGTTTGGAAGATCTTTTTAACTTAAATGAAAAAACTTATATATCGGTCTTGCATTCATTAAAGAAATCAGTTATCTCAATTTCGTTCGATCTTATTCTTTTTAAAATTTCTTTAATGTCCAACGGAGCTTTTATATTCAACTTATTAAACTTAACTAACATATTCTTTCTTTCTTTGGAAAATTTATTGCAATAGTATATGGTTTCCGTCTTCGATGAGATCACAAGAACATTTATCGCTATCGGTTATCTTATATTTAAATAAGTTAGATTTCAAAGAATTATAGCCACAGCGAAGACGATTGATAGTTACAATACGAGGATCGTTTGATAAGTTTGGTAAATTTCCATGAGATGGAGCTACAATTCATTTGACGCGACATCTCGAAAGATCCATTCTTCGAATCCCTTCAGGCCAAATTTCAGCCAGAAAGGACGTATAGTTCACGTTTGGTAGTCATTTGAAGCGAGGTGGTTTAGCAGTTTCCGCAAAAATGGAAAAAAACGAATTCCGTGCAGTAATAAAACACTTTTATTTAAAGAAGTGGACAGCAGCGCAGATCAAAGCCGAGTTAAACGAAATTCATGGGAACTCTACTCCTGTATTGAAGACCATTTATTTTTCGATAAACGAATTTAAACGTGGCCGAACCTGTACTGAAGATGAAGCGCGCTCCAGACGACATGAGAGAATATCACATTGAATATCGTGGAAAAAATCCATGGTACGATTATGGAAAATCGTCGAATGAAGATGCGTGAGATTGCTGAGGCCATAGGCATCTCCACGGAGAGAGTGCATAACATCCTGCACGAAAAATTGCATGTAAAAAAGCTGTACACAAAAGCTGGATGCCGCGATTGTTTACTCTTGATCAAAAACGCATGCGAAAAGACGTTTCAATGCAGTGTTTGGCTATTTAAGCGCAATCCGCAGGACTTTTGGCGTCGATTCGTGACTGTGGACGAAACTTGGATCCATCATTACACTCCTGAGACGAAGCAGCAGTCAAAGCAGTGAATAATGTTTGGTGAAAGTGCGCTGATAAAGGCGAAGACTGTTTTATCGGCTGGAAAGGTGATAGCCACTGTTTTTTGGGATTCTCAAGGAATTATCCTAATTGACTTGCAGAAGGATAAAACAATAACAGGAGAATATTATACAACGTTATTGGACCGTTTAAAAGAAGAGCTGAAAAAAAACGGCCAAGATTGGCGCGCAAAAAAGTGCTCTTTCATCAAGACAACGCGCCGTCCCACAAGTCGACATTTGCAATGGCAAAACTACACGAATTGGGCTATGAATTGATTCCTCATCCACCCTATTCTCCGGATTTGGCCCCGTGTGACTTCTTTCTGTTCCCAAACTTAAAAACTTGACTTGGTGGGAAGAAATTCTCGTCAAATGAGGAAGTCATTGTTGCCGTCAATGAGTATTTTGCAGACTTTGAGACAGCCTACTTTTCCGACTGTATTAAAAAATTGGAAACTCATTGGACTAAGTGTATAGCCCTTGATGAAGACTATGTTGAGAAATAAAGCAGATTTTTTTTCCAAAAAAATGTGTTTTACTTGCTTTTTTACCAAACTTATCAAATGACCCTCGTAGCTTTCCTGCTTAGATTACTGGAACCAAAACAACGGTTTGCCTGCTTGAGAATAATATAATTGAAAATACTCAATGCTTTTATAAAAAACATTAGATCTATATTTCAAGAATCTTCATTATCCTTATTGCATTGGATTTTTAAAATATTAGTGATCCAAATAAGGTATCTCCATTACCAATAAATCGCCTTCAGAAGCCTCTTGGTTAACACGTTATCGTCCACATTATCGTTTTCTTGAATATTACAAGGGCAAGTCAATAAGTTCTTAGAAAATCTGTCAGAGGGCACTCTCGCAATATCATTACTTTTTGACAAGTAGCATCTCTCAGCTGATTACTGTCAATTTTGAGTGGAATTTATCGCGTGGTTTCATTTCTGATGATTAAAGCGAACACCTTTGTATTTTTTGTAAGATGGAAAAAAACGAATTTCATGCAGTGATTAAATATCTACATATGAAAGATTTAACGCCGAAAGAAATCAAAGAGCTGGGAAATGTTCATAGCATATCGGCACCAGCATTTGCGACTGTATACAATTGGGTGAATGAATTTAAACGTGGTCGTACATCCACATGTGATGTACCTCGGGACGTCCATTCCAATTGAGGCTGCTACGCCAGAAATCATCGATAAAATCCACGATATTGTTTTGACTGATCAACAAGTAAAAGTGCGCGAACTTGTTGAGACCACAGACATATCACATGGCACAATGATTTCAATTTTGCACGAACAATTGGATATGAAAAAGGCAAGATGGATGCCGCGTTTGCTCACTGTGGACCATAAGCGCGACTGTGTGATAATTTCAAAACAATGTTTGAGATATTAACGTAATTCAGAATTTCTGCGTCGATTCATTACTGTGGACGAAACATGTGGATCTATTACTTCACACTCGAGACGAAGGAACAGTCAAAACAATGAACTTCACCGGGTGAACCAGCTCCGAAGAAGGCGATGACCGTAAAAATGACCGGAAATGGTCACAGTTTTTTAGAATGCACGCGATATAGTTCACATCGATTATCTTCCGTCGAAGCAAACGATCAATGGCGATTATGCAGCTTTATTGGACCAATTCAACAATATTTTAAAAAAAAAACGTTCCCATTTGACAAAGAAGAAAGTGCTTTTCCATCAAAACAATGCACAGGTTCACATGTGCCCGGCACTGACAAATTCAAGAAATTCCGCTACGAATTGCTTCCCCATCCAGCATATTTGCCAAATTTAGCCCCCAATTATTTCCTGTTTCCCAATCTGAAGAAATGATTCGAAGAAAAAAGATTCATCACCAGAGAGCGCTCACCGAAACAGAGGCTTATTTTGAAGGATTGGACAAATCATATTATTCGGACGGCTTAAAAAAGTTGGAAGATCGTTGGATCAAGTGAATCGAGCTGAAAGAAGATTATATTGAGAAATAAAAATGAATCGATAAAAAAAATGTGTTTTACTATATTTTTCTAAAAACTTATTGACTTGCCTTCGTGCTATGAGCTGGAATCCAAATCAGTTCGATATTTTTATCTTTTTCATTGCACCTTGTAATGACATGACTGATTTCTTAAATTATATGAGATTAGTGTTTGCGGATGTTTTGAAGAGAGCTGAAAATATTTTGAATCCGAAAAGATTGTAAAATTGGCATGCTCAGAGATGTTTATATGTTTTAGTACTCAATAGCCTCGACTGTGTATATAGAGTGACATCTAATAATTTATGGTTAAATGTGAAAAATTCATCTAAGCTCCAGCTAGCCATGCCACACTCGACCCGCATCATTATCGATTCTTGATCCATCCATGAATATTACCGTGCGATCTGACAATCTGTCTTGGAACATTTGAGAAAATTTGATATTAGCATTGTAAGCTTCCTTGATATCAATACTGCTATAAGATCTATGTTTATTGTATTGAGCTGATTTATATTCCATCTGATAAACTTTGAGCATTGGAGATCTATAAATAAAAGTCTCTAAGACTGCTCTCGTATAACTGCTTCATAGGAGCCGGCCAATGTGGCTTTTCATAGTTGAACTCGTAGACAAAATATTCCGCGAGGTTGTTAATTTCTACAATATTACTTATCAGTTTATTCATTATTTTCCCTAGCAAGACTTCTAAAGAGGAACTTACAACTAAGAAATTTGAATTTAGTGTTTAGAGTTAAAATTTTTGTTTCGTCATATATTATATAATGTTTGTAAGAGTGGACATCCTATAGCCTATCGCTAATCTCAGATACTTCAGTTGGATTTTTTCTAACTTATAAAATACTTCAGATTTGCATGGTAAGATCAAAAAACTTGCGTATTCAATTCGAGACCTTATAAAAGATTTATACAAGACTAGCATGGTAGACGGATCTGTCCCCCACGTACTCCTGATGCAACTGAGAATTAATAGGACTCTCGCATTTTTTAATAACATTATAATAACATTATCTACATGGAGGTTTCAGCTTAAACGTTTGTCGAGCACATCAAGAAACTTAACATGAGACGATTTAATAGCAAGATTGTCAATCAATTTTAATTTGAAATTTGTTCAGAGGCAAATTCGTTTTGTTAAAGATTAATTTACATTTTTCTGGGGCTAAATGCAAGTTTTTACTAATCAATATATCAGATAAAATTTTAATTTGTTGTTCCAATGCGTTAAGGCTTGTTTCTACTTAGAGATTTAGTAGTAAACATCACTATATCATCAGCAAATTTTAATACCTTAATTTCCGGAGTAATTACATTATCAATTTTGTTGATGTAAATTGGAAATAATATCGGACTTAAGATGCTGCCTTGGAGTAAACTTTTACAAACAGGATGATTAATATTACCTGGGCAGTTAATGAATTGAATATATCTTGTTGATTGAATCGTTATCAAGTTATATATAATCAATATCAAGTTTCTTGGAAGATTTAGCTTAATAAAGTCGTTAATTAATATTTTAGGATCTACGTTATCGTTGGTTCCTTTATGTCCAGAAAGATTGCAGCAAGATGATTTTTTTTTATAAAATTGTTTCTCCATTTTCGATATAAGTAAAGCTGTCAATGCATGATCTAGTCATTCTAAAACGGAATTGCGAATTATTAATTAAATTATTATGTTTCATCCTCCAAGTAAGACGCTCGTTTATTATTTTTTCCAGAAGTTTGAGGAAACAAGAAGACATGCTGATAGGTCTAACTTTATTATTGTTTGCTTTGAATAAAAAAGCAAAGGTAATTTCTCCTCCGGAAAATTACCCGTGTGAATCACGTCATTATAACATCTAGGAGCGTTCTTTTCACGAATTCTGAGAGTTTAGCAATAATTAATTTTAAAACTAATCCTATCAAAACCAGGAACCGATTCTTAACATTACTTAAGGCAATAGAAAGTTCCTTATAATCGAAGGGGAAATCAAGAAAGTGGTTATTAGAGGGCTGATTATTAATTATCGGAAACTTAAATTTAACATTTCCCGGAACACATTTCATCTATATTTTATTTCATAAACTCGATGATGATTTGATTTCCTTCAAAGGAGTTAGGTTTAGAAAACTTATTCTTAAATCTTTAATTTTATTAAATAACATAACTGCTCTTGCTATTTTTGTTTAGAGATTCACAGAATGCTCGAAAAGCTTTCTTTTTCTCAGACTTTAAAAATACTTTGGTCTGTGCTTCCAATTCTTTATATTCCAGAAACTCCTCTCTAGAGAACTTATATTGCAGTGAAAGCTATTTCGCCTTCCTAAATCTCACTGCTTTTTCATATACTTTATTCAACTAGATAGCGGAAATTCTTTTCTTGGTCTTATTGTTTTTGTTATTCTGACCATTATCAGTTTTTTCTTTTACGTGGTAGTGCGAGGTTGATAGCTACATATATTTGCTTTAAGATAAAAGAATATCTGTCACAAATCATTGAATTTAGAAAAACCATGGAGTTAAAAATATTGGAGTTCCTCTCCCAGAAATTTCCTCTCGTGAAATTTATCCCAGTCAATTAAATTAATATTCAGTTTAAAATGATTATTTATTGGAATATATTTGGCTGAAACGTTCATGTAGATAGATTTCGAGTAGTGATCACTTCTCCAGTTATCACTCTCAACTTTTCACTCGCGATCCAGAGCGCTGGATACAAAAATTAAATCTATAAAGAAATATAAGAAGAATATAAGAATTAAAAAAAATTAGGGTGGTTATATGAGTGATATTACCGTTGTTCAGAAGCACAAATTGATCTGGATCTGTAAATTTATATGTAATATTTCCGTTGTGACAATTGTGGTTGTTACCTCAAGAAAAGTAATGAGCATTCGGATCCCCTCCGATTAAAAATTTATTTCCATTTTTTATAACGGAATTTAAAAAGGTTTGTCACTTAACGGGAGTAATATTGTTTTTCGGGGCTCTATAACAAGCAATTAGAGTTATACAGCTTTGAAGATAGAAATGGAAATAATTTTGGAGGAGTAGAGATGGAAGTAGCTCCCACTTCCAAAGCTTTAGGATTAAAGTCCAATTGTGTGATATCGAATATTAAATTGTTTTTAACTAAGAAGGCAATATTTCCTTCATGATTCGATAATCGAAACGAATGGTGACAAAATCGTTAATATGAAAACTAGATTGCTCGGGCTTTAAAAAGGTTAAACATAATGACGTCCTATTGAATAGCAAATCTTTTTATTTCATAAATTTTACCTCTAATACCTCTACAATTCCATTATGAAATTTTTAAATTAATTGATTTCTTCAATTACTACTAGCTTCAAAACTTGGTTAAGTAGAAGTTTTAGAAGATTTATTTATTTCTTTGTTTATCTTAGAATATACGTTTTTATCGTTTTTTTTTTCACAAATGGATGAAAAGTATTTTCAGAGAGTTTGTTCGATTCATTTTTTGATGAGGAATGGACTTTTGGATTAGAAATGTCCAAAAATGCTGCGAATTCGATGACGTGCTTCCTGTTGCCTTAGGATCATTGGTGAGAAGCAGGTTAGCAGGATTCAAATTCTCGTCATGTTTCAGAGACCGTTGCCAGAAGTCCAATAATGACCTCCTGAGGGCTGCACTATTGGTAGAAAGGAATGACCCTCTATTATCGATAAAATATTTGTAGTTCCTTTCTGGAACTTATAGTGTAGACTTGAGTTGGAAAGATTTGTTTAGATTTTCTTGGGTTTTTCCTTTGTCATTACTTTGTTGATTTGGAAGACTTTCAACTTCTTTACAAGGAATAAAGGATTTTTCTTTGAGAGATGGAAATCTTTACTTCCTGAGCTGTTTAATATCTTAGGTTTTTTTTTATATACTAATTTCCTTACATCGCCAAATTTTCATATGTCATTAACTTTCTTATTTCGTATTCTTTATGATATGATGAGCAACTTCTATCTGTAGATATATATATACTCCTTGCAATCACCCTTACAATTAGTGCACTTCAATGTACTAGTCATACATTCTTTCTCATGCTTGCTCTTACCACACATGCTGCATTTAGAGTCTCTCCTTTACAGATAGCACTCGGATGACCGAATTTAAAGCAGTTGTAGTAGATGATTGATAACGTCATATAAGGTTCTACTTTGATTCTCACTTTGTAAATGAATATTTCGTTAGGTAAGTTCTGGCCCAAAAAAGTAATTATCATTGATCTACTAGAAATCCATTATTGTCTTAGGTAACTAGATTCTTGTTTCTTCTATTGAATCTTCTTATGCTTAGAACTTCATATTCAATGAATATTCCATGATTTCCTTTTCCCAAATATCTTCATTCAATGCCTTTGATTTATCCTTTTCTCATGAATTTGAAGTAAGCTTTCAGACATTGTTCTTCAGTGACGAATCTTTGAGCAGGAGGTTAGCCTCACTAGCGTTCTGGATTTTCACTCTTGATTTTGACTTACTACTAATAAAGGTGCTTGGATATTTCCCGCATATTAATTTACCGATTTTAAACGGACTTAGGCTATTAATGATACCAGTATTACTATCTCTGTAAGATTCCGACTGGATCCATACTGATATGGACCCTTGTTATCCTTTTGGTGTTCCGTAACGGCTTGTAATCTTTCGTCGACTTGCTATTGATGTTTCTTCTGACTAAGTCACGTGCAAGTTTTCTTGGCGGGATTCTCTTCGTTAGTATCAGAAAATTTTCTTTTGTCATAGCAACTGTAGACTAATCCACATCACTCTCTTTCGCCTAGTTATTCAGCGAATCCATTATGGATTGTTTGTCTGTCCTACCCCCACTAGTGCGGGGATAAAAGCCTAAAGTCTCAGCTTTGACTTGCACGTTTAGGTTATAAAATCGTAGGAAGACAAACCGCCCAGTAAAAAGTTTGTGTAGGAAAGTTGTACAGTAACCCTCTTGACTGGAATTTACAGAAAATCCTCAAATATCCGAAAAAATAGAAGCCAGGCCATGTGGCCAATTTTTTCTAATCTTTTTCATGAAGTTTTGATAATCGCTTTGTTTTTTATTTTAACACTGTATATAGACATTATATATACACTTCATACTTTCTTACACTGTCAAATTTGTATTAAGTATGCAATATAATACTGCACAAACTTTAAGTAATTTTACACAATTTTTATTTTTTTTCATAGAGATTTAACCTCTATAAACTTCTATAAACAAACTCAACTACCCGCCAACAATGATGATGTTCAGCAATGGCTAAGGCCGGTATTCATAGTCAGATCTTATATCAAGATCTTATTCAAGATCATCTTAAGTACAGTTTTAAGAAGTCACGAACCAATTAGAAGACTGCATTAGCATTTTAAAACAAGAAATTCTTAAAATAAGAATCGACTATGAATACCGACCTATGTATTCGCATCCAGCCACAGAATATGTAAATATAGATCTGTTCGCGTGACATAAATTCCCAAATATTTTTGCACTTGAAATGAGATAGATATACATTTGGCCTTGAAAAGAGAAAGTGCAAGCGTGAACAAATCTTATGATAGCGCATAGCTCATATCGCATTGAAAGACAGATTTCCTAACCTAATTGATCAACAATTAATTATTAATATCTCACTTCGCGAGACAGAGCGTCGCTTTATTTCTATCAGGCTTGTTCACTTCATGTAATTAATATCTCGCTTCGTGCAAACAAAGATCACTAAAGTTCTTCTTCTTAAGATTCCCCTGCTTAGTTTTCCGACTCAACATAGATAGAGAATCACAATATCACACTGAGGTTCCTTATTGACAATACATCTCATTATTGATTCATCGATTTAGTTCCTAAATTCAGTAGACATCCAATCAAAGAACGCATACAACAAGAACTCATTCCTAACCAATCAAAAACTTATGTTAACGAAAATATTTTATTTAACAATATAATTAATGATAATTATGTACTATAAACCAAGCTTGGTCAATAAGAAGTCTGTAATCAAAAATTGATAAGAATATATATTTTAATTATGGATATTATCGATCAGCACCGATCCGCCTCAGTGAAATGCATATTCCCTCCATTTTCGCCACCCTTCGGTTGGCAGCAGTCGGGAGTAAAAAATTGAGTGTGTAAATGATGTATGAAATGCACAAAATTGTATGGTAAAATTTCAGTAAAATCTGCTGCTATAACGCCTACCAGAAAAGAAAGCAGTAAATTATAGTTCTATACAACACAGAAAGATTGCAAAATGATTGCAGATATGTCTCATTGCAATGTTATAATATTGCAAATAGACTACGCAATATATTTACAACACTGTTACAATGTCATGAAAATGTCCGCCTTTAGCAAGATGTAATGTCGTAATAATATTGCAGCGCAATATAATTGCAACTATTTTTAAAAATAATTTTTTTATTATTACTGAATATAATTTGAAATGTAATTTGTGATATAAATAAATGCAGAAAAAGAACTAATCAATATATATTTTACATTATATATAATTTTATACATAATATTTTATATAATTATTATATTTTATACTTAATTGCAAATTTTATATGAGATATATATATATATATTTATATTAGATATATATATTTTTTAAAGTTTACATATATGGACATATACAGAAAGTTTCAAAAATAATTGGCCAAACTTTAAAAGCATATTCCACTCATTGTAAGGATGAAAAAAGTCATATAAATATGGATTCGGAAACGTTTTCTTTCCAAGTTATAAATATTTTATTTTATACTTATATTTTATTTTATATTTATATTATATTTTATTTATTATATTATTATTATATATTTTATTATATTATATTTTATTTTATATTATATTTTATACTTATATCTATTTTTTATTTTATACTTATCTATATTTTCATTACAAAAATTGCTGGAAATGATTTCCTTTGTTTTTTTTTCACACGTAGCGATAATCCACACAATTGATATTCTTGTACCATATGTATGATATTCTTGTTGTTACTGTGAAAGTTCTTTGAAATCGTATTATCGCTGCATGAAAAAATAGGAAATATTCCAAGAATTTTTGAGCGTTTTCGACAATCCAAGCGACGTCGATGTGAAGCATGCATCGATGCGAAAAGAAATCATTTCTAGTTATTTCTGTAATGAAAATATAGATATAAGTATAAAATAAAAGTATAAAATAAAATATTTATAACTTTGAAAGGAAGCGTTTCCGAATCCATGTTTATATGACTTTTTTCATCTCTACAATGAGTGGAATATGTTCTTAAAGGCCAACTATTTCTGGATACATATTTTATACTTTACACAGGTACATCTATTTTATACATTATTCTAATAAAATGGAAATAATAAGAAACTTCAATTCTATTTCATTTTCTTTACAATATTCAAAGAAATTTTTTTAATTCAAATATTCCAAAAAATTATTAGAGATAATTATAAAATTTGAAAAATTTTGTCGCGCGGCAGCAACAACAAATGTTTCAATAAACACTATAATTCCTAAATTAATAGAAATAATTGAATGCATTCAGAACAACAACCGCTCATTAAGCTTTTTCGCAATCGTTGCAAAAATTAGTATCGATTGTTGATGTAAGCGAGCCAATAATCGAATTGCCAAGGAAGATCTTCGATACAAATCGTATACATTAAAGATACGACAGATGTTCTCTGAGACTGCCAGGACAAGCCGAGCTCCTCTTGCTCACCTCGGCTCCCATTCTGGCCTCCCAACAGCCCAGATTTAAATCCCTTGAACTATGTATGAAACGTAGTTGGAAGAGTCATAAACAAATCTCGGTATCCCAATGTAACGTCAAGACCGTTATTGAGACAGCATTGTCGGCATGGATAGCGCTACATTACAGCATGCGTGCGAATGCTTCAAACAGAGAATAGAAGCCGTCATTCAAACTAATGGAGAATATAGCGAATAATTGTGTTCTACAGGGATCCCTCACGTGCCATATAAAAAGATTTTTTTGTAATATTTAATTTTTCATTAAAAACATTATTTTGTTTAAAGAAATTGTTCGATTTGTCCAGATTTTGACATGGTTGGTTATAATTCCTAGTACCTACAATGTTGCAGCGCAATCTGCAATATTGCAACATTTTTACAATGTTACTGCAAGTTTCTGTGCTGGGTGGATAATAGCGAGTGAAATCTGAGATAAAAAATGAAATTGACGACAAATTGTACGCAGAGATAATACAAGATACATTATAACGAGTTACAAGATGAGTGTAAGTGTACAAATAAAGAAAAAACGAAATTGTGTGATGATGAATACAAAATATATAATACAAAATACAACATGACAGAAACAAAAACAAGATTACAATGTGAATTTTTATATGTCATTGCCAATAGCGATAATTAATACGCAAAGAAGATGAGAGGCAGCGCAGTCGAAATCAAGATAAAATAGTCATATTTCTGAAAAAAGTAAGAAATGAGATACTGTCAAGTGAAAAGAGGAAAGAAAGAGGATCGGATGGAGGGAGGTAGTGTATTAAAAATTTTTACAGCGACATAGGAGAATGAAACGTGAAATTTGGTTGAGTGATGGACGGGAAAAGACAAGGAATCGTGATACCGAGTAAGATGGATATCTCGAGGGTGAAACTTAGAATTAAGATGTAAAATATTATAAAGATAAAAAGGGATGTTACAACGAAGCGAAAAACAAAATAACAAAGAAGATGAAGAGTAAAACATTGATAGATGTTTAATCAATCGAATCGAGTGAATAAGAGAGATATATCATCATACGAGCGTTGTAGGAAAAACAAAAACAGAAATTTTGAATGCGTTGGATACAAGATAATTTTTGAGTTAAAACTATAAACAATTTGCGTAGTTGAAGAGGATAATTATAAGAAGTTAAGATATCAAGAGTTTCTAAGCGGTAGTAAGAATATGGCGAAACGAATAAAGAAGAAGATGAAGAAGAACAGCCTGATAATTATCAGCGACATAATTACAAAAGAATCAAGAAGAATCAAAATATATATCAAATATTTTAATGGAGGAGAAACATGGAATAGGAATAGAATTAAGAGAGATAAAAAAGGATGAGAATCAAGAAAGCGAGGAGGAAGAATCGGCTATAAGTAGGCAGATTTGGAGGGATTTAGGTGAAGAAAATTAGATGATGTCCATTTGTAAACGAAACAAAGATCATGATTAACGACCTGTACACATTATACGATTTATATATTTTAAATATTGATAAATAGATATCGTGCAATAACATCCTGCATTTGGTCTATATGCTCCTTTAATGTTTATTATAAATACAAAATATTATAAATTTATGTGTGATCCCTATAAAAACTGCAAATTTTTAATTACTATATTTAAAAATATATGTAAAATACAAAGAAAATATTATATAAAAAAATTTTCTATACTATATATATTCCGAAGTATATAAAATTTTAAATGTAAAAATATAGAATTTTAAATGTAAAAATATAGAATGTTTCATAAACTTTTTTAAGATTTATTTTTGATCGTATCTTGCATATGTCGAATCAATCATGTATGATACAATCATGTGTATATTTTACATCCAGTTATTATGAAATTAATAATGTAATCTATGATACTTACTGAAAAACAGGAGGAGTATTGTGCAAAGAATTATCATTCGCCATAATAGTAAAATTTAGCACTGTTGGACACACATCCATAGCACGACCTAGTATATCATTTCGTACGATTACTAATGTAACACCAGCAGGACCAATATTTTTTTGTGCACCAGCAAAAATTACTGCAAACTAAGAAAACGCATAATTATAATATATATAATATAATACCATAGTATTACATATTATATAACAATTACGTATTATAAATTAGCTGCAGAAAACCCAGCATTATTAAAATGAAAACGTGTATAAGGTATAAATACGGAGATAAGTTTTAATAGCTAATCTAATAACTAACCAGAAGACACAGTAATATCGGTGCTAAATGGAAATATAGCTTTAATGCGTGTACTTTTATGCGAGCCAGCAAGTTGTGAACCGAGATTATAGAATTTTAATACGGATTAAGATTCCTGAATACTCAATCAAGAACTCTGCATTGACGGTGACAACCACAGAATTACGGCAGTCTTGTGTGGTCGAGAGCCTCACACACACAAACACGAATCCATCTGTGTGCTCGTCTTCAGCGCGTCAAGAGCGAATAAGACAGCGAGCCATCTTTCTTGATCTAGTCGCTTGTTTCAAGCGATCAAAAATGCTTTCTCGATAGTTTCGGCCGCTCGGCGATATCAGTAGGGGCGTTCTAATTAATATATAAGTTTTAATAAATTGTAGTAATAGTATATCTTTCCCATTAATCCAAAATAGTATAAATCATGTCAAAACGTAACAGTTTAGGAGAGATTTAATTTTTGAAATAATTTATAATAGGATATGTTTTGAAATAATTCGTGTTTTGAAATAATTCATAATAGGAGTTTTAAAGCAACAAATATAAAAACAAATCCATTTCGCTTCCCAATTGACAAATAAAAAATTATTTATATTTTCATCATATATTATAATAATTTATAATATTATTATCATTATCATAGTTCACATATGAATAATAAGAAAGAGAAATCATAATTTATAATATTATAATATTATAATAGGCTCGTGTTTATATGTGTGTTACAGTGCTCTGCCACAATAAATGGCAATTGAACTCATAGCATAGAAAAAGTGACATTTTGATGAGGAAACATGATTTGTATTGCATGCTATTTCGTTATTATTTGCTTAATTGTGAAAATCTCGTGACTTATCTCGTTTTTAAGATTTATGAAAGTCTAAACATGGACAGAAATTTATCTTGGAATTTTATATGTAAAAGCGTATATTTTCACTCGTTTCAACAGTTGTTAAATCGTTTGTTTCTGTTCGAGTATTGGTTCATTTTATGTGCTTTTTATGACTATTTACTGACTATCAAGGAAAGGACATTTTTCATCGATTT
>Ga0157363_1000834_pt1 | contig 24505 bp, 24 predicted proteins | sample AttsexASBM1_FD_111477 | JGI IMG/M metagenome (GOLD analysis project Ga0157363, IMG submission 111477) | Fungus gardens microbial communities from leaf cutter ant in Ribeirão Preto, State of São Paulo, Brazil - Atta sexdens ASBM1 | ecosystem: Host-associated > Fungi > Mycelium > Unclassified ... | reverse complement strand
TGGCCGATGAAAAAGACAACGGCCCGGAAGACACCACGCAGGACGATGACATGAAACAGAGCATCGTCAAATGGCTGTTCGAACTGAACGCCAAACAGCGTGAAGTGCTTGCACGTCGTTTCGGTTTACTGGGGTACGAAGCTGCAACACTGGAAGACGTCGGCCGTGAAATTGGCCTGACTCGTGAACGTGTTCGTCAGATTCAGGTTGAAGGTCTGCGTCGCCTGCGTGAAATCCTGCAGGGGCAAGGTCTGAATATCGAAGCGCTGTTCCGCGAATAAGCAACTTTTCGTCAAAAAAGGCCCGTCGTGAGACGGGCCTTTTTCTTTTGCGCTACGGCTGCGCCGTTTCGTGCAGCAGTCGCCATGCAATCCTGTCGCCTTCATGGTTGAGCACCGCGGTCGACCAGCGCACGTTTACGGGCTGACCCGGACGCGTCTGCGTCTCCCTATAGTGAAGCACCGCGCCGCTGTTCCACGTCTGCAGCGTCGTTAACGCATCGATGGTAATGTTGAGGCCGGGTCGACTTCCGCGCTGGGCGTTCAGAAAGCTGGCGAGGGCGTGATGATCTAAATGGGCTCCGCTCGGAGGAACCATCAGAAAGTCCGGCCGGAAACGGGCGAGCAGGGCATCAACATCACCTTCTCCTGCCCCGAGCCAGTTCTCAAGCGCGACGTGGATGTCGATGATCTCGTGTTCGTAATGCGTCATGGTTTCTCCTGTTGCAGCTGCGCTAGCACCTGCGTGTTGTTAAGACGGAAAACGTACGGTACGGGCAGTAAGGTTATGGCTGCGGCAAACGCAAACATCCCGTGCCAGGCGGCGAGCGGCGCAAGATAAGCCTGCATGATGTTCAGCACCTGAGCCAGCAGCAGTGCACCCGCAAAAAAGCTCAGCTGACGATTAAGGTTCCACAGCGCGCTGGCATCCGGCATATCCTCGCGGCGCGTCGTCAAAAACGCGCTGCTCTGGGCCGTGCTGCTGCACAGACTTCCTCCTGCGCCCATCAGCGTAAACGCAACGGCAGGCAACAGCGTTGTCGAGCTGACGTTTATCAAAAGCAGAATACCTATCGCCTGCAAAAGGCAGCCAATGACGATCAGAGGCCGGGGACCGATACGGTTGAAATAGCGTCCCGTCGCCGCGATCGCCATAAACGATGCCACAGACCAGGGCAGCATAAGCATTCCCGTTGCGCTGGGCGTCATGTTGGCCTCGCTCTGAAGGTAATACATTCCCGTTACGTTTACGCCAATAAAGATGCCGGGTACGCACACGTAGATGAGCATGGAAAAGCGCATCAGCGGGTCCCTCAGCAAAGAAAGGTTTAAAAGCCTGGTTGTGTTTACGGGTGATGATTCAGCATTAAGCCACGCGCAGGCCAGCGCAAACGTGACGATAGCCACGGGCAGCGTGGCAAAAAATATCCAGCGCCAGCTAAGGGCCTGAACCAGCGCACCGCCCACGGCGGGGGAACAGGCGGGCGCTAACAGGGCAACCAGCATCACTGCGGAAGAGAGTCTGGCGCGTTCGTGGGGCTTGAACTGTTGCCAGGCCAGCGCTTGCCCGACCGGGATCAGCAGCCCGCCCCCGACGCCCTGCAGCACGCGCCAGGCGATCAGGCTTTCAAGAGAAGAAGCCAGGCCGGAAGCCGCTGAGGCCGCGCTGAAGAGAACCAGCGAGAGAAGAATTACGCGCTTCGGGCCGACGCGGCGCGTCAGGAGGCTGCTGAAAGGGATGACGAGCGTCAGGCCGGCAATATACCCGTTGCTCACCCAGGCAAGCGCGGAAGGCGTGGCGTTAAACGCGCGAGCCATTGCCGGGAAGGCGACGCTGGCAATAAACATGTTAATCAAATCAAGGAACAGGCCGAGCAGAAAGACTACGGCGATTTTGCTGCGATACGTCATGGTGGCTCCTCCGGTGAGGTGGCGTATCGTATCGGCCCGCACGCTGCGGATAAACGCGACAAAGCGCGATATACTGTCAAAAATATTTTGACAGTAAGCAGGGAAAAACGATGCTTAATCTCCAGCGTACGGCAATGTTTATCGCCGTGGCCGATACCGGCAGCTTCACGGCTGCCGCTGAGGCGATGGGGCTGACAAAAGCCGTGGTGAGTTTCAACATTCGCCAGCTTGAAGATGAGCTGGGAGTTACGCTGCTGCTTCGTTCCACGCGACGCCTGACGTTGACCGAGGCGGGGAAGCTATTTCATCAACGAAGCGTCATGCTCTTAAGAGATGCGGAACGCCTTCAGGATGACGTACGCGTCAACCATGCCGGGCTAACGGGGGATTTACGGATCACCACCACGCCCGAATATGGCTCGCAGGTCGTGGTCCCTTTACTGGCTGAATTCAGCCAGAAGCACCCGGATCTTCGCGTGCGTCACGTCTCGTCCTCATTGCATGCTGACCTTATCTCGGAGCGCTTCGACGTCGCTATCCGGCTGGGTACGCTTGCAGATTCGCGCTACCACGCCGCACTGATGACGTCCTTCACCATTCTGCCCGTGGCGACGCCCGGCTGGCTGGTTAAGCATCCGATGGAATCGCTGGAGCAGCTGGCGGAGGCGGACTGGATCATTCACGAGCGCCTCGCGTCTCCGCTGCGCTGGCAGGTGAAAGACGCCGACGGACAGACGGTATTTCTTGAGATCAAGAAAGCCCCGCGCCTGTATGCAGACAGCGCGCAGGCGCTGATGGCGTTCGCGCAGGCCGGGTGCGGCGTGGCGCTGCTGCCGGAGTGGCTGGTGCGCCACGCCCTGGATGCGGGGGCGCTGGTATCGCTTTTGCCGGAGTACGCGTTTGCTCAGCAGGGCATCTATGCCGTATATCCGGATGCACAGCATGTGCCCGCGAAGGTGCGAACGTTTATCGATTTTATGCGCGCGAGGGTTAACTAATCGTGCATCATCTTTTTGATGAGCGCTGAAAATTGCTCGCGCTCAGCCCCGTTGAGGCGCCCTAAAAATGCCTCATCTACCTCATTTCCTACCGGTTTACAGCTCTCAAGCAGGGCCTCACCTTCAGCCGTCAGAAAGACAAACCGACGGCGCTTGTCCGCAGGATCGTGCTCGCGCTTGACCAGGCCGCGTGATTCCATGCGGCTCAGCATTTCGGCCAGCGTCGCCTTGGTGCTCACGGCAACTTCCGTCAGTGCGACCTGCTCAATGCCCGGATTTTCAGCAATCGACCGCAGTACAGCGTATTGCGGCTTGGTCAGTTCCGGCAGGGCATGTTGCCACTGAGCGGTATGCTGTTGAAAAAGCTGCCGCAGCAGATGGAACGCTTCTTGTCTTAACTCCATGAACACTCCGACGGAAAAATACTCCCTCTATGATAGCCGCTATCGGCTCTGATTTTAACGCGCCTGTTTTTAGCAATTAGTGTGATCGTATGCGAACGATCTTGTCAGCAACGGTATCCGGGAGTAATTTAAACAACATGTTCGTACACGAACGAATTAATTGAGGTACTGAATGAGATTGATAGTCGGAATGACGGGAGCTACAGGCGCGCCGCTGGGCGTGGCCCTTTTGGAGGCGCTGCGCGATATGCCGGAGGTAGAGACCCATCTGGTGATGTCGAAGTGGGCAAAAACCACCATTGAGCTGGAAACGCCTTACACCGCGCAGGACGTTGCTGCCCTGGCTGACGTTGTCCACAGTCCGGCTGACCAGGCCGCCACCATCTCCTCCGGCTCGTTTCGCACCGACGGCATGATCGTCATTCCCTGCAGCATGAAAACGCTGGCGGGTATCCGCGCGGGCTACGCCGAAGGGCTGGTGGGACGTGCGGCAGACGTGGTGCTGAAAGAGGGGCGCAAGCTGGTATTGGTTCCCCGTGAAACGCCGCTCAGCACCATTCATCTTGAGAACATGCTTGCCCTTTCCCGCATGGGCGTGGCAATGGTGCCGCCCATGCCTGCCTATTACAACCACCCGCAAACCGCCGACGACATCACCCAGCACATCGTGACCCGCGTGCTTGACCAGTTCGGTCTGGAGCATAAAAAGGCGCGCCGCTGGAACGGTTTGCGGGAGGCGAAACATTTTTCACAGGAGAATAAAGATGGCATTTGATGATTTGAGAAGCTTCCTGCAGGCGCTCGATGAGCAAGGGCAGCTGCTGAAAATTGAGGAAGAGGTAAACGCCGAGCCCGATCTGGCGGCGGCCGCCAACGCCACCGGCCGCATTGGCGACGGCGCGCCCGCGCTGTGGTTCGATAATATTCGCGGCTTCACCGATGCCCGCGTGGTCATGAACACCATCGGCTCCTGGCAGAACCACGCCATTTCGATGGGGCTACCTGCGAACACCCCGGTAAAAAAACAGATCGACGAGTTTATTCGCCGCTGGGACAAATTCCCGATCGCGCCCGAGCGCCGCGCCAATCCGGCATGGGCGCAGAACACGGTGGATGGGGACGATATCAACCTGTTTGACATTCTGCCCCTGTTCCGCCTGAACGACGGCGACGGTGGTTTTTATCTTGATAAAGCGTGCGTCGTGTCGCGCGATCCGCTCGACCCCGATCACTTCGGCAAGCAGAACGTCGGTATCTACCGCATGGAAGTGAAGGGCAAGCGCAAGCTCGGCCTGCAGCCGGTTCCGATGCACGATATCGCTCTGCATCTGCACAAAGCGGAAGAGCGCGGTGAAGACCTGCCGATTGCGATTACGCTAGGCAACGACCCGATCATCACCCTGATGGGGGCCACGCCGCTGAAATACGATCAGTCCGAGTATGAAATGGCCGGGGCGCTGCGTGAAAGCCCGTACCCGATTGCCACCGCGCCGCTGACCGGCTTCGACGTGCCGTGGGGTTCTGAAGTGATCCTCGAGGGCGTTATTGAAGGCCGCAAGCGTGAAATTGAAGGGCCGTTTGGTGAATTTACCGGACACTATTCCGGTGGCCGAAATATGACGGTTGTACGTATCGATAAAGTCTCCTATCGCACCAAACCGATCTTTGAGTCGCTCTATCTGGGCATGCCGTGGACCGAGATTGACTATCTGATGGGCCCGGCTACCTGCGTGCCGCTCTACCAGCAGCTGAAAGCGGAATTCCCGGAAGTGCAGGCGGTGAACGCGATGTACACCCACGGCCTGCTGGCGATTATCTCCACCAAAAAACGCTACGGCGGCTTTGCCCGCGCGGTCGGTTTACGTGCCATGACCACGCCGCACGGTCTGGGCTACGTGAAGATGGTAATCATGGTGGATGAGGATGTCGATCCGTTCAACCTGCCGCAGGTAATGTGGGCGCTGTCATCGAAGGTAAACCCTGCGGGGGATCTGGTGCAGCTGCCGAACATGTCGGTACTGGAACTTGACCCCGGCTCTAGCCCGGCGGGCATAACCGACAAGCTGATTATTGATGCCACCACGCCGGTTGCGCCGGACAACCGTGGCCACTACAGCCAGCCGGTACAGGATCTGCCTGAAACCAAAGCCTGGGCTGAAAAACTGACCGCGATGCTGGCGGCACGCCAATAAGGAGGAAAAAATGATTTGTCCACGCTGTGCCGATGAGCACATTGAAGTGATGGCGACATCACCGGTGAAAGGTATCTGGACCGTTTACCAGTGCCAGCATTGTCTGTATACCTGGCGCGATACCGAACCGCTGCGCCGCACCAGCCGCGAGCACTACCCGGAAGCGTTCCGCATGACGCAGAAGGATATTGACGAGGCGCCGCAGGTGCCGACGATCCCGCCGCTGTTGTAAAAAAAAGCCCGGTGGCGCTGCGCTTACCGGGCGATAATATTGTGCGCTTTGTTTTGCCGGGTGGCGGCTTCGCCTTACCCGGCCTACAAAACCGGTAGGCCCGGTAAGCGCAGCGCCACCGGGCGAATGACCGTAGAAAACTAAACCAGACTCTTCAACCGATAAATCCACTCCAGCGCCTGACGCGGCGTCAGGGAATCCGGGTCGAGATTCTCCAGTGCTTCCACCGCTGGCGACGTCTCTTCCGCCGGGGCCAGCAACGACATCTGCGTACCGTCAATCTGCGTGGCTGCCGCGTTCGGCGACAGGCTTTCCAGCTCCCGCAGTTTTTGACGCGCGCGTTTAATCACCTCTTTTGGCACGCCTGCCAGCGCCGCTACGGCCAGGCCATAGCTCTTGCTTGCCGCGCCATCCTGCACCGTGTGCATAAAGGCGATGGTATCCCCATGCTCCAGCGCGTCGAGATGAACGTTGGCAACGCCCTCCATTTTCTCCGGCAGCTGCGTCAGCTCGAAGTAATGGGTGGCGAACAGCGTCATTGCTTTGATTTTATTTGCCAGGCTCTCAGCACAGGCCCATGCCAGGGACAAGCCATCATAGGTTGACGTTCCGCGGCCTACCTCATCCATCAGCACCAGGCTGTGTTCGGTGGCGTTATGCAGGATGTTCGCGGTTTCGGTCATCTCAACCATAAAGGTTGAACGGCCGCTTGCCAGATCGTCCGCCGCCCCTACGCGGGTGAAGATACGGTCGATTGGGCCGATCTCCACTTTTTGCGCAGGAACGTAGCTGCCGATATAGGCGAGAAGGGCGATCAGCGCGGTCTGGCGCATATAGGTACTTTTACCGCCCATGTTAGGGCCGGTAATGATCAGCATTCTTCTCTGCGGTGACAGGCTCAGCGGGTTAGCGATGAACGGCTCGTTCAGCACCCGCTCAACCACCGGATGGCGACCTTCGGTAATGCGAATGCCGGGCTTATCGGTAAAGGTCGGGCAGGTATAGTTCAGCGTTTCTGCACGCTCGGCCAGATTCACCAGTACATCCAGCTCCGCCAGCGCGCCCGCGCTGAGCTGCAGGTCGGCCAGGTGCGGCATCAGCATGTCGAACAGTTCGTCATACAGCTGTTTTTCGAGCGCCAGCGCTTTGCCTTTCGAGGTAAGGACTTTGTCCTCATACTCTTTAAGCTCAGGAATAATATAGCGCTCGGCATTCTTCAACGTCTGGCGACGCACGTAGTGAATCGGTGCCAGGTGACTCTGCCCACGGCTGATCTGAATGTAATAGCCGTGTACCGCGTTATAGCCCACTTTCAGGGTGTCGAGGCCCAGCCGCTCGCGTTCGCGAATTTCCAGCTTATCGAGATAGTCCGTTGCGCCATCTGCCAGCGCGCGCCATTCATCCAGCTCTTCGTTATAGCCAGGGGCAATGACGCCGCCGTCACGCACAAGCACCGGTGGCGCATCGATGATGGCGCGCTCCAGGAGTTCGCGAAGCTCGGTAAATTCGCCCATGGTTTCGCGGAGTTTCTGAACCGGCTCGCTGTTAACGTCACTCAGCTGTGCACGCAGTTCCGGCAACTGCTGGAAAGCATGACGCATGCGTGCGAGATCGCGCGGGCGAGCCGTACGCAGCGCCAGACGCGCCAGAATACGCTCCAGATCGCCAACCTGGCGTAATACCGGCTGCAGATCGGTATAACGATCCTGCAGGGCGGCAATGGTTTGCTGGCGGCCAATCAGCGTGTCGGTATCGCGAACCGGCATATGCAGCCAGCGCTTCAACATGCGGCTGCCCATCGGCGTGACGGTGCTGTCGAGCACCGAAGCCAGGGTATTTTCGACGCCACCGGCCAGATTCTGGGTGATCTCCAGATTACGGCGCGTGGCGGCATCCATGATGATGCTGTCCTGCTGGCGCTCCATGGTAATAGAGCGGATATGCGGCAGGGCGGTACGCTGGGTATCTTTCACATACTGCAACAAGCAGCCGGCTGCACACAGCCCGCGCGGCGCATTCTCTACGCCAAAGCCAATCAGATCGCGGGTGCCAAACTGCAGATTAAGCTGCTGACGCGCCGTATCAATTTCGAATTCCCACAGCGGGCGTCGACGCAGGCCGCGACGCCCTTCAATCAGCGCCATTTCGGCGAAGTCTTCGGCGTAGAGCAGCTCAGCCGGATTGGTACGCTGCAGCTCGGCGGCCATGGTTTCGCGATCGGCAGGTTCACTCAGGCGAAAACGCCCGGAGCTGATATCCAGCGTGGCGTAGCCAAACCCTTTACCGTCCTGCCACAGCGCCGCCAGCAGGTTATCCTGACGCTCCTGTAGCAGCGCTTCGTCGCTGATGGTGCCGGGCGTAACGATGCGCACGACCTTGCGCTCAACCGGACCTTTCGAGGTAGCCGGATCGCCAATCTGTTCGCAGATGGCGACGGATTCACCCTGATTCACCAGTTTGGCCAGGTAGTTCTCAACCGCGTGATGCGGAATACCCGCCATCGGGATAGGTTCACCCGCAGAGGCACCGCGTTTGGTCAGTGAGATGTCGAGCAGCTGCGACGCACGTTTAGCATCGTCGTAAAATAGCTCGTAAAAATCGCCCATACGATAAAACAGCAAGATTTCCGGATGCTGTGCCTTCAGCTTCAGATACTGCTGCATCATAGGCGTGTGTGCGTCGAAATTGTCGATTGTGCTCATGGAGTGATGATGTCCATTTCCTTGAAAATATTGCGCTTTGAGCGGCTCAAAGGCCGTTAGTTCCCTCTATTGTCGCATGAAAAAAAGATGCGGCGCAGTAAAATGTCGCGACTTTACGAGGCTCCTTCCGACATTAATTCGATAATGATTTTTCCGCGCTCAACGCCGACCCGAACCTGCGAGTTTGTGGTAAATCCGGCCTGTTCTAACCAGTCTCCCTTTAAGCTCAGGGCGGCATGCACGCTGTAGCGTGTGGGAATTTTAGTCTTGCGGTCTTCATGTCGTTTTCTGAAATATCCCACTTTAAGGTGGCGATACGGTTTGGTGATAGCGATCTCTTGCATAGCGGCTCCTGCGGTGTTGACGGTGACTGTTATTAAAGCCTGTATAAAATACCAGTAAAAATGAGGCGGTGCGGGCTTAAGAGTGGAAGGCGGATTCAGAAAACGAAATGCAACAACTGAAATCGACACCGTAAAGGGGTATTATAAATGCACTTTATTACTCGGTACCCCGTCATGACTGGTAAACGCATCTCACGAGAAAAAGAGACGATCGCCAAAATGATCGCCCTGTATGAAAAACAGTGCCCGCAGGCCTCAAAAGAAGAGGGGCATTATCAGGCCTTGAATGCCTATGCCGATAAACGCCTGGATAAATGCGTCTTTGGTGAGGAAAAGCCCGCCTGCAAGCAGTGTCCGGTGCACTGCTACCAGCCGATGAAGCGTGAAGAGATGAAGCAGGTTATGCGCTGGGCAGGGCCGCGTATGCTGTGGCGTCATCCGATCCTGACTATCCGCCATCTCATCGACGATCGCCGCCCGGTGCCGGAATTACCGGAAAAGTATCGCCCGAAAAAGTAGCCGTCTCAGCGTCTCAATGGACGACAAATGATGTTCAGCGCCACCGCGCTGCACAGCGGGAACAGCGCCAGCAGCAGCCAGGGATAAACCGCCTGCGCTGAGGGCACCAGCGCCCGATCCAGCAGGCTGCCAAACAGCAAATTTCCCGCCAGCACCGCGATGCCGCCTGCAGTAGAGAGGGCGCCATAGTGCGCACCCAGCGTTGATTCCTCGGCGAAATGCGGGATCAAATCTTTTGCCGACGGCACCAGCAGCATTTGCCCCAGCGTCAACAGGGTGACGAAAATTGCAGAGGGCAGCAGCCGCAGCCAGCCTTCCGACGGCTCAGTCGATGCAAACAGGGCCACGCTCGCAAAGGAGGCGGAGAGCAGCAAAAAGCCCACCGGTAAAATTTTGACCGCGCCGACTCGTCTGGCGACACGCGCCAGCGGCAGCTGAAACGCGATAATCAGCACCGAGGCCAGCATAAAAAGCGGCCCCAGATCTTTCTCGGTGCCGCCGGAGCGCTGGATCTCCACCGGCAGCGCCAGGTACAGCTGGTTATAGCTCAACAGCCATGAGCTGTAGGCGATGATAAAGGCCACAAAACGCGGCTGGCGGAACGTCGTCCACCAGGGAAGAATGTTGAGCGCCCGCTGGCTCTGATGCGCAGCAGGCAGGCAGAAAAACAGGACCGCCAGCGCCGCGATAAATATCCCCGCGCCCGCCAGCGCGACCTGGCGAAAGCCCAGCCCCGTCAGCAGCGCGCCCGCCACGGGGCCCAGCACCGCGCCGAGTTCGCCGCACACGGCAAAGAGCGCAAACCACTCCGCCCGGCTGCGCTTTCCTTTCGCCTCGCTTTGCGTGCCTGCTTTTGCCAGCAGCGCCTCAATGGAGGGCGAGAAGAGCGCGCCGCCGATGCCGGTCAGACACGCCCCGAGAATAATGGGCCACAGCGATTGCCCGAAGGCCAGCAGCAGATAGCCCGCAACGCGGATAACGCAGCCGCTCAGGATAACGACCTTCGCGCCGTATTTGTCCGAAAGCGCGCCGCCGACGATAAACATGCCCTGCTGCGAAAACGTGCGCAGCCCGAGCACCAGCCCGATAAGCCCGCCGGAGAGCAGCATGTCGTCGCGTAAAAATATCGCCAGGAAAGGCACGACGGCGTAAAAGCCGATGTTAAACACAAACTGGCTGCCCAGTAATACGGGCGGCCAGAGGGTCGTGGCGGGGCGCATGGGCATACCGTCTACTCGCTCCTACACGATAAAGTGAATGTGCTTTTTGCCATGGTACGGGGAGATCTCAACTTTGGTTTTCACTCTGAACACATCCCAGAGCAGATCCTCGGATAAAATCTCCTGCGGGGTTCCCGTGGTCACAATTTGCCCTTTTTGCATCACTATTAACGAATCGCAGAACATCGACGCGTGGTTGAGGTCGTGGATGGCGACGATGCTGGTGACGGGTAATTCGCTGATCAAGTGCATCAGCTGCATTTGATGATGAATATCCAGGTGGTTGGTCGGTTCATCCAGCAGGATTTCTGTCGGGGCCTGAGCCAGCGCGCGGGCAATATGGACGCGCTGGCGCTCTCCGCCGGACAGGCTCAGCCAGCCCTGCTCGCTGCGGTCCAGCATGTCCACGCGCGCAAGGGCGGCGTTGACGATTTCGTCATCCTGCGCGCTCCAGTTCGAGAAGGCAGAGTGGTGCGGAATACGCCCGAGCTTTACCACGTCGCGCACGCGCATGTTGGCGTCGGTCATGCCGTGCTGCTCAACGAACGCCACGCGGCGGGCAAGCTGCTTTTTGGCAATGCGGGAAATGTCCTGACCGTCGAGGGTCACGCAGCCGGCATCCGGGCGGCGCAGGCCGGCGAGGATACGCAAAAGGGACGATTTGCCGCAGCCGTTTGGGCCAAGCAGTCCTACCGTTTCGCCCCGGGAGACCTTCAGCGAGACGTCATTCACGATGACTTTTTTACCCACCTTCCAGGTAATATTTTCAGCGCAGATACTCATCACTTATTCCTTGAGCGGTAGATAATCACGGCAAAGAACGGGACGCCAACCAGCGCGGTCACCACGCCTACGGGCAGGCTTTGCGGGGCAATCAGCATGCGCGAGGCAATGTCTGCCAGCACCATCAGGATCGCGCCCGCCAGCGCGCTGGCAATAAGTAGCGTGCGGTGCAGCGGACCGAACAGGAAGCGCATGATGTGCGGTACCACCAGCCCGACAAAGCCGATAGAGCCTGCCATGCTGACGATCGTCGCGGTAATCAGCGCGGTGGCGGTAAATAGCGCCAGACGCACCCAGGGCACGTTAATGCCGAGCGACGCGGCGGCATCGTCCCCGAAGGTGAACGCATCCAGCGCGCGGGAGTAGTAGAGACACACGGCCAGACCCGCCAGCACCACGACCAGCGCCAGCTGGAACTCGGGCCAGCGCACGCCGCTAAAGCTGCCGAGCAGCCAGAACATCACGTCGCGCGCCTGCTGCGCGCTGGCGGAGGTGCTGATGGTGTAGGCGGTAATGGCGTTGAACAGCTGCGAGGCGGCAACCCCTGCCAGGATCGTACGCTCATTGCCGCCGCGCGCGCCGTTCGTCAGGAAGGCGACAAAGGCGAAGGCGGCGAACGCCCCGGCAAACGCGCCCGCAGAAAGCGACACCGCGCCGGTGCCGATGCCCAATACCACGACGGACACTGCACCCGTAGACGCACCTGCGGACACGCCCAGCACGTAGGGTTCCGCCAGCGCGTTTTTCAGCAGGCTTTGCAGCACGGCGCCGCAGATGGCAAGCCCGGCACCGCAGCAGGCCGCCACCAGCGCGCGGCTCAGGCGGAAGTCCCAGATAACGCTCTCATAGATGCGGTTGAGCGGAACCTCGGTCAGCCCCAGCTTATTACCGATAGCGTAAAAGACGTTAGAGAGCGGAATCGACAGTTCGCCGACGCTGACGCCAAGGGCAATCACCAAAAATAACAGGACGATAGCAAGCAGAGCGGACGTGGTCAGGAACAGGCCCTGTCGGGCCTGCAGTACGGCTGCCGTCATCAGTTCAGCCCCAGCTTTCTGAGCTGTTCGCCCACCTGTTCAGCGCCGTAAATCGTACGAATCGTCGGGTTCATGGCCTGACCGTCCATCACCACGATATGGCCTTTTTTGACGGCATCGAGCTGGCTGACGGCGGGATCGCTTTTCAGAAATTTGATTTTCTCTTCCGCGTTATCCAGCGCCCAGCGGTTACGATCAAGGCTGGAGACGACGATCACGTCCGGGTTGGCGGCAATAATGCTTTCCCAGCCCACGGTCGGCCATTCGGTTTCGGAGGTGATGGCGTTATGGCCGCCCAGCACGTTGGCAATAAATCCGGAGGCGCTGTTTTTACCGCCAACGTAGGCATCAGCAGACGGGGATGCGCTGGAGAACCAGAAGACGAACGACAGATCTTTTTTGCTCTTACCGAACTCCTGACGCAGGTCGGCCTCGCGTTTTTTGAAATCGGCAATGACGGCCCGACCGCGATCTTCAACGTTGAAAATTTTGGCGAAATCTTCAATCTCTTTATAGAGATAGGTCATATCCCACAGCGTCTGGCGGCTGCCGTACATATCCCCGGCCGCTTTTTTGGTGGCGCACATGCCCGGCGATAAATAGCTGTTCACGCCGACGGTGGCCAGATCTTCCCGTTTGGCGACCTTACTCTCTGGCCCGAGCAGCAGGGGAAGCTGGGCAGGAACAAAGTCAGGGTTTTGCGAAAGGATGGATTCAAGGGTGGGAATTTCAACCGTCAGCGTCTTCACTTTTGCGTTCTGTTCAGCCAGCTGCGGCAAGACTTTGGTCGGCCAGAAGGCGCTGGCTTTGACCTTATCTTCCAGCCCCAGCAGAAGCAAAATCTCCACCGTATTCTGACCAAGGGCAACGACGCGCTCAGGCGGTTTGGTAAACGTCTCTTTGTAGCCGCAGTTTTCAATCGTCAGCGGATACGTTGTTGCCAGAGCAGAACCGATCGACGCAACCGCCAGACCTAACGCAAAGATGACCTTTTTCATTACACGCTACCCTTCATTAAAATTATTATTAATGCAAATGAAACGCATTATTGAGGCGGAATTTTATACAGAGGAAAATATATTGTGTCAATGAGGGACAATTGCGCGGGGTAACGAAAGGCGGCGCCCGCAACGGCGCCGGAATAACGGGTTAAGTCAGGCTCTCTTTATCGATTCCCAGACGCTTCATGCGTGAAAGCAGGGTGGTGCGCTTCAGCCCCAGCCGCTGGGCCGCGCCTTTTGGCCCCGCAACGACGCCGTTCGTCTCCTTGAGTACGCGCATAATCAGCTGATATTCATCTTCGCCGCCCTGCGCCACCTCTGCCGCAGCGCGGGTTTCGTCCGGCGGCGAGATTTCAGGCAGGGAGAGCTGAAGAACGCTTCCGCGCGTCAGCAGCACCGCGCGCTCAATGACGTTTTCCAGCTCGCGCACGTTGCCCGGCCACTCCATCGACGAAAGGGTACGCAGCGTTTCGGCGGGGATGCTGTCGATGTTTCGCCCCATCCGCCGCGCAATTTTGGCGGTAAAGGCCTTCACCAGCAGGGGGATATCTTCCGGGCGTTCGCGCAGCGGCGGCAGGCAGATCGGGAAGACGTTCAGGCGGTAATAGAGATCGCTTCGAAATTCGCGGTCGGCGACCATTTTTTTCAGGTCGCGGTTGGTGGCGGCAATCAGCCGCACGTCGGTCTGGATAAGCTTGTTGCTGCCAAGGCGCTCAAACTCCTGCTCCTGCAGTACGCGCAGCAGCTTGGGCTGTAGCTCCAGCGGCATATCGCCCACCTCGTCGAGGAAAAGCGAGCTTTTGTCCGCCAGCTCGAAACGGCCCAGCCGCTGGCTGCTGGCTCCGGTGAACGCGCCGCGCTCGTGGCCGAACAGATCGCTTTCCAGCAGGCCCGCGGGCATCGCGGCGCAGTTCATTTTCACCATGCGGCGGCTGTTGCGGTTGCTCAGGTTGTGAATAGCCCTGGCGATCAGCTCCTTGCCGGTGCCGGTTTCGCCGAGGATCAGCACCGTGCTGTCGCTCTGCGCCACCATCTCAACCTGCTTGAGCACGCTGTACATGGCGTCGCTGCGACCGATGATTTCGCCAAACTCGCTGTCGACGTTATTGAGCTGTTCGGTCAGGGCCAGGTTCTCATCCACCAGCCGTTCTTTCAGGCGATGAATTTCCTGATAGGCAAGGGCGTTATCCAGGGCAATAGAGATGCGCTCGGCGATCTGGCGCAGCAGCTTCAGGTTGGCGGTGGTAAACACGCCTTCCTCGCACTGCGCCAGCTTCAGCACGCCCAGCATGGTGTTGCCGGACATCAGCGGCAGCAGGCACAGCGTCTGGATTTTGTTGCCCCAGGTGTTAAACAGCATCCGCTCGTACGGCGCGACCGGGTCCTGCTCGTTGAGGTTAAGCAGCAGGATCTCTTTGCTTTTAAACACTCGCTCAGAAAGCGTACCCGCTTCGTCCACTTCGCTCTGCTCGTGCGCCGGGTTGGCTTCATCGAGATAATGCGTGGAGTAGATGTTCAGCTTGCCCTTGCGATGGCCGCGAAGCGCAATGCTGATGGCGTCGATTTTGAAATAGTGGTGGATCTCTTTCGAGACTTCGCTGACCAGCTCGTCCATGTCGAGGCGGGAGAGCACGGCGTTGGTGATGGCGACCAGAATGCGGAAGTTGTCGCGCTCGCGGCTCAGCAGGTCGAAATCCACGTTGTTGGTGACCCGGCTTTGGATCTGCTCTGCCACCACGCCCACAATCTGGGTGAAGGTATGCAGGCGTTCGTACTCCGCCTCGGTCCAGGGCTGGTCCGTATTGCGGATAAATTCGCAGCCGCCAAAGATGTGGCCTTCCGCCGCCAGGGGTAACATGCAGTAATGGCCGAAAGGCTGGTAAATATTGCTCTCCGCCAGCTTTGGCCAGGCCTGTCGAAATTCCGCAAAGTTGCAGTGCAGTACCTCCGGGCGGGAAAGAATGCGCCGCACCGGACCGTGCGCCAGAAAGGTTTCATCTTCGTATTCAAAGGGTTTGCCGTTATCACGCGTTGAGTAATAGCTCGCGCGATGCGTTCCGCTATGCCAGAGCACAACGGCGGCGCTGTCGGCCAGCGCCGATTGCCTGACCAGCCGGGTCAGGGCATCGCTGAGCGAACCGAGATCGGGCTGCTGTAAAAGTGTGCGCGTGATGTCAAACAGGCCCTGCTGCCCTAGATCGCTCATCGGTGTATACGGCATTATTGCTTTCCACTTGAAACTGGCAAAAAGATAAATTGAGTGCTGACCGCTTATGGCGCGGTCTAGCAAATACGGGGTAACGGCTCCGCGTGCGGGAGATCCAGCGTACGCTTAACGCCATACAGTCCGGCCAGGCGCACCCCTTTGCGCTCAACCACCTCGCCGATGATTGCCGCGTCCTTGCCTAAGGGATGTGCGCTCAGCTGCGCAAGTACGGCTTCCGCCGCCGCGCGCTCCACGCCGATGACCAGCTTGCCTTCGTTAGCAAAGTTTAGCGGATCGAGGCCTAATAGCTCGCACAGCCCGCGCACGGCAGGTTTAACCGGCAGACCGCGCTCGGTCAGTTCGATGCCGTACCCGCAGCTTGCGGCGAACTCGTGCACCACGGCGTTGACGCCGCCTCGCGTGGCGTCGCGCAGGGCTTTTACCCCCGGAATGGCGCGTAGCGTCTGGATAAGCGGAGTGAGTACCGCGCAGTCGCTGCGCAGCTCGCCGTCCAGCCCCAGGCCTTCGCGGAGGTTAAGAATCGTTGCCCCGTGGCAGCCCAGCGTTCCGCTGACGATCAGCACGTCGCCCGCGGCAAGCTGCTGCGCGCCCCAGTGGATATCGGCGGGGATCGCCCCCATGCCGGCGGTGTTGATGAAAAGCTTATCGGCCGCGCCGCGCTGCACCACTTTGGTATCCCCGGTCACGATAGCAATGCCCGCCTCGCGCGCGGTCTGCGCCATGCTGTTGACCACCGCCGCGAGCGTCTCCATCGGTAGCCCTTCTTCGAGGATAAACCCGCACGAGAGGTAGCGGGGGACCGCGCCGCTAACGGCTACGTCGTTCGCCGTGCCGCAGACGGCGAGCTTGCCGATATCGCCCCCCGGAAAGAACAGCGGGTCAATCACGTAGCTGTCGGTGGAGAAAGCCAGCCTGTCGCCCTGTGCGGTCAGGGTCGTGAGGTCAATGCGCGCCTGGTCTTCCTGTTCGGCAAGCCAGGGATTGTTAAACGCCTCCATGAACAGCCGGTTAATCAGCTGCTGCATCGCCTGTCCACCGCTTCCGTGCGCCATTTCAACCGTGTTCATACTTCACACTCCTGATTGCGATACTGATACCACGCGGCACATGCGCCCTCAGAGGAGACCATCAGCGCGCCAAACGCGGTTTGCGGGTTACAGGTGTTACCCAATAACGGGCATTGATGCGGTTTACATTTTCCGGTGAGCACCTCGCCGCAGCGGGCGCGCGGATCGTCGCAAACCTGCTGCGGCTGCGGGCGGAAATGCGCCTCGGCGTCGAACGAGCGGTAGGCCGGCGTTAATCTCACGCCGGATTCGGCAATCAGCCCCAGGCCGCGCCACTCGCTGCCGCCTTCGACGCAAAACACGTCGGCTATCGCCTGCTGGGCGAGCGCATTGCCCGCATCAGGCACCACGCGGCGATACTGATTTTCTACCGCGCTCAGGGCCGCTATTTTCTGCTCAACCAGCATGGTCACGCCTTGCAGTAGATCAAGCGGTTCGAAACCAGCGACCACTAACGGACGATTGTACCGTTCAGCGATAAAACCGTAGGCGTCTGTACCAATCACCATGCTGACGTGGCCCGGGGCCAGAAAGGCGTCAATGCCGTTTTCCGGCTCTTCCAGCAGGCTGCGCAGCGTGGGGATGAGCGTGATGTGCTGGCAGAAGAAGAAAAAGTTATCGAGCTTACGCGCTTTCGCCTGCTGGAGCGTGATGGCGGTGGCGGGCATGGTGGTTTCAAACCCCAGGCCAAAAAACACGACCCTGCGCGCGGGGTTATTCTCTGCCAGCGTCAGGGCATCCATCGGCGAGTAAACGATCCGCACGTCCGCGCCGCGCGCCTTCGCCTGCAGCAGCGATCCCTTTTTCCCCGGCACGCGCATCGCGTCGCCAAAGGTGCAGAAGATCACGTCGGGATGGCTGGCGATTTCAATACAGCTGTCGATGCGCCCCATCGGCAGAACGCAGACCGGGCAGCCGGGGCCGTGGATAAACTCGATGTTTTCCGGCAGCAGCTGGTCGAGGCCAAACTTGAAGATGGCGTGGGTATGCCCGCCGCACACCTCCATGATCCGCAGCGGTTTTTCTTTCGTGTAGTCCAGCTGCGCCGCGCGCGTTTTCAGGTGCCCGATAAGCTGCATCACCTGTTCCGGCGCGCGGTATTCATCAACGTAACGCATGTGCTATCGCTCCTCGCCGAACAGGAGCGCGCCTACGTCAGGCTCCACGTCGAACATGTTTTGCAGGGCGTCGAGGGTGTCGCGGGCTTCCGCTTCATTTATTACGCTCATCGCAAACCCCACGTGGACCAGCACCCACTGGCCGAGGCGCGAGGCGCCCGTTTCGTCAGTGCTGCCTACCAGCGTCAGGTCGACGTCGCGCAGGATGCCGCAGACCTCGACTTTGGCCTGATTCCCGTCAATGGAATGGATCTGCCCCGGTACGCCTATGCACATCGTTCACTCTCCAGCCAGTTCAGCCAGGCGTCCATGCCGTCGCCGCGCGTGGCGGAGACCAGCAGGATCTGAATCTCCGGATTCACTTCCCGGGCATACGCCAGACACTTATCCACGTCGAAATTCAGGTACGGCAGCAGGTCAACTTTGTTCAGCAGCATGATGGAGGCCGCAGCAAACATATGCGGATATTTCAGCGGTTTGTCTTCCCCTTCTGTCACGGAAAGCACTGCGACCTTGTGCCGTTCGCCAAGGTCAAAGCTCGCCGGGCAGACCAGGTTGCCGACGTTTTCAATAAACAGGATGCCGTTATCCGCCAGCGGCAGGCGCGGGGCGGCGTCGGCAATCATCTGCGCGTCCAGATGGCAGCCTTTGCCGGTGTTGACCTGAATCGCCGGGGTGCCGGTTTCGCGGATGCGCGCGGCGTCATTAACGGTTTGCTGATCGCCTTCGATAACGGCGCAGGAGACGCGCGCGTTCAGGCGTTTGAGCGTTTCGGTCAGCAGCGTGGTTTTGCCGGAACCGGGGCTGGAGACCAGGTTCAGCACCAGCTGTTTACGGGCGGCAAAACGGGCGCGGTTGCGAGCGGCGAGCCGGTTATTTTTGTCCAGCACGTCGATCTCCACCTCCAGCATCTGGCGCTGGCTCATGCCCGGCGCGTGGGTACCCGCCTCGCCGTGGCCGTAGTGCAGATCGCCCGCAGCGGATTGTTGCGGGGCGAAGGTGATACCGGTTAAGGCCGCCGCAGGCCGCGGGGCAGGAGAAAAGGGCGCGGAGCGAAACGCGGAGTGGGGACGGTGTTCATCCCCTTCTATATACAGGTTGCCTTCGGCGCAACCGCAGGTGCTACACATAACTTACTCCTTCTCGATTTCGAGGCGTTGGATCTGCATACCGTCGTCCGCCACGATGCGCAGCCCGGCGTTCTGGCACTGCGGGCAGCGCTGAACCTTTGATGACAGCAGGGTGACGTACTGCTGACACTGCTCGCACCAGCACTCCGCCTGCTGCTCGTCGATATGCAGCTCGCATCCTTCCGCCAGCGTACCGCGGCACACCAGCTCAAAGCAGAAGGTGAGGGCGCTGGACTCGACGCAGGAAAACGCGCCAACCTTGAGCCAGACGCCGGTAACGCGCTTCGCGTGGTTTTGCACTGCCTGCTGTTCGATAAGCTCCAGGGCCCGCTGGCAGAGGGTGATTTCGTGCATGACGCCTCCTCAATGATTTGCGCCATTCAATGCAATAACGGTGCCAGCTTGATTTTTGTTAAGGCGTGACGATGTCAACGCTGTCGAAATGACACGTCGACACCCCGATGATGACAGCGTGAGCTTCGTTAAATCCTTTAAAATTCAACAAATTAAAAACTGGCACGGAATCTGCTTAACAGCCGCTATCTCCATTACGCGGATACCTTTTATGACTATTTGGGAAATTAGCGAAAAAGCTGACTACATCGCGCAGCGTCACCAGCAGCTGCAGGATCAGTGGCACCTCTACTGCAACTCTCTGGTTCAGGGGATCACCCTGTCGAAAGCCCGCCTGCACCACGCCATGAGCTGTGCGTCGCAGGGGGATATGCGCTTTGTGTTATTCGGTCACTTTACGATCAACGTCACCCTGGCAGAAAGTTTTAACAGCCACACCATCGAGTACTACGTCGAGACAAAAGAGGGTGAAAAACAGTGTATTGCGAAGGCGCAGCTGATGGCCGACGGCATGGTGGACGGTCACGTCAGCAATCGCGATCGCCAGCAGGTGCTTGAGCACTATCTGGAGAAAATCGCGCCGGTGTACAACGGGCTCTACGCGGCGGTTGAACACGATTTGCCGGTCAACCTGCAGCAGCTGATGGATGGAAACGCCCCGGCAAACGTGGCCTGAATATCGCGTGTCGAGATGTGTCGACACGACAGTTTTTTCGTCAAAAATGACCATCACCCGAGGATTGCCCGGTGAACCGTTTTGTAATTGCTGACTCGACGGTCTGTATAGGCTGTCGAACCTGTGAGGCGGCGTGTTCGGAAACGCATCGCCTGCACGGGCTACAGTCCATGCCGCGCCTGCGCGTCATGCGTAATGAAAAAGAGTCTGCCCCGCAGCTCTGCCACCACTGCGAGGATGCCCCCTGCGCGGGCGTCTGCCCCGTTAACGCCATCACCCGCGTTGACGGTGCCGTCCAGCTGAATGAAAGCCTGTGCGTTAGCTGCAAGCTGTGCGGCATCGCCTGTCCGTTCGGCGCCATCGAATTTTCCGGCAGCCGCCCGCTGCATATTCCGGCGAACGCAAACACGCCGAAAGCCCCGCCTGCGCCACCGGCTCCGGCACGCGTGAGCACGCTGCTGGACTGGGTGCCCGGCATCCGTGCCGTTGCGGTGAAGTGCGATCTGTGCAGCTTCGATGAGCAGGGCCCGGCGTGCGTGCGCACCTGCCCGACCAAAGCGCTGATTCTGGTCAACATTCGCGACATTGCCCGCACCAGCAGGCGCAAGCGCGAGCTGACCATTAATACCGACGTCGGCGATCTTTCGCTTCTGCAGGCGCTTAACGAGGGGGCGAAATGAACGCCATTACCATGATTAACAGCGCCGTGGCGTACTTTGCCGCTGCCGCCGTGCTGGCGCTGATCTTCTCTTTTCATAAAACCCTGAGCGGCTGGATCGCCGGTATCGGCGGGGCGGTCGGCAGCCTGATGACGCTGGCTGCGGGCGGCGTCGTCCTGATCGGCGGGCAGTCCGTTTCCGCACTCATGCCGCTGATCCGCTACACCGTCGCGCTTACGCCGCTGAACGCCATCTGGCTGGTGACCTTTGGCCTGTGCGGGCTGTTTATCAGTCTGTTCAATATTGACTGGCATCGCCATCAGCAGGTCAAAGCCAACGGCCTGCTGGTCAATCTGCTGATGGCGACGGCGGTCTGCACCGTTATCGCCAGCAACCTCGGCGCGCTGGTGGTGATGGCCGAAATCATGGCGCTGTGCGGCGTGTTCCTGACGGGCTGCAGCGCCTCCGGCAAGCTGTGGTTTGCGCTCGGGCGCCTCGGCACGCTGCTGCTGGCGCTGGTCTGCTGGCTGGTGTGGCAGCGTTTCGGCACGCTGGACTTTGCCGCGCTTCACGGCCAGGCGCTGGGCAATGACGTCTGGCTGCTGGGCGCGATCGGCTTTGGCCTGCTGGCCGGGATTATCCCGCTGCACGGCTGGGTACCCCAGGCGCATGCGAACGCCTCCGCGCCCGCCGCCGCGCTGTTCTCCACCGTCGTCATGAAGGTGGGGCTGTTCGGCATTCTGGCGATAACCCTGACCAACGGGCAGCCGCCGCTGTGGTGGGGCATCGTGCTGCTGCTGGCAGGTATGATTACCGCGTTTGTCGGCGGGCTGTACGCGCTGATGGAGCACAACATCCAGCGCCTGCTGGCGTACCACACGCTGGAAAACATCGGCATCATCCTGCTCGGTATGGGCGCGGGCGTGACGGGGCTGGCGCTTAACCAGCCGGCGCTGATTGCCGCCGGGTTTATCGGCGGCCTGTATCACCTCGTCAACCACAGCCTGTTTAAAAGCACCCTGTTCCTCGGGGCGGGCAGCGTCTGGTTCCGCACCGGCCATCGCGATATCGAAAAGCTCGGCGGCATCGGTAAAAAGATGCCGGTGATTTCACTGGCGATGCTGGTCGGGCTGATGGCGATGGCCGCGCTGCCGCCGCTGAACGGCTTTGCCGGAGAGTGGGTGATCTATCAGTCCTTCTTCGCGCTCGGTCAGAGCGATACGTTCATCGCGCGCCTGCTTGGCCCGCTGCTGGCGGTCGGCCTGGCGATTACCGGCGCGCTGGCGGTGATGTGCATGGCCAAAGTTTACGGCGTGACCTTCCTCGGCGCGCCGCGCACCCGCGAAGCGGAAAACGCCTGCTGCGCACCGTTGTTGATGGGCGTGAGCGTGGTCGCGCTGGCGCTGTGCTGCATCGCGGGCGGGGTTGCCGCGCCGTGGCTGCTGCCGCTGCTGGCGCGCGCTATTCCGCTGCCGCTCGCGACGGCGCATACCGTCGTTTCCCAGCCGATGATTGCGCTGCTGCTGGTTGCCGCGCCGCTTCTGCCGTTCTTGCTGATGCTGTTCTTCAAACGCGACCGTCTCGCCTCCCGCGCGCGCGGTTCGGCGTGGGCCTGCGGCTATGAACACGAGCAGTCGATGGTTATCACCGCCCACGGCTTCGCCATGCCGGTGAAGGAGAACTTCGCCGCCGTGCTGAAGCTGCGCCACTGGCTGAACCCGGTGGACTGGGTGCCGGGCTGGCAGAGCGCTGCCGTGCCCCTGCTGTTCCGCCGTCTTGCGCTGATTGAGCTGGCGGTGCTGGTGGTCATTGTGATTTCACGAGGAGCCTGACATGAGTCTGTTACTGGCAATTCTTCAGGCGCTGGTGCTGTTCGCCGCTGCGCCGCTGCTGTCGGGCATCACGCGCGTGGCGCGCGCCCGAATGCACAACCGTCGCGGGCCCGGCGTGCTCCAGGAGTACCGCGATCTCTTCAAGCTGCTTTCTCGACAGAGCGTGGCACCCGACGCCGCAGGCTGGGTCTTCCGCCTGACGCCGTTCGTGATGGTCGGCGTGATGCTGACCATCGCCACCGCGCTGCCGGTGGTGACGGTGGCGTCGCCGCTGCCCGTGCTTGGCGATCTGATTACGCTTATCTATCTCTTCGCCATCGCCCGTTTCTTCTTTGCGATTGCGGGCCTGGACACCGGGAGCCCGTTTACCGGCATCGGCGCCAGCCGCGAGGCGATGCTCGGCGTGCTGGTGGAGCCGATCCTGCTGCTGGGGCTGTGGGTCGCCGCGCAGGTGGCCGGTTCAACCCACATCAGCTTTATCACCGACACCGTTTACCACTGGCCCGTGGCGCGTTCGATCCCGCTGGTGCTGGCGCTCTGCGCCTGCGCGTTCGCCACCTTTATTGAGATGGGCAAACTGCCGTTCGACCTCGCGGAAGCGGAGCAGGAACTGCAGGAAGGGCCGCTTACCGAATACAGCGGCTACGGCTTTGCGGTGCTGAAGTGGGGCATCAGCCTCAAGCAACTGGTGGTGCTGCAGATGTTCGTCGGCGTCTTCTTCCCGTGGGGGCAGATGACGCACTTCTCCGCGGCGGGTCTGGTGCTGGCGGTGGTTGTTGCCGCCCTCAAGCTGCTGGTCGGCGTGCTGGTGATTGCCCTGTTTGAAAACAGCATGGCGCGGCTGCGTTTTGTGGAAACGTCGCGCATCACCTGGGCCGGTTTTGGTTTTGCATTTTTAGCGTTCGTCTCCTTGCTGGTGGCGTGATTAAAGAGAGTATTTATGTCTGAAGAAAAGAAAGGTCAGCAGTATCTCGCCGCGTTGCATCAGGCTTTCCCCGGCGTGGTGCTGGAGGAGGCCTGGCAAACCAAAGACCAGATAACCGTCACCATTAAGGTGAACTACCTGCCGGAAGTGGTGGAGTTTCTGTACTACCAGCAGGGCGGCTGGCTGTCGGTGCTGTTCGGCAACGACGAGCGCCAGCTGTGCGGCAGCTATGCGGTGTACTACGTGATGTCGATGGAGCAGGGCGAGAAGTGCTGGCTCACCGTGCGCGTCGAAGTCGACCCGAATAAGCCGGAATACCCGTCCGTCACGCCGCGCGTGCCCGCCGCCGTGTGGGGCGAGCGCGAAGTGCGCGACATGTACGGCCTGGTGCCGGTCGGCCTGCCGGACGAGCGCCGCCTGGTGCTGCCGGACGACTGGCCGGACGAACTCTATCCGCTGCGCAAAGACAGCATGGACTACCGCCAGCGCCCGGCGCCGACCACCGACAGCGAAACCTACGAGTTCATCAACGAGCTGGGCAGCAAGAAGAACAACGTGGTGCCAATCGGCCCGCTGCACGTCACCTCCGACGAACCGGGCCACTTCCGCCTGTTCGTTGACGGCGAAAACATCATCGACGCCGACTACCGCCTGTTCTACGTCCACCGCGGCATGGAAAAGCTGGCGGAGACCCGCATGGGCTACAACGAAGTGACGTTCCTCTCTGACCGCGTGTGCGGCATCTGCGGCTTTGCCCACAGCACCGCCTACACCACCTCGGTGGAGAACGGCATGGGGATCGTGGTGCCGGAGCGCGCGCAGATGATCCGCGCCATTCTGCTGGAGGTGGAGCGCCTGCACTCGCACCTGCTGAACCTCGGCCTGGCCTGCCACTTCGTCGGCTTTGACTCCGGGTTTATGCAGTTCTTCCGCGTGCGCGAGGCGTCGATGAAGATGGCGGAGATCCTCACCGGGGCGCGTAAAACCTACGGCCTGAACCTGATCGGCGGGATCCGCCGCGACCTGCTGAAGGACGACATGATCCAGACCCGCCTGCTGGCGCAGCAGATGCGCCGCGACGTGCAGGAGCTGGTGGACATGCTGCTCAGCACGCCAAACATCGAGCAGCGCACCGTCGGCATTGGCCGCCTGGACCCGGAAATCGCCCGCGACTT
>Ga0157363_1000833_pt1 | contig 24521 bp, 16 predicted proteins | sample AttsexASBM1_FD_111477 | JGI IMG/M metagenome (GOLD analysis project Ga0157363, IMG submission 111477) | Fungus gardens microbial communities from leaf cutter ant in Ribeirão Preto, State of São Paulo, Brazil - Atta sexdens ASBM1 | ecosystem: Host-associated > Fungi > Mycelium > Unclassified ... | reverse complement strand
CAAAAAGTTCCCGGAATTCATTCAGAAAATTCAAAATACAAGTTTTATTCATCAAAAGTGATATTGTCCCCTTCAAAGTACTCCCCATCGACTGCAACGCACTTATGCCAGCGCTTGATCCAGTTCTCGAAACATTTCTGGAACTCTATTGTCGGTATAATCATCAGAGCCGTCTTCGATTTTTCCATTACCTCCTTTCGGCTGTTAAAACGCGTTCTCCGAATTGGTTTTTTCATGCCATAAACGGCTGTTTTCTTTAGAGTATCACTGCCGAAACAGTTTCCCGATATTTCCAAGGTTTTCACACCATTGAATCCATTTTTAATGCAAAATTTAATATAAACTCGTTGTTGCAAATTCATCTCCATTTTTAAAACTGTAAAAAATCGAAAATACGTGCAAAGGTAGATGTACTCAAGACGGTATAACTTTTATAAATGTCAAGCTATGTGATAAAATTTGGTGGGAAATGATAAATAGTGTCAATGATAAATAGTGGCAACCTAACCAAAAAAACAGAACTCAAATCAGCTGACTCAGAGCATCACCTGGTGATAATTCCGGGAACTTTTTGATTAAGTTGGTATTATGGTAACTACTTATCTGAGATATATATTTGTTTATTACGATGATGACAAATTGATTCCAGCGCGAAAAACTATTTTACAACCATGAATAACATTTATCATGAGAAAAATTAAATTATTTTTTTACGTATAATAATATATAATATTAATATATAATAATATATAATATATATTATATTTATAATTAAATATAATATATTTATTCACTATATGTATACATATAATTCTAAATAATTACCATATTTTAATTTATTTATTACTTTTTTATTTAATTATATTTTAATGAAATATTATACATATTTTACATTTTGATATACGGTTATGCGATATTTATTATATACACGCGCGCGCATATGTCAAAAGGACAGTTACAAACTAATGGACTTACTACTTGAACAGTGTTACTACTACTAACAGAAATTATAATAATGTCGTTTAGGGATTTTCATTGTCCCCTCTTTTTTTCGAGAAATTGTCTTTTTCCACAACAGCCGGACATTCACGCGGGCGCCCAATTTCAGTATTTTGCCGATCCCTAATTTAAAGATTAATAAGATATTAATAAAATCTTAATTTTAAAAAAGCATATATAAATTTCACATATTTTGATGAAATATTTTCCAATGATTTTGAAAATTATATGTTGGTAAGATTTATCCAATTTCGGTTTCGGTTTCGATTTCGAAACCAAAATTGAATAAAAACCGATCGAATATTTGTTTTCGGTTTCGGCCGGAGGTGAAAAAGTAGTTTCGGTCGGACTTTATACCGAATACACCACGTTAAATGGGGAGCACAGGTTCTTACATAACGCATAATACGTAATGCATAAAAAATATACTAATCAATTAGTCCTAGCTTCTTCCTTTTCATGAAATAAAGCATTCTGAATTCTGAAATATATAATGAACTTTCTACTAAATAAGTTATTACTTAAGTTTTAAGTAATAACTTATTAAGTTATATGAAATTAACCAATCACAATCGAATGTAAGAAGAATAATCGATTATGATTGGCTAATTAACCTTATAGCTTTAAGACTTAAAGCTTAGACAATGCCTTATTGCAGAAAGCCCGTTAAAGTTAACAATATTGTACAAAATTATATATGTATAATTACACAATGAATTGTACCTAATTATATATATATATATTTTTATATAATTTTATATAATTTTAAATAGTTAATATATAAATTATGAAAAACTTTTTATCGGGATTAATCCCTATAAGCACGAAATAGTTCTAGAATGTTATACGGATATTATTAAAAAAAATTAAAATAAGTTATTGTAATATTTTGAGAATATCATAATAAGATAATTTTTAATATTACGAAAGCATTCTATAGAGATTATATGTCTACTTACACAATATCCTGGTATTGTATTCTTAATACTCTGTATTGTACCCTGATCTATTATTAAAATATTTATAAATATTAACTATTTTTAATTTAGTGCAATTTGAATTCACAATCCATGAACGAAAAGTTCTTATCAGTTTATGTTGCATCTTGTGCTAAAAAAAATGTTTCGACGTGATTTTAAGTATATATTTTGTGCTACAACTGCGCACCAAAATCATTTTCAGTCTTTAAACATATACTTATTCTGAACAGATGTAGCAGTTTTACAAATTAAAGTAAATACTATTATAATACTTTTCAATATTTAAACAATATTACAGTAACATTAAATAATGTTACTTTTAATAATAATAATAATATAACATTATCAAGAGTGGACATATAACCATTCGTTAATATTTCGAAGGATATTATTCAATATTATATAATTTTAGTAATATTCTTGAAATGTTACATTTTAAGCATATTCTAAGAATATACTTAAAATATTACTTAATATTAAATAATATTATGCGCCTATAGGAATAATACGATATCATCTGCACTAAGAAAAATTTCAAAAATATATCAAATTTCCGCATTTTATATAAGAAATAAAAATTAGTCATTACGATTCAATTATTTACGCCTAGTATCGTTGCATCACGATTCGCATCGATCATTTATTATCTGATTCTGAACGTAAGAATATGAACGGTGAATACATATCGTATAATCGTAACAATATAACGCAAGTGACACGTATCTAGCTCTTTTACATTTCGCAATTTTTTCGAATTAATTTTGCTCATTATGAAACAAGACACGTCTTAGCTGAATCGGCTGTTTTTCTCGAGTCGATGTTTTCACAAATGCTAGTATAGTACTGTATACGAGCACCGACGATTTCGTCGATGATGCGGGCCGCATGCGCCGAACTTGCGTTAAAACTTACGTGCGTCAGTAGTGTAAGTGGGCAGTGCAAGTGGGCACTTGAGACGACTTGGGCAGTGAGTTGAGTTCGCTGCGGAATTGTTGCAAGCTAGTGTGGTGGCAACTGATCGGTGAAGGATTGAGTTCTTCTGCGTTCTCACATAATCTAAATAAATTTTTCTTCGGGTCTCTATATCTCCCTATATAAAATTTTCCTGACTCGCAGCAAGACGATTTTCGGTTTCAACTTGTGTTTTCCGCTTTCAGCTGATTCAACAATACGCCCGACGCAGCACTCGTCATATCATTAACGCCGAAAAAGGTAACGTATATCCTTTACCTGGAGACACGGACGGAGTCCGTGCTGCGTCACTCTGTCACTTTCTCCTTTTCCTTCGTTCCGTCATACATTCTTGCATATGGCTATCGATGATTATAATTCAGTTTTTTTCCTTTATTTTTTTTGCAAGCTTCGATTTGGAATCTAGGATAACAGGTTGTTATTTAATGTCACGTCCCCTTGCGTCTCTGCTCGTTTTCTCGAATTATGCAATTCCCAGAGATTGAATATTTGCAATTATTGGATTGAGATAATCTTCAGATTGCACACTACCGTCATTGCATGCTACCGTCGGATTTTTTTTTATTATTATTTATATTCAGTATTATCTGTAGATTTATTTAGTTTACGTTTGTATATACATATACGTTTCAATCTCTTTCATTTATAGATTAATGTTGAAGTATTTACATAACGTTACGTATTTGTTGATTTTCATTTAACTTAATATATTATATGTATTATATATTTTGTGTGTGTGTGTGTGTGTGTGTGTGTGTGTACAGGATGATTGAGAAATAAGTCGAGTACAACTTTGTCAGAATGTTTGGGAGATTATCCTGAGTAAAAAATGTCATGAATATAGATTTTTATTCTCAATACTTACATAATTATAAAAGTTTTAAAATTTTGCTGCTAGTAAATGCTAATTAATAGTAAGCATCAGTGCTGTGATTTTATACTCAACTATGTAACTGTTATGTATAACATTTGTGTACAACAATTTGTTATATTACATTGATATTATTGAGTGTGAAATTACAATATTGATGTTATACGTTTACTGTTAATTGATTTTTACTAGAAATACTAGACGTTTATGTTGCAAAAGACGTCTTTTAGATATCTTATGCAACATAAATATTATCTGGGAAATAACGTTTGAAAAATGAAAATAAAATAGAAGAATATGTAAACATCATTTATTTACAATTCAATGTTATAATAAATGCATGCTTAATGTGTTCTTTAAATTTAAGCACACTGCATGCATCAAAGATAAATCGAATGATGAATCAAAATATATAGGGTGTTTCACAACTATCGCATTTCCTCTTAAGGACGTATTCTACTTGAGATAATTTTGAGACGAAAATCATAATAGTTTTTTAATTATAAACTATCTTTAATCAATTATAATTCAAAAACTATTGTACGACATTCTTGTATTAGGATTTCCGTCTCAAAATTACCTTCTTAAGAAAAAATGCAGTAGTTGTGAGACACCCTATATGGTACACAATATACTGTATCAATTTTATTTTAGGGATGCACTGGGAAATATTCGGTATTTAGCTATCCGACTGGATAGCTGGATATCATTTTTGTTTTTTAATATCGGTAATATTTTATATTGAAAGTTATTTGGTATCATTAATGCAAAATTTTATTCTTTTCAGCTGAACTTCTTGCACAATTCATCTTTCCTCTTTTTCTTTTCACGTTGAGAAGATAAAGAAAATTATTATCGCTATTTTTCCTTTGCTTTCCTTTTTTTTTTGAAAGCCTTGTTCTAGATATCCAATCAGATATTCCATATCCAGTATATCCAATAATTTTACGATCCAGTGCATTCCTATTTGCTGCATCAATATAAATTCTTTTATATTATTTTTTTGTTTTAATGTCTGTCAAATATATGATTTTATAAATGCTTTCCAGCAAAACACAGATGACACAGTTATGTTGAATCATTAAATCATTTAATCTATATTATTTGTCAATGTTAGCGCCATGGTACACAAAAAAATTTAAACAGTAAGCAAATTGATCAATTACAGTAAAGTCCGTAAGGCTATAACGTAAGCAGTAGCCAATCCAACATGTTGATTTCCTTACATCTTATTGCTTACATCTTATTGCCTTAAGTTTTTTGTGTGCCATGCTCTTAAACAAAGACGAAATGATCATTGTGTTACCCATTATACTATAACTGTGCTTCTTGATGGAAAACATCATATGATAGTAGCAAATTTTTTTTTAATTCTGTAATTACTACGAATAGAACAGGACTTGTTCAGGTTCATATAGCATTCTTTATTCAGGATGATCTCTTAAATATGTCAAAATTTATTACACTTGTCACCTTTCGAATTACACCCTTATGCAAATCAATATACTTTTAGATCTTCTGACAATAATGCCGTGTCCATTTTTGACTCGTTTGTCTGCAAATTACATCCGCAATTATGGATCATCGCTGATAATGAATTACCGGCAACATTGCCCAGTAATGTCAAGATTGTTCAGTACAATAGCAAAGTCGGAGGAGTCTCAGCCGATTCCCGAATCTATACAAAATCAGTGTCCCTTCTTATCCAGAGAACGGGATGCTATTAAGAAAGCCAGTTTAGCAATAGAGGAAGATGTTATCAATCTAGGTACAACGGAGCAAAAAGAGGAGGCGCAGTTCCCTTATGAGGAATTTTTCCATGAGCAACTTATGCGAAAGAAGAAGGATCATTCGTACCGAATATTCAAGAAAGTTAATCGTCTGGCTGAAAACTTTCCAGTGGCTATGGAATACTCGTGGGGTGAGAAACCTATAACGGTATGGTGCTCCAACGATTACCTAGGAATGTCGCGTCATCCCGCGGTGATCAGCGCAGTTCGTGAAGCATTGGACAAATTCGGTGCTGGTGCCGGAGGCACGAGAAATATTTCGGGCAACTCCATGGGTCATGAGATGTTGGAGAAACGACTGGCGCTACTGCATCAGAAGGAGGCCGGTTTGCTTTTTACTTCCTGCTTCGTTGCCAACGACTCTACCTTATTCACGTTAGCGAGAATTCTACCAGATTGTCACGTTTTCTCCGACGCTGGGAACCATGCCTCTATGATACAAGGCATAAGAAACAGCGGCGTGCCGAAGCATATATTCCGGCACAACGACGTGCAACATCTGGAGGAGCTCCTGTCTAAGGTGGACAAAAGTCTGCCAAAGATTGTAGCGTTTGAGACGGTACATTCCATGACCGGCGATATCTGTCCATTAGAAGAGTTGTGCGACGTCGCACATAAATACGGCGCGATAACGTTCGTTGACGAAGTCCACGCAGTCGGCTTATATGGCTTCTCTGGTGCTGGCATTGGCGAAAGGGATTGGGTACTTCACAAAATGGACATTATATCCGGCACCTTAGGAAAGGCTTTTGGCAATGTGGGTGGCTACATTGTTGGTTCCGTGAAGCTGATAGATATGATAAGAAGTTATGCAGCGGGCTTTATTTTTACTACTTCGCTACCGCCTACTGTCCTATACGGAGCTTTGACATCCGTCGAGATTTTGGCATCGGATGAGGGCAGATCATTGAGAACGAATCATCAGAAAAATGTCGCCTACATGAAGTCTATTCTTACTGCCGCCGGTCTTCCATTAGAAACATCGCCTTCTCACATTATTCCGATAAAAGTAAGACTAAATAGGTTAATTAATTAATCTTCATAATTAAACAATAAATTTATAGCAATAATTATTGCTATAAAAATATATATATATATATACATTCTTTTTTAGATAGGAGATCCATTGGTGTGTAGTCAAATAGCAGACTATTTATTAAGAGATAAAGGACATTATGTGCAAGCTATAAATTATCCTACAGTTCCAAAGGGCGAAGAGAAATTGAGATTAGCCCCAACACCAAAACATACTCAAGCCATGATGGATAAATTCATGCGAGACACATTAGATGTTTTTCATCAGCTGAATATATTCAAGATAGCCACTAAATCGAACGATGCACCGTGTGCTATTCTGGTTCATTGACGAATGTATATAATATATGATTATCGTACACATAATCATACAAACAAAACCTATCTATTATAGATATCCTATATACATCCTATTTAATAATGATGGGCGTTATTTCGTTATCTGTTACTGAGTAACTCAACTGTTATTGAGAAATAACTTTAATAACCATTATCAAATTTGAAAAATAACGTTATCGGACATCTTAAACAGTTATTTTCAAATTTTTAATTTTATGAGTAAATGAAAGGTAAATAGTAATGTTTAAGATCTTACTATTTAGCTTTTTTGTCGGTAGAAGCGCTGTCGGCACTGTTGCTGCATTAGACCAATATTACATGCATTCGTTTTTGTCATGAGATTTTTGTCGTTTCTGTCATTGATAAATTTTTCAAGAATGTTGATTGACTATAGGACAAAGAGGTCCAAGATCTTCTCTGTTTTGCAACCAACTAACACACTTGAAAAATTTGTCATACAACAAAAAAGGACGCATTAACACGTAATATTAGCCTTACTCAATTGGGGGCAATTATCAAGTTGACATTAATTTTTGTGTAAAATTTAACATTTTCTATTTATTTGTTTGCACCAATATTTTAAATAATGAAATATTTTAAAATAGATTTCTTAAATGACTTAAATAATAGGAAATAATCCACAAAATTGTGACTAGATATTATAAAAAATAGCTGTTTGTATAAGCAGTTATTTTTAAGTAACAGTAACTGTTATAACTGTTAATGAAAAATAACTATTTAGCCCATCCCTACTATTTAAGGAGATATATAGATATCTTATACATAAATATTTATTTATCTATACTGTTTATCCATTGTGTTCTAATGACATTTGGAATCATCAGTTTATAAATCTTGCTATATTATCAACGTTAATAATTAACAGAAGTTTAAATAAAATGTTGATTGATGAATTTTGTTTATCTTTACATCTTATTAGTTTTTTTTAACTTATATGTATATTTACCCTGTAAAAATTGTTTATGTATGAATATAAATAAATACGTATACATACATATAAATTCGTATAAATAACATACATAACATATATAAATATTTATAAATATGTATAATTATTATATATGAAATATATATGTATCCATATATATGTATCCATACATCCTTTTTTTGTAAAATTACTATTTAATATAATAAAAATAATAGCAGTACTAAAAAAACATCAAAAATAATTAAAAGGATAATTTTTGCATTGTTTCTTATAGAAAAAATCAAGTTTAGAAAAATGTAAAAAGACTTGCTTATGTAAATATAATTGTATACCTTTATATATAATTATATATGAGTAATTCTTTTACATTTCTCTAAACTTGACTTTTTCTAAAACAAAATATGCAAAAATTGTTCCTTTAAATATTTTTTACATTTTCTCTCACCTTATTATTATCATTAATATACTAAAAAGTAAAAAAGATAAGTTAATATATTAAAAAGAAAAAAAGATGTATGAGATATGTATAGACAATTTCATATATAATTATATATGTTTATGAACATTTATATACATGTATATACATGTATATTTATATTTATTTATATATATTTGTGTGAATGAAAAAGTGTTTATAGAATACGATTATATGATGAAAGTAATTGAAACGGCTATATCCAAAACAAAATTATTCTAAGCTTATTATATATAAAATCACAGGTTATAGCTATAATAATTTTCTTATCAAGAATTGCCACATTTATTCTAAATTTATTTTTATAATTATAATTAAAAAAGTTTAATCGTGTTGTGTTTTGACCTTATAGAACTTGCAATATAAATCCTCATTGTTGCTTATCCTGCTCAGTATTCTCATTCATTTCAGATACTAAAAGAAAGATACTTAAAATATCTTAATTAAAAGATTTACATTATTATGTTACTTCCCAGTAAACGAGAATGGATTGAAATTTTTTTCTATCCGAATGCGTATTTTAAATAGCGAATACTATTTTTTGGATTTAATTGGATTCAATTGGATTCAGTTGGATGCAATTAGATTGAAAAACTACACTTCCTATTCAAAATTTTGAATTGAACAATATTCATGATGTGTGTTGTGCACAGAAAAAGCTAATATTATTGAAAGGTATAGAGACATGCTCTATGCAATTCCTATAAATGAATAAAAATACATTCAGGATTGAAAAGCATTCATTTTAACATTCGTAAATCAATATTTCTGAAAATTTGAATCCATTTCAATCCATTCTCATTTGCTAAGTCCCTCTTTCCAGTTCTTTGATTTATAAGGAATCTTGGTTAATTTGATTTGTTATACGGATTTATGCATTTGATTTTATCTACTTTTATACAATATTTCTGTGGAAGGTTGAGAGAGTTGGAGGTGTCTTATATATCTATGTTACTGGCCATTTTTTATCCCGTGTCAAAGTCAACACTTTCTATAGAGGCCTAAGGGCCTCTCCACCTCGTTCGGATAGCTCTGTGATGTCATCACAAATAGGCTGAGCGCGCCGAGCGTCTTTCAGTGTTACGTGTCTCGTGAGAAAATCTCAGTAAGCGATTGATAGTTCTTTGGAATCTTTTTTATAATTTATTGTTCACGAGTGTTCTTGAGTTTATGTCTCATTAATTTACCGAACCATAAAAAATGATTTAAAAGTTGCACAAATATGTTTGACTATAGGTTATGTTTTGGTTATTTCAACAATATTCTTTTCTTATTGAAACATCTTACTAATTTACAGAATGCCGTTCAAATACTGCGTTCCGAATTGTAATAGTAATTACAAAAATGATCCAAACATTCGCAATTTTCGTTTCCAAAAAATGAAGAGATAAAATGAAAATGATTACAATGGTCACATGCCATCTGCAGAAAGGACTTCCAGTCGACAAATAATTCAAAAGTAATCAATTATTATAACTAATTTCTTCTTAAATTAATTTCTAAGATTTAGTGTAGTAAAATATATCTTTAGAATCGATATAATAACCAGGATCCATTAAAAAAAAAGTTTATTCTTTACATCTTTTCTTATTCATCTACAGGTATGCGAGCTATATTTCCGGTTATTCGAAGTTGAATGGAAAACTAACCACTGTCGAATCAAACTTGCAAACGATTAACTGCACCATTGACACGATTGATCAAAGATAAATGTTATGTCATTTTACCTTGTTTTTATAATGTGAGTATCAGCTGTTCCAAAATGGTTTCGCATACATTTTTTTTTGTTACACTATACTATTGGGCTTAATTTTCAAAATGATAATTAAGATTTAAATGTTTTTCTTAAATGTGTGTTACAATAAGTTTCTACTTTCTATGTCAAATCTCCCGAATGTCAAATCAATTGCCCAAATTTTTTCAAAAAATTAGTTTTCTAGTACAATTCTCATACAATTTTTAACTAAAAACAGAATTATGAATATTGTGTGTATTAAAAGCATCAATTCAAATTCAGTATTCCTTACAACAAAGCAACAAGATTAACTTTCCTCAATTGCAATTATGTATTTGTACAGATGCTGTCCCAAGTCAGTTTCCAAATTGCCCTCATTACATGACCCCTAAGCGACTAGTTCCAGAAACAAAGCGAATGAAATTAGAGCATATGATTGAGCAAGCTATTGCTGGCAGTATCGAAACGAAGCAAGTGTTCAACGAAAAAATTGGATTTTCTAGTCGATGAACTCTACACGAAGATAAAAGAACACATCGATCTGTAAAAGTGGATTGTTTCATGCAGGGACAATATTTTTTACATTGAAAATATTTCATACCCGAATGTGAAATGTGTGCGAGTGAAAGAAGATTTCACTTTAAGGTTGTTTTATGGATCGCGGGAGATGACTAAACGACAAGAAATATAATTTTCCGTTCATCGTGAGTTCGATTCTTTGAATTCGAAAACCGAACTCTATTGAACGTTGATATCGTTGGACAAAAAAAAAATAAAATTCAAGCAATGGAGAACATTAATGTTTGCATCGATATTTTGAATTCTTTGTTGATGATATTACCGCAGCGAAAATCTGTTATGAAGTTCTTGTTGTCAAGATAAAAATCTTGAATACTTCGAGTAAAAGTGCCTTTCGATATTCATGGGAAACAATCTTGTTTTGTAGATTATTGCATTCGATTTCTCCACATGCGTACAAATTTCTTTGCAATTCAAAACATTAATTGCTATCATTCTCAACGACAATAAAAAGAATATGCAGAACTTCTCCAGTAATCCTCAGGTGGAGCAAAATGAATCAACGTTGCCTCAGTATATGACGTCGAAATTTAAACTGCTTCGCGAAGATAAAACGATAACTCTATGATTGACGAAATTCATATAAAACCATATATGATTATAAAGGTGGAAATATTGTCGGGAAAGCTTTTAATAGTGGAGATTGTACAACAAGTGCTCACGTTTCATGGTGAACAGTTTATTATCAACGTACTGCGATATCTTGCCTGTAAAAACATTGTATGAGTACTGCAAAGTTTTTTTAACAGTGAAACTCCAGCATTTTTTAATATACGCGTTTTAATATACGCGAATAATCGAGGAGGATTATGTTATCCATACGAAGACATTTTGACATGTGCAGCATAGTTATCATTCAAAAATTACTCGAAAACAAGCGTGAATTTCTGAATCAACCAAATCAGCGCGAAAATTATGAAAATTATGAAAATTCTATTTCAAAGTTTATCTTACTTGAATTTTGAACTATTTTTAGGTCACTGTTGTCCGAAACATGCAATACGAAATGTAATAATTAAAATATCACACACTCTCGAATATTTTTTAAAATAATTATACCGAACTACAAAACGATTTTGTGAAACAAAAACAAATGCCGAACTTTAAAAGAATAAAACCAAAAACAAAATAAAAAATTTTTTACGAATTATATTATTTTTTTTTAATTTAATCCCTTTATTACCCATTTCTTTATTAGCGTGATTAATAACTAAAATATTTGTGTATCTTGATAAAAAAACGTGAAAGAAAACTTTACTTGACATGCAATTTGTATATTACCGCCATATAGCGCGTACGCTATTCGGCGGCCAAGCCTCGACCTATTAGTGATGACGTCACAATTTTCAGTGGAAAGGTCTTGTCTATAGGAGGTGTTGGTCAAGTTCGAGACAAGACGTCGGTCACATAAAGGAAGAAAGGGAGAAGAACTGGGGTTGTCTGCAACTGTTAATCACTTCTGCTTCAGGTGATTCTGCAAAAAAGATGTGAATTTTGCTCTTTTATAGCGTCGTCGACGGGCATACACCCGAAAAAATGAAAATGCCCATTCGATAATCAAAGATTACAGCGCAAATATCACTCGTCTGAGATTCACTTCCTTCGACTGATATGTTTATCAGCGGTCTATCACATATATAGGTTAGAAGTATGAAGAACTTGATCAGTATTTTGAAGATACTTTTCCTGAATCACGCGCGTGGACTGTCCTACACCGTGACAATGACGCTCTTGCTGTGCTATTGTCTTCATCCGGCACGATTCGCTTCTCATTACACCTTCATCAAGACGGAAAATATCTATGGCGAAATGGAGAGATCATACCCATCAAGGGACAACTCCTGTGTGATTTCCGTTAGTGGTAAACGGTTCTCCCAGTTATTCTATCCGGAGGAGCATCCCAGGGAGGACCCAGTGGTGATGGCACGTCGGCTCGGTATTTTACCAGGCGGCCAGTGGAAGCCACTTAATTGCCATCCCCTCTTCAATGTGGCTATTATACTGCCCTATCGCAACCGACAGAGTCAGCTTGCCATTTTTATGAATTATATACATCCCTTCCTGCAGTCGCAGAATCTGGATTATCGGATATTTGTAATCGAGCAGAGTCCAATGCGCGAGTTCAATCGCGCTAAGCTTTTCAATGTTGGTTACGCCGAGGCCACCAAGATCAATGATTTCCACTGTTTTATTTTCCAAGATATTGACTTGATACCACAGAATCCTGATAACATCTACGCATGCACTAAAATGCCTAGACATATGAGCTCCAGTGTAAATACTTTTCGATACAATCTACCTTATACTGGCCTGTTTGGAGGCGCGATAGCATTAACGAGGAAGCAATTTGAAAGAGTAAATGGATTTTCCAATGTGTTCTACGGTTGGGGTGGAGAAGATGATGATTTCTACAGCCGTTTACAATCCAGAGGTTTTCAGGTTTCGTCGATTTAAATCAGTGTCAATGTTATTTTTTCAAGTAATTCAAGTTATATAATTGGTTTTGTTCTACAGGTCATACGCTTTGGACCTGATGTAGCACAGTATTATATGTTGACACATAAGAAGGAATCTCCCAGTACTACGAGATTCGCAAATTTGGAAAGCGGTGCTCGAAGATATGATACTGATGGACTGAGCAACCTAGAATACAGAGTATTAAATCATCAGTTGCGACCATTATATTCTTGGATTTTAGCTGATGTGTAATTTACAAGTATTTTTTTATTTAATATTATCACATATATATATATATTAGGTGTAGTAAAAGAAATCCATTATTTTTCCATTCAATTTCATGCAAAAATAATAGATTTCTTTTTACTACACCTAATATATCTCTTTTTTAAAAAATGCTGACCACATAAGTTATTATCATAGCGCATTATGTATTTTTTAATATTGAAAAGTTTCATCTTACACAATTAAAGCTATTCAACAAAATATGTATAATTGTTTTAGCATGCTGTGATAGAGCATTATGATTAAAAATCTTGCAAGAATATTTTTTTAACCATTTTTGTGTATTAAAAGTTTGAATAATTAAACTTGCAACAAATATTTTCTTGTATGTGAGATTAATGTTTTTTCAATAGTATTGGTAGCACACAATGATGACAACAGTAATAATAATTAATTAACAGATTGTATACAGATATAAAAAGAATATGTAATAACATATTATGTTATTGATAAGAGTTAAAGACTGTAATTATCAGATATATTTTTTATTTGGGCTCATTAAAAGCTCATAAGAAAGGGCAACGTCATTTAGATATATGATATTCAAATGTACTGTCACTGCATTATATTATTTAATTTTATATTTTTGTGATATTTACCATATAAAAGAGTTGCAACTATTTAATAATACAAATTTTCACATACATAGAAAGTACATTATTGTAATATTTGATCAATAATATCTCATCCAAAGAAGTTCTGGTCCTTATATTGTAACTTATTATAGAGCGTAGTATTTTTTGTATTGAAATTGTTCCTAGATACTACTTTAGATATAAATTCTTTTTTATATTGTGAGATTTTATTGTAAGAATCGATATTGCATATAGGTGTGCGTGCGTGCGTGCGTGCGTATATATACAGGGTGTATCAAAAGTCTGGAAACAGTCGGAATATCTCAAAAGTAAAGCATTTTTGAAAAAAATGTTTCCAACAAAAGTTGTAGAATTTAAAAAGGTTTATTATTATTTATTCACTGATATCATCCATTTATCATAACCTTGAATAGCGTTGTCAAGGTCAGATCAAGATCAAATTGATTTTTTTTAGGGAATGCCCTATTTTTGATGCCAGAATTTAATAGCTGATGTCAAGAGTTTTTTAAAACATTATAATTAAGTTATTTTTAATTAAGTACTTTTCAAATTATAAAATTTGGAAGTTATAATACTGTCAACATTAGCATTACCCAACGTGTCCAATTGACAGCTAAAACCTCTTGAATATTATTCAGGATCATGTTCAATTCTAACATTTGTTCAAGGCCAAGCCCAGAAGATTCCTGAAGATTCCTATCATTATTCCTATCATTTGCATTTTTGCACTAAAAATTCATTTTTATGTAAAAATGAAAATAAGAGAAAAATACAATCTCTAATGACCTCTGATCTTGACAAATATTATCCAGGATAGATAGTTTGAAATCGCTAAAATAATTAAAATCTATCAAATTAATAAAGTTTCGACAATTTCAGCGATTTATTTCTATTAGGAACATCATAAAAAGATGGATATTGTTGTGTAGTTGACATCCACTTCTTTAGGTAGTAGTACGCAGCAATATTTTGCGATTACAGGTTTTGGGCCGTCATGTCCTCTCTTTTAGGTTTCTCTCTGCAAAAATGCTTTCGAGATATTCGACCGTTTCTAGATTTTTTTATACTGTTATTATATATGTATGTATATAATTAATCCCTTGTGTCATGAAAGTCTTTTTCTGCTCAGTTTTTAATTATTTTTATGAATCTCTTGACTTGAATTAAGTAGATATTTTGTTTTCGTGGAGTCTCTAGAACATGAATAAATGTTATAAAAAATATAATCATAAATTTTTATTTGCTTAATTACTATAGTTAAACACATAATTAAAATTGATGTTATTTTATTAAAATTATTTTTTAATACATTTTTAAACTATTATCAATATTAAAACAATTTAGGTACTCAATTAAAACAAATAAAATAAGACAATAAAGTATTTTTTATAATTTTGTCAGATTTTTTCCGATTTTTTACTTATTGTTTTTTTTTTATTATAAATTAATAATCTTTGAAAAATATAGAAAAATTGATATTTTCTACTGTAAATCCAAATACAATAAATAATTTGAATATATCTCTTATAATGATCTAGGGGTTTTTTGGCTCACTGAGGGTTTCTTTCACTTCGGTTAAATTAATCGATGGTTACATGAGACTCATTTAGGCCTGTTTCCACCAACACAAATTAATTTTAATCTCGATTCAATTTACTCTTTGCCTTTTTCTAGTTCTAAAGATTGGAAGTAAATTGAACCGAGAATTAAAGTTAATCTACATTGATAGAAATGGGCATTAGATCTAGTTTCACAACTCATGGTTAACTTTTAACCGAGGTTTAACTTATTTTAAGTAATAATGAGTAATAATGAGTTGTGAAACTGGGTTTAATGTCCATTTCCTAAATGAGCTCCATGTAACCATCGATTAACTTAACCGAGGTTGAAAAAGATTCTGAGGCCTCCCTCTCCCTCCCAATTTCATAACTCATGCCCAGGTAATAAACTACGTCATTTTGTCGTCATTTTGACGTCAAAATGATGATAAAATGACGTAGCTTGCTACCTGAGTGGTTAATTCTTAATCGAGGATCAACTTGTTTCTTATCTTTTTTTAATTCTGAAATTAGAAAGAGACAATGAGAATAAGTTGAACCTCGGTTATGAATTAAGTCAGTTGTGGAACTAGGCCTGAATCTGAGACTGGTATTCATAGTTTGTTCTTATTGATTGCGTTCAACAGAACACAACAGTTTTGCAACCATTTTATGATTCTCTACTGAGATAGGTCCATTTCTCTTGAGCTCTAAAAGCGTAACACAATCAGCACGAAGAAAACTTCCAAAAGTTGCAAAATAAACGTTTTGCTGAACGCAGCCATTTTAAGAGACAAATCAAGATATTAATGTAGTCCTCTGATTGGTTCATGACATCTTAAAACTATACTTAAAACGATCCTAAACATAAGATCTAACTATATATACCGTCACAAAATTTCTAAATTTTAAAATAAAAAATGGAGAAACGATGAATCAAAAATGAAAAAAATGATCTTGTTTAAAACTTCGTTTTTATATATATTGATCGCTGCATCTGAGAATCTGAAGATCATTAAAATCTTTCCCACTAAATAATTAATTTTTATAAATAATGAAATACTAAATATATTTTACTAAAAGTTATTTAAATTTTTGATTCGCCATTAAATTGTAAAATTCTGACTTCTAATTTATAATCAATGACTCAAAAAATTCCCGTATAAAATTACAAAAAATCGATTTCATACAAAAATTCGTGACACAAAGGATTAAATGTAAATGAAACAGGGATTTTCTAACATCCCTGCTAAAAGTTCCAAGCATTCATATGAATTTGGACATCTGGTTAAATGATTTCTTGCACTGGAAATTCTGTTATCCAAAATACATTTGAAATTCCAGATAAATTTCACATAAACTCTTGTCTGCTAATCCCGTTCTGTCTGATACATATTTGGAATTCTAGATAATTCAGAATAAATCCGTTTATTATTTGTTTTCAATTGAGTACAAATCTTTATGCAATTACAGATCCATCTTTTATTGAGAAGTCCATAAGAAGTCGTCTATTAATTTAAACATAGGAATACTCTTATATAAACCGGATTATATTATTGTACTTCTTCATAAAAACTAGTAAACTTTATCGTAAATTCTTTGCAATACCTAACGTATTTGGAATTGCAGGTGTAAACAGACAACATTTTTATCTGAGAATCCAACAATATACCATGAAATGTTTATATAACCAGATTTAATATTTACTTGGATGAATTTTATGCTAATTACAGACTGATTTGTCCATGTCTATTCTGATGTGAGCATATGTACTTTTTATTAGGATATAACTGGAATTTTTAGCATGGATTGTTCAGTCTCTAATGCTTGATACCAACTTACATATCTAGAAATCTAGATTCATATAAATTATGAATAAACAGAATATAGAAGTATATATTTTAAGTTATATATAAGTTATATATTTTAAGTTATATATTTTAAACGTTTTATATCTTTGAATATACGAAAAATCATAATGACAGAGAAAGCAATACTAAATTTAAGTATACTTTAGAATTACATTTCAAAACTGAAAATTAAATCGGCACTCAGTTTACAAAACTAGATGTGTATATATTAAAAATTCATACTGAAATATTATATTAAACATTGAAATTTAGCTCAGATCGAATAAAGTATTTTCCTACTCAAAACAATCTACGTTCATTAAATATATATGTATGGATATATAAATAAATACATAAATAAATAAAGAGAACATAATAGCAGAGACAAAATGGAAAATGTTCGATTGTAGAAAAATAAAATTATATGCATATGTACGTATTGTGAATATTTAAAATAATACTTATTTAAAAAAAATATATTTAGAAGATGTAACAGAATTTTTTATGTTTTACTATGTTTAGAATATGAAGGAAACAAAATTTGAAATGTTCTATTTTCCAATATTCAATTTTTATAATTTTGCAGCTATAATTATAATATATGCCATAAATATATATATTTCTATTATATATTCTCATATTCAAAATTTGTAAGTATATAGTCCTAAAAAATATCCGACAAGAATTGATATTCGATAAAAATAAAGAGCTATACAGGATGGGCCATTTAAAATTTGGAATTTAATTTAGCTCTAAAAAAAAAACGCATGAATATTTTTCAAAGTTTATGGCTCTATTGGAAAGGTAGTACATTGCCATTTACCGAGGTCTTTATTCAAAATTCTTCTCAAAGAAGTGCGTGAAATGTTCAAGTTTTGAGAACGATGGAGAGTTGATGTTGATGGTTGTTCAAGCACACTCTGAGCAATAGTAGCAATGTTTTCGGTTGACCTTACTGGACGAGCACGTGAACGACTTGCTTTATCCAATAAGGATCCAGTTTGCCGAATTCGCTTCACAAATTGATCCACAAACTGCGTTGAAGGCATTTCTTTTCTGCCAAATTTTCCACGTAATTTCTTACAGTTTGGGTTGAAGATTCACCACTTTGGAAGTAAGTTTTCAATATTTCCCAATTTTGTTCGAGCGTATAGCGACCCATTTCGTAAATGTCAAACAAAAAACTAAATTTCTGATACGTCATAAATGTTATTACGTCTTTCAAACTCAAAATAACCGGTAGTTGAAATTCCAAACGCTAAATGGCCCTGCATATGTCACAATTACATAAACACATTTATATCATGATATATATTTTACATTTATATTTGTAGGTAATCATTTTTTTAAGCATGGAATCGAGTTACTGTTTTTGTAAAATATCTGATTAAAGATTTGATAATCATGTATTATGTATTATTGCCAATATGAGATTCGATACATAAATAATTTTTGGAACAAGAATAAGAATTTTAGGATGTATAGATAAATAAGACAAGTAAGTTTATAAAGTTTTAATCTGTTACAAAAAAGTTCACACGTTCTCAATATTCAAATAAAATAGCGCTGCGCATAGTTATTAATTTTTCCTGATTTATTTAATACATGAATATCGCACAATGATTTTAGAAAAATAAGAGTAAATTACAATAATGTTATTAGAAATGTACACAGTGATTATAATGTATTACCTTCATAATATGACAAAAATTGTAATAAAAAAAATTAATGTATATACGTGTGTATGAATAAGCAAAAACTGCAATATCTTTATATTCAATTTGATTAGATTAGAACTCGCCAGACTTCGTGTAATACAATAAATATAAAATGCGAGCGTGCGTGCGTGCGTGCGTGCGTGCGTGCGTGCGTGCGTGCGTGCGTGCGTGTGTGTGTGTGTGTGTGTGTGTGTGTGTGTATAAGGATTGCGCACGCGCGCGCGTATATATAGAAAAATTTAAATATCGAACGAAATTGTGTATATCACGTATTTTTTAAACAGAAACATGAAATTGATCCATTATTAATGATACTTTTATAAAACAAGATGTAGTACTTTGTATATTTCTGCATAATACATAATGTAATAATGTTCACAGTGATATTCATTTTTAATATAACTGTTGTATGTAACTTGTTAAATCAAATATGTTCATGTTCATGTTATAAATAATTTAACTTGCTAAATGTATAAAATTTAAAGAAAATTTTTAACAAGATCGTATACGTTTGCCGCGAATTTTTTTTACTACTATTCAATCATATATAATTTATTCGTGAACACAAATATTATTGCATTGCACAATGATACGATAATTATATTTATCTCGATAGAGTGATCTCGTGCAGAAAATGCATCCTTGAAAGAACCAGAAATATTTTTTCAGTTCGCAAGCAATACAGTTGTTATATAAATAAAATGTGTACGTGTATATGTATTTTGACAACATATTATATATTCGTGTACCATATTACAGAAAAAAAAAGAAATTATTATATTTATTATCTATAGAGAGAAAATACTCGTTGAATCATACGAGAACGGGACTTTACATGAGGATGTATAAAATGCATATTGCATGGCGCACATAATAGTCCCAAAGAATTGGTTATCACTGTGCAGTTACAATAAATTGCTATTACATTATTCGAATAATAATAATACGAATTCGAATATTAATAATACGAGTGTGTAATTATGTGTCTATGGAAAATGGAATACCAAGAACTTATATGTATATATAAAATCTATCTTAATCATATTCTACGTATTATGTGTCAGACAGTTCTTGGTATCGCGCGTACATCATCTTTTTCACGCAATCCTTATAGGTATCGCCTGGTAGTGCGCTGTATGACGAAGTCTTCGCTCCTAAGCCGGCTGTAGGGACGCGTCTCTCCGCTTCAATAATACTTGTTCGACCTTGATTAGATTTTCCTAAACCCATTCCTTCGCTCCAGCCCATCTTTTGCAGTAATTTATTGCCAACGTTATCGGACCCGATACCGACTCGTGTAGGCTCCTCGTACGATACCGACATCTCCTCTACCTTAGTTTTTAAATATTTCTCCTTCAATTTATTGGGCTGCGGTGGTTCGGGTTCACCATACTTGGCCCTCCTTTCCTTGGCACGGTCTCTGTATTTATTATTTCTCTGCTGTGGATCATTGGGATCTAGACCACGTACTTGATACCAGTTTTCCAGATTTTGTTTGTGAAGATCAGACAATTGTTGATGACGGAGCAACCCCTCCTTGCTTGGGAACTGTCTTTTACAGAGTAAACATGCCAGCTTACTCCAATCCGTATGTTGTCTCTCTTCCTGTTGCACGTCTTCTATCTCCTCCTCTGTATCGCTACCGCCTCCGTAAGCAGCTACCAATCCATTACCGCTTTGATCTTCATCTTCGTGGTAAGGATTCGCGATAGTTTTCTTTTCCAGAATAGCATATCCCGCGTCTGCCGCGCCACTTCCAACACCCTGATTGCCATCGATACCGGCGAACTCAGAATTCCAATTACTCTTGGCATTCTCCTTTTTCTGATTTAAAGTCTTTGCCCAACGTTCCATATCTTTTGCTATCTTCTTCGCTACTTTCACTTTGTCCTGTTTGCTGTCCTTCTTTTTATTCTCATCCTCTTTTGATGCCTCCTGAGCATTACCGGCTGACAAAGCTTGATTGCCGATTATATTCGTGGAATCTATACTACTTGCCGTTGCTGTTATCGTACTCGTAGCTCCCTGCGTTGTACTTGCAGTAGTCTGTAAACAATATGAAAATATTCGTTATATTTTTGTTTATTCGTGATATTTTTAAACACTGATAAATGATATGATGTTCTTTTATAAAATTCTATTTTAATTACTTTAGCTGGTTGATAAGAGAATGATTCAGCGTCCCAATAAAGAAACTGTTGCGTATGACTGTTGTAATAATATTGCGAGTTTGGGTCATAATATAATCCCGTGCTAGGATCATAGTAGTAGCCAGATGATTCATCATAATGATAAGTGCTGACGTCCGGTACAGCTACAAAAATAATAAATACAGAAGTTAAAAAAAAAACAATTTATCTAAAATAGATATAAAAAGTGGAAAAAGTTCTATGGAAACTCACAATATATTTTCCCATCGCTGGAGTGTGCAGGAATCCTTCCGCTCGCTAATGCTGTACTGGAAGGTGCTGTAGGAGTTGGTCGTCCTTTCACGTCATCGGTTTCACCTCCTAGCTTTCTAGACGCCTGTAATTGTTGTATAGCGGATTGCGCTACCGCTGCGGCCGCGTTTACTCGATCTGTTTGATTCAGGGATGGCAATGTGATTGCTGAACCTTGCATTATTTGATTTTGATAGTATTGCGTGTAATACTGAAGATAATGAGCCTTCTGTGCAGGCGTTTTAGCATACAAGTTGGCACTATATTCAGCCAATTGAGCGACATCGTCCAAAGTATATCTCTGTGGCTGAGTATCGTTCGACTTCCACGCGTTAGCATTATTAATTTGATGAAGTTTACAATACGTTATCTCCACCTTCCTGCCATCGACCACCAGTCCTTGTTTCGTAAGTGCGGTATGCAAGTACATAGCATCTACTACATTGCCCATCTCCAGGTAGCATACTCCTCTAGACGTGTTCGTGAGAGAATCACGACCAATGCGAATACTACGTATCGGCATCGATGACAGATTCTTCATCGCTTGCAGAACCGAATCCTCGGTCGTTAATACATCTAATCCTCGTAAAAGCACAGTGTTTGTGGGATGCGGACTGATTTCGTCGCTACCTTCCCCACCTTCCTCGCTCTCCGCTCGTGAGGCAGAACACTTGAAGCAAGTCTCGCGTCGTTTGAAATTATGTGCTCCACACTGTATAGAATAAATATAAAGCAGTAATGAATTATTTATGAACATCTATATTCTATGAAAGAGCAAACTTGTGACATGAACCTTAACGCAGTGCCAATCTTGCGTATTCTTCGCTGGCGGTTTATCCACATGGCACTCTTTTGGTATACTGTACTGCATCAGTGCGCGATATTGATCCTGCAGCATCAGCACTCCCTGAAACAGAGAATTTCAGTGTTATCCCGTCCAATGTTTCCCTAAGGCCTCTTTTCTTTCCCGTAAACTTTCTTCTTGGTTGACGAAATTAGTTTTCTACTTCATAGCTTTCTGTCTCAAACAGCGAACAAAGCCTCATGGGCTTATTAACATGGGTCATTCCATACCGCTTGCAGATCAACTTGTTCATGCGCGACTTTATATATAGATAATCATTTCAATCGTCATTTAAATTTTCGTAAGAAAGTGCAGGCAAGTAACACGGGAATTGCTTGCGAGTAATAAATTTTCATGTTCCAATAAAAAATTCTTTCGTGCACAATTTCCATAGAAACTTTGAACGTCGCAAGTAATTGCATTAAAAACTAAGCAAAACGGCAGAAGCAAAGATATAAATAATACAAATAAAAAAGCGAATTACGCGAGTAGCAAAAATCAGTAAAAGTAGTTCGGATAGTAGTCAAAATGATATATAAAATACTGGAATGACCCTACTCCGGTTTTTATAGTTAGTCCGCGAATTTTAGATATGTAAAAGCACCCGACGCGGCGGAATCACAAACGCAAACTAAATTCAATATTGCGCGAGTATTGCGAGCGAGTTTAAGAAAAGTCGGCAAAATATGTGGGGATTCCTAGATAAATAATTAAATACGGTAGATTGAAATAGTTTTTTATAGGTGCACAGCCGTGGCCACGGGGAGGGCCAGAGGGCTGCGTTACCGTGCCTTGCCGCCACGGGGCAGTCGGTGGCACGCGTGCAACAACGCATCGGTTGGGTATCTGGACCGAACTTCTTTCTACCTGTTTCATCTCCATCCATCGTGCGGCCTCCTGAGTCGCGTTAAACTCGACGAATGCGAAACCTCGCGAAGCACCTATACAGAGCAAATACACACATATCCAGAGTTAATCCACGTTTTTGCCTGGGTTTCTCTACTCTGAGAGGGCAGGCAATCACAGCACCGACCATTGACAGACTGAGTTTCAAACGAAGTGTCTCTTCGCTTCGTCGCTTGCTTTCCTTTTTCATTTACCTAAATTTCAGTAGAACGAATTCTGTGCGAGAGACCACAGTTCACCGATATGTACGGGATAGCATATAATTTAAAGTTACGAAAGTTACTTAGTTTTTTTTTCTCTTTTAAACACCGAATCTTTGTCTAACCGAGACAAAAATCTCTTAATCTTCTTTTACCCTTCTACGCGAACAGACGAGAATGATAACAACCGAACCCAGACATATACCGTTTTTTCTTTTATCTGTATATAGCAGTAGTAACAGTTCAATTTATAGATTAATGTAAGACATCGTTTTAATAATTTACAATATTATTTTATTTTCACTGGCAATATGAAGCTTTAAAAGCAAGGAAAATTCAAGAGGTAGTAAGGAAAACTCAATTTTTTAAAACATTAATTGGCAAAAGTTGTGTGTGCTGTGTGCGCGTGCGCGCACATACATATATATACAGAGTAAGTTTTAACAAAGCATTCGTGTATAGATAGGATTGATTAAACTGAGTCGAAAAGTCCTCCACCATTTTACATTTTTCATAGATAACGAAATATTAATTACTAAAAATTGCCGAAAATTTTGCTCTTTAATCATTTTTTTCTCAAATCAATCAACTTTACAGAAAAACTGCAAGAGACAGAAATTATTTATTTTTCTTCTCATAGAACTCTAAGAATTTTTTATCAACTTTTTAGTATTGAATATTTTTCTTATTTTTATCAACATGAGAAAATATGATATTAAAAAATTCTGAAAAAATTCTGAAAAAATTTTCAAAATTTTATGAGAAAAAAAGAAACAATTTTTATCTCTTACTGTTTTTCTATAAAGTAATTATATATATACATATATATATATATATATATATATATATATATATATAAAATATATATATATATATATATATATTTATTTTTTTTTTAATATTCTTTTTAATATATTTTAAATTTTATGTATTATTAGAAATAAAAAAAAAGATATATTATT
>Ga0157363_1000832_pt1 | contig 24522 bp, 20 predicted proteins | sample AttsexASBM1_FD_111477 | JGI IMG/M metagenome (GOLD analysis project Ga0157363, IMG submission 111477) | Fungus gardens microbial communities from leaf cutter ant in Ribeirão Preto, State of São Paulo, Brazil - Atta sexdens ASBM1 | ecosystem: Host-associated > Fungi > Mycelium > Unclassified ... | reverse complement strand
TTTTTTTATTTCGAATATTACGTAAAAATTTCATGTTTTTTCGTATCTTATCCTATTGAGAAAGAAATTATCGCCTTATCATGCTAACGATCACTCAAATCCGTGTAAAAGTTTTCGCTTTCATTTTTTCCCTTTCATGGCAAGATTACTCGATTAATCTCAAAAGTTCAAGATAATAATAGTTGCCAATGACACCAATGTGCCCCAGTAACAACAGATCGATCCTGTTATACGGGCATATTCACAGTCAATGTTCAGACGATAGTATACTCGGCGTGTCGTTGCGCCATATCGCTTGGTTACCGCGTGTGACATAAGGTATATTAATATTAGCACTGTCAGTATATCCGATTACTCAACGATATCCAATTATTGAGATAATTCAAGATCAATCTGACTCGAACAATATCCAGTTACATTTGCTTAAATTATCTTTCCATGTGCTGTTTTAAATATTCAAGATCTCATCGCTCATTTAATACTAATCTAATCTTGTCATCTACTTAATTAATATCGAAGATTACACTAAATGTAGAAAACTACGACAAGAATAGAATTATTATTTATGCATTTTTGTATGCAATTATGTTTCATTTATGTAAATAGCTATTCATGTGTCTTTAATTCTATAACGTGTTGAGCAATCTGAGTGAACTGCAGGGTGAATCGGTAAATTTATATTATTATATTATCTTTTCTTTTCCTTCTTTAATTAAGCTCTAGTTTATCCTAACATAAGATTTCAGTGATTTCAGTGAACAATTATATTAATAATATTTCAGCCTTGGCCACAAATCTCTATAAGTTGACGTAAATCTTTTACTATACTAACGAAAAATAAATTAAAAAACAATTTTATAAAAAAGAAAATTATTTTTATAACAATTTTAATATTTTGTTAATTTTTTTTTTATTATCGCTTCTTCCAAGAAAATGCAATCGAGGGCGCTTTATATTTAGGATTAAGTTTACAAAAGGGCTGTAGTTAACAAAAAATTTAGTTAATTAGAACTATTGTTAAGTTAGTTAATTAAGTTAACATAAGTGGTCTTATATGATTGTATTATTGGATTCAAATCATCGAGCAGATCGGACAAATTGGCGAAGTAGTGACGAATATTCGTGTTTGCTTTCGTAGCAGTCGACGCGCGGCGAGAGAGTTTGAACGACGACGCCGTGATCGCGGGTGTCGCAACTCCCGATTATCGACCACAGATGCAGGCCCACCATGGTCAAGGCGCAGCCGCGACCCAGGCGCGGTCGCCGCGATCAAAGCTGTCGGATTTCTTACATCTCTGGGTCAACAACATCCGACTACTTTACTCCTGGGGCAATCTAGAGAGCCTGACACCACAACTGCCCAGCACGATGGGTAATCTACAGAGCGATAGTAAGAAGAAGCAGAAGAAGAAGGATGCTGCGCCACCGATACCAACGTCCGCGTCCACCGATATCGAACCCGAGACAACGGAGGACCAAAGGAAGGAGAAGCGGGACCAACCGCCCGCAGTTCCGGAAAGACGTGATGAACCTCATGAGCCGATCAAGATCAGCTTTGAGAAAATGCATACACCGGGACATGTCAAAAGACCGGCACCGCCGCCACCGATGGTAGTGTTATCCAAGGTATGTATTTGGTACCACCTTTTTCTCTCAAGATGGATCAGTAAATTATCGATTGGATAAGAATTTTTTTAAAGACAGGATTCTGTAAGATGTTCCGTATAATATTTAACATACTGAAATATAGCTATTAAAATAAAATAAAGATATATAATTCGTCGCTAATTTCTCATGAAGCGCAATGCAGAAAAATCGAAATGTTGCCGATCGAACGATGTATAAGGAAAGAAATTTTATGCTTTGGAGGTGTCTCTGCCTTGAGTAATAGTCATAGTGTAAAATTGTTTTGTAATTAGGACACGCAGGAGAGTGTAGAGCCTGAATGTCGCAAAGATACTGTAATAACAGCGAAGCCATGCGTAACAACGACGGAGTCTTTCCGCTCAAGTACCACGACATCGACGACGACACCAGCTCAGACGCCGACGACACCGCAGACGATCCAGCTGCCACCATTGTTGGTGACCGATTCATGGCGTTTGGCGAATAAGAGCTTAGTCGTTACGGAAATGCCGACGCCGCCCAGTCAAGAATCCTCGAGCGATAGTGTCTTTACTGATCCCGGAGAGCTTACTATGAGTCCGGTCACAGCAGGCACCAGACCGGAAGTGATGAAACATAAACCGATTCTAGAAACGATCGATAATAAGGAAGAAAAAGCTTCGTTCATGATCTCGAAGCATAAGAAGATCCATCTCTCAGTGATGAGTCCCCGAATAAGTGAGAACGATAATTTTATTAACGCTTAGTAGAAACACATAATAGATCATTCATATCCTGTGTTTTTTTTTTAAATAATACAAAAAAGAACGATTTTGCTAAAATATCTGGAAAATTAGTTAGAGATACTGGTCTGAAAATAATTTTATTAGACCAAATTAAAATAATTATGTAGAATGCTTAAGAGAATAGTGGTCTCTATTCTTTTTTTTTTTAATACACAACCTTACAGATATTTTCTAAAGCTGTTAAAGTTATGTAAGGATCACATAATAATTTCTGCATACTTGTAAAGGCGATGAAAATTATTTCAGACACGAACGACTCATTATGTGTAATAATGAATCAAAAAAAATTATCATATATTATACCAAAGATTAATTTTGTAATTGCACACGTATCTTCTTACGTAATTGTGCAGAGCAATTAACATGCATTAAGAGATTAAATAAATCGATGATGACTCATAAAACCGCGTGTAATAGTCTATGCGTGTAATAGTCTATGCAATATGGATAAGTACGTGTTAAAACATAGATTTACGATATTATCGGTATAAACCGTCGTATCTTGTATATGATATGAAGATGATCTTTTTTAAGATTGGCTCACTTTTCACTGTCTAGAATGAGATTTCACTCCAAAAAATCTGGAGAGTAGATAGATTCAGTACTATTCTTTAGTAGTGAATAGAACGCAACTATAATAAGTCAATATGACTCACTCGCGTCCGGTTTCATTGTTGTCTCAAATAAAAATGTTTTATTTCTAGGCAAAACGTCGAGTGAAAAGAATGCGGTATCGGAACCGAGTTCGCGCACTTTACAGAGACGACACAGCGTTTACGAGTCTTCTGCAAACGAAAACAGAGTGCTAAGAAGAGTGGCTAGTTTGACCTTGGGTCGAAATAGCGCCAAGAAGAAAAGAAGCTCTAAAAGTATCATCTGTCAAAAGACGGATCGCTACAAGCAATCCGAAGGTAAGAGAAATGAGCGATCGAGATTGGAATTGTTGAAAAAAGACATATGTTGGAATTTTATATGATTTAATGATTATTAAAAATCTTATATTGAGAGAAGAGGACTTTTCAAAAATGTGAGCTTTCTAAAGGCTTCGGATCTCGCATCGGAAAACCGAAGCATATAAATGATGAAGCACTTCCAAGATAAAACATTTTTATAGTTCTTTATAGGTCAGCGTACGACCTAGAAGTCGTCATACACTGATGATTGCGAGTCTAACGCGAATCTTATCTCGTGACGGAAGAGAACGCGCGTGATAACATTGCGAAGGGTAAACACAGCGGTATACCTTTTGCTCACAGTGACGTAATGCACGAGAGACTTTCGCGAAAAATTGAGATGTTGTAAGACCAGTGGATAACGATAAATCGTCGTAATTAAGCAGAATTTGACGATAAGGATAATCAAACTCTTTCATCATTGGTGGCGTGTCGATTAGGTGTTTTCAGACGGCCACCAAATAATCTGTATCATTCGTGGCCGAGGTTATAGCGAATGATACGCGCGAATCAAACACGCTTGTTTGCCGATAAGTCTTATCGATGGGGCGGTTCGCAGGGTTCGGTTCGAATTCTTGTGTCTCTCATGCTTGTCTACGAGCGAGATGCGGCAGTTCTATGCGAAGCGCCGCGGTAAAATATCCGGAGTAGAAATAAAATTTGCTGTATAGTTGCGAGATGGAGAAGCATCTAACATCCCAATTCAAACGGACGTGAAATTGAAAAGTGATCATGAGAAAGAGACAAGAGCGCCTTTGCTTTCGCACGTGTACGACGCGTGTGTGTACATTTATGTGTGTCAACATCACCGTTGAGTACAAAAAGATATCTAACAGCGTAACTTTTTAAATTATAATTTAGCATAGATGAATTGATGATTTCGGCGGTTTTAAAAAAATCCCTTCACAATCCACGACGTAATTAGAAGTTTTCTATTAGAAGTCATACGTTGTTTATTGACATTTTTATATAATATTCTCTTAAAAATTACATTAATGATAAAGCGATTAGAAGATAAGGAAGATAAAATCGTTCATCTTGAATATAAAACGAGATAAGAACTACACGTTGATAAAGAATCGCTCGTTGCTTTCATAACATGCATTATTAATTAGGATGGATCGCAAGTTCATAAAGATATAAGTATCGTTAATGCTTTGCTCATATAAAGCTTAAAGTTGAGATAAAACAGCTCGTCCAGAAATTTAATTAATACTCATGAAGGATTCAAGTGATAGCCAAGAGAGCAAAAATATTCTATGGTTTGATTGAAAAAAGTATTCGCCGAGCTTTATCATAATCTGAATAAAAAGGCTAATCTTATATTTTGTGTATTAATGGAATTTTCAGAACAAGAACTGCCAATTTGTTTGACTTCTGCGCTACCAGACAAAGATGCGAAGAAAAACTTTACATCCATGGTAAGATCCTGATTTCTATTCGTTTAATAACAATCAATATATCCGTCGTGATTACTTACTTTTGGAATATCTTGTTTTAATCAGATAGACCGGACAGACATCTGCGCTTTGCCAAATGAACTTCATTCAGCTCGAAAATCGAATCAAGTCTGCCGTGAACACTCCATGCTTAAGGATACTTATTCATACGAGGAAGAGGTGAAGAAGCTGAGAGATGAAATCAAACGACTGCGCGAGATATCTACAGACTATCAGATAATCACTAAAGGCCAGTCTACTCAAACATCACCAAGAAGTACATCACCAGTTGATGGAAACATTAGTGAAACAAGCAACTTAGATGCTGGATTATCAACAATCAGAAGTGACGTCACGAATCTCGATCAAGTCAAGATGACTCTTGCGCTTTCCTCCACATCGATCGACATGGTCGATCGATCATGTTTATCACATAGCAGTCAAGCAAACGCACTTAGTGAAAATCCAGCGTCGTATCCAACGCCGTTACCACCTCCATTATCATTGGAGACATTCTCGAAAAACAGATCTATAACGACGTCTTTTATCACACCGCCTCCACCACCATCGTCTCCGTTTACGCTTGCTACGTCGGTGCGTGACAGCGAAAGGACAGTTTCAGCATCATCGACAAAATTGATGGATGCTTCTCCTAGGATACCGCCACCACCGCCGCCACCTCCCCCCATGTCGGCGCATAGTACTATGAGTACATTGCCATCTCCGCCACCTGCCCCATCTCCACCACCACCCACGCCGATGTTGAATACTACAATACCTATTCCTCCACCTCCGCCTATGCAAGTCATCATAAGCGCGATATCTCCGCCGTCTCCTCTACAAAACACGATACCGCCACCGCCGCCTCCGCCACCACCTCCACCCCCATTTCCGTTCAAACCGGTGCAGAACGATGAGATTGGCATACCTCCTCCTCCTCCACCGCCACCACCTATGCTTCCTCAAAGTGTAATGTGCGAGATGTCTTCTATGAAAATTATCATACCTCCTCCGCCACCACCGCCGTCTACGCCGATATTAAACACATGCGGGATACCACCACCGCCTCCTCCGCCACCATCACTTGCGGGCGTTACTAGCGCGATACCTCCACCACCACCACCATTACCTGGAATGGAGCAGAATTTTATGACTGGTCCACCACCACCGCCACCGCCTCCAGGTATGCCTATGCAGGATGGTATACCTCCACCGCCTCCTATTGCAGGTTCAGGTGCAGGTCCTCCACTACCGCCTGTGGCACCACCGCCACCCCCGGGAGCAATAGGACCTTGTCCTTTACCCGCTCCACCGATCGGAGGATGGAATCCGCCGAGCCGAGCCAGTAGGTATAATGATTTCAAAAGTACGGGGTACTCTCGATAATTCCTTTTGTTAATCGAGAGTACACTGTACATTTTTTTTGATTTCAAGATTCCGATATTTCCACCGCGTAACACAAGTTCCTCCCTTTTGTAGTTATGAGAAAGCAACCTTTAAATCCTGATGTGCCTATGAAGCCATTATACTGGACGAGGATTTTGGTACCAGTTACTACAGCCAATCAAACTTCATCAAGTACTTCAGATTTATCACCACAGGTTAGCAAAAAACAAACATTATAATATAATAAAATTCGCTCTTGACATAAAATGATGATTTCTTCAAGAGTGGCTATTTTTTGTGTCTTTAGTTGCCTCTGTGGTTAGAACTTGCCGAGGAGGAGAATTTAAACATGAAAGAGTTCGCTAATCTATTTTCAAGGCAGGTGAGAGAAAGGAATCCGACCAAGAAAAATGAAGGGACACCTCTCAAAAGTTCTAAGATCCAACCTGCAAAAATATTAGACTCGAAACGCTCAAAAATGGTTGGAATCCTTGAAAAGAGTCTGCATATTGATTTTAGCGAGATCGAGAATGCAGCTTATAATTTAGACACGAGCGTGATTAGTTTAGAAGCATTGCAACAGATCTACGAAATTGTGAGTAAATCATGAGATAAAAATATTAAATATGGGAAAAAGTTCGTGGCGTTTTTCCCGTTACATCTAATGGGAAAAACGCCACTTTTTCCCACACCTAATATAATTAAAAATCCAAAATATGTAATATATATTCGTAAATACACTTTTTTTATTTTCTGATAGATTAATTAATTTTCGAAAATTCCAAGTTATTTTGATATTTTGATATTTTCTGAATTGTATATTTTCTGATTTGCAGAAACCGACGCAAAAGGAAATAGAAGAAATTGCAGCTCATGAAGCAATTTTTCCAGACATTCCTCTCGATCAACCGGAATTATTTCTCAAACGGCTGTCCGGTATAAAGCACTTCTCTGAAAGGATAGCCTGCCTGATGTTGCAATCGGAATTCCAAGACGCGATATCATCAGTGTCGTATAAATTGAATAATGTGCGAACTACCTGTGATTTTCTGATCAATTCCGAGCCTCTAAAAAAAGTAATAGCGATCATATTGACTTTGGGCAATTACATGAATGGTGGAAATATGTTGCGCGGCCAGGCTGATGGCTTTGGCTTAGAAATCCTCGGCAAGTTGAAAGACGTAAAGTCCAACGTACCTGGCATCACCTTGTTGCATTACGTCGTCAATGCAAAATTGTCCCAGGAAAAAGAACATAATTTCGACGAGCTATTGCCTTTACCTGTGCCTGAATCGGCTGACGTAGAAGCGGCATCCACAATCAAATTCGATGAGATCGCTAAAGAACTGGATAGATTAGATAGAGAATTACAATGTGAGTGTTATATATAATATATATTCCAATTCTAGAATTGGAAAGAGATGAAAAACAAATTGAACCTTGGTTAACTGTGAGTTGTGGAATTAAGCTTTAATACTATCATACTTCAAAAAATTAAATTTTTTAACAATAAGTTAACAGTACAATTATTATTTTTTGTATTAATCCGAATCCAGATGAAAAAAATGGGTGCAAATAATGAAATTGTACTCATTGAAGTAATTGAACTTTTTTGTATTTATTCGCATTCGTTTGTTTTATTTGGATCAATTTTAAATATAATTTACATAAATATATATTTACATAAATATATACGATATATAAAATTAATTTGTTTTAGCGTGTGCACAAATGCGTAGTACAATTGTGGAAGCAGATCCATCTACATCCAAAATATTCAAAAAGAAAATAGATTCATTTCTATCAAGGGCGAATACCGAATTGGCGAGCGAAAAAGAAGATCTATTAGAGGCTAAAAACAAATTCAAAGCTGTGATGAAGTTCTATCAATTTATTCCTAAAGGCTCCACCCTGGAGACTGCAGAACCTTACGACTTCTTTAATCTGTGGCTTAATTTCTGTCGTGACTTTAAGGTATAATTTACAGCGTCTGTAATTATTGATCGAGCAAATTACAACAGATCAATATTTTGCAGGATATCTGGAAGAGGGAACAGCAACGAATACGAAAGGAACGACTGGAGGCAATTCGTAAAAAGTTCGAAAACAAACCCGAAGTTGTAAGAGTAAAATTAAATCCGCACGGATTGAAAGCAAAACTACAAAAACTCACGCATAAGAAGCAGACTCAAAGGTAGTCTTGTCGAAATGTCTACAAATTAATGATGAAGTTGGACAGTTTATACGTATAATCGTATTCGCTAAATTTTGAATTTCACAAATAATTCCATTTAGTACTCTGATATTCACAGAAAATTTATTTGTATATAATTTCTATTTCTATTTATTTATTATTTTCGAGTAAAATTGAATAAGATGATATTATTAATATTGTGAAAAAAAATTTTAGTTCAAAACGAGTAGATTGCTTTGTGCAAACTGCTATATTATTACTATATAGAATATGAAAAATGTATTTATCTGTTCCGCCTACAAAAACTTATTATAAATTTTGCGTTTATAAAATTATTTATTATGAAAAACGGCTTTTGAGAGAAAATTCATATTGCTCAAAAATAACAAGTAATTTTAAATTTACATTTCAATATTAGTTATATAAAAAAAATATTGAAGGCACTTGAAATTCATGCAACGAAATGTGATCGGTTTCCAAGTATGATATGGATTGCCGATCGTGAAACATCCTTAAGCCCTACGTCACACTACGCATTGGAGATTGAGGATTGCGAATTAGATATTATTTCAACCAGTCAGATAATTAATTTTAATTTTAATCCGTTTTGTTCTGATTGGTTGAATTCTACTCTTCAATTTGCAATCTTCATTATGACACGGGCTTTAGGTATCCAAACGATAAGAATTCTACGTTATATGCGAATATAGTTGTTACAGACTGAAATGTTAACAGTGCACTAAAACGACAATGTATACTTAAATAGACACAGTTGTGAAATTTATTAATTATTAATATCATATTAAAAAGAATATTGATATTTCTTACAAGTATATTGATAATCTGACGATAACTTTACGGGTATTGTGAACGCATTCCAATCTCTATATTGTTCCGAGCGATTTAGCAAGCGCATCGGAAAATGATGTTCAGTAAAAAAAGGCCATAAACAAGGTCTGTTCTTTTTAGCTGCATTTTCTTACATTGTTTGCATTTGACATAAAATAAATGACGCAAATCTTTAAAGAAAATTGTAGGAAGCTGCAGAAAAGGAAACTAAAGAGAATATACCTACATTATAATAAACGTCCATGATAATTCTAGAAGAAAGAAACTTTGTGCCTCGTTATACTATACATCTATTTCATCAGTTTTCATTACTCTGCGCTAAAGAATTTCATAAAAGAACATCGATTGTGATAATTATTGTTACCTATTTATTTATTTATTTATTTATTTATTCGTTAATATTAATTTATACTAGATTGTCATGGATTAATAAATAACAATGTATATAGAATGTTAATTATACGAATTATTTAATAAAAGTTTCTTTATAAAAAATAGAAAAAAATGTATTCATTAATATTTAAAATTTATATTGTACTACCTAGTTTAAAACGTAACAATTTTCGTATCGTCCAATTTGGTTTCATTTCTCGAATATTTGCATTCTGACTTAATATCTAGAAAATTTAAGTATCGTTTAAGTATCATAAAAATGTTAATTCTATTTTATGGAAAAAATTTATATCGTCCAAATACTGTTACTATCTAACATTCTAATCTATCAACCAGATCATTTTCTACTTTCTTAATCTAGGAATAATCACTACTGTTTTTATATTTCAGCAGCGAGCAAATATGAATTGTTGTAAAACTGATATTTCATTTCTCTTTTTGGATATATTTTCTTCCTTTTTTAAAAACTATTTTTTATGAATCGCAATAAAAAAGTGATATTAAATTAAACTTTTATTTTTTAGTAATACTGTTACATAATTAGTTATTTGCTTATTCTATTTAACATTTATTTGGTTTCTATTACATTCTTCAGAAAATGATTAGCTTCATATCTATTGATGTTCTCGAATATCAATAATGAAACAATGAACAATATACAATATATTGTCAATAATAGTGATTTAATTGAAGTGCAACAAAAACAACTTGGGCAATTTTTACGTAAAAAGTGGCTACTTTTCTATAGGTTAAAGTTTATTTACATACTATCATGATTATACAACTTCTGATAACATCAAGTGTTGCTGGTGCGCTGGTGCTGGCATTATATTATTGTTTAGTGTTCTCTCAAAACGACAAGAACAGTTAAATTACATATTTCAAGATCAGCCACGATAAAATTCATTGCCTTGATACTCGGAATTGATTCTTATCGGTACGTAAATTTAATATAAAAGAGGTGAATTATCGAAATAATATTTAAATATATCATTTCGAATATATATATAAGAGAAATAGAAAAAATATATATGATTTTTATCAGACATTCCATATATAATTCTTTTACATTACCGTTTATATGTTTTAAATTAAAATGCATGAAAATGCATTTTAGATAAAATTTTTCGAATTATTTCCTTTTCCTCTTTTTAAATACAAAAATAAAGATTTATTTAAACTAATCTTGTACTTAATATCTTGGTTTTTTTAACGGAAAAAACACATACTTACAGATGTACATAATGATAAACGGCATGACATTCTTAAAATTGTTACTAAAAAGCAATTTAATATTCTTCGTTACGACAGCTATTGTTATCAACGAAAATTCAAAAGATAATCAGTTTAATTATCATCTACCACACAATATAATAGCATTGCATTATGAGATCAAACTAACACTTCCTACGATTGTCGAAAATTATATTTTCTATGGCGAATCCAACATTAACATTATTGTACGTCATCCTACGCAGGAAATAAATTTGCATTCAGTGTTTGTAGACATAAATAAACAGGCTACATTAATTCACGAAATACCAAAAAAAATTTATAAATCATCGACTTATTCTTGTCATTATGGATTTTTTATTTGTACCTTTCATTTTAATGATTTGATAACGATTGGGTCTTATATGTTCAAATTGAAATACAATGGTACTATAAGTGATCGCGAAAATGCTGATGGCTTTATCATAACTTCATATAAAGATGATGAACGGAATTTTAAGTGAGTACACATTAAAATATTAAGAATATATGTTATGCTGTGTGTATAAACACCGTTCAATGCAATTATATCATTTAATGAGATCTATATTAGCTTTGCAAGTGTTTTTGAAAAATTAATATAACTAACTTGTAACATTCCGATTTCCGTTATATGTTTAATAATTCGAAATTACTTTCGTGCACAGAATAATAATCTAATAGAGGTCACAAAGGTGTTTGTATTTTATTTTATTTTATAACAATTAGTATGTAATTATACATAGTACTAAAATCTAGTTTGACCTATAGTTGTTTTAATGTTATTACTTTGTCTAAATATTTGTATGCCAAATTTATTAATAAAATATATTGTTAAAATGATAGGTGGATTTACTCAGCAGGTAACTTTCAGAGTACTATCGGAGTGCAATATGTATTTCCAGTTATAAATGATTTAATGTTTAAGGCCACATTTAACATCACCGTTGATTATCCTAAAACTTATACTGCTTTATCAAATATGCCAGTAATAAACAGAAAGAGTATTAAAGTTCATACAATGAGGGCAAATTTTCAAACTACTCCTGCAATGCACCCCTATCTTATCGCAATTATAGTGGCCGATTTGGAAACGCTTTATACTAAGAAAGCATACGTTCCGCTGTGGTACAGAGATTTAACAATAGTAAGACAGCTGTATTTTGCTCTAGACGTTGCTGAAACTACTACTATATATTTGAAAGATAAATATTTCCGGAACGATACGTTGAATGAAATACCACAAACGAATTATGTAGCAATTCCGTACTATCGAGATGACGGCTTGTCAAATTGGGGAATCGTTTTTTATAGGTAATATGCTGTATATATATATTTTATATATACAAGAATAAATTGTACTTTTTTATAAGATGCCGGAGGATTTGCTGATTATCCGCGTTATGATCCATTGCTAATGCCAACATTTCGTGAACCTTGCTGTCACTTCATCAGGATGAGGAGCACACTGATCAACACTCACTTTATCAATATATCTATAATACAGATCTATAATACAGATCATGGCACTGTAATAATCCGCAAATTCTTTGGTATCTTTGAGATAAATACTCGCGAAAATCTTAAAAAACATTATTATACTTTTTTATAGTTTTTTTTCGAAAAAAAAATTTAAGAATATACTAAAGAAGAGATTTTGATAAATTAATTAGATTAATGTAAAACAAAGTATTTACTTTATTAATTGTTTTTTAGTCAAGAAGCTATTAGCTATATTGATGAATGGAATTCTATTCAGCGCAAGACAGAAGTTGCAGCCTTAGTAGCACGTAAAGTGGCAAATCAATTTCTTAATAAAATTATCTTATCTTGTTGGTCTGACATATGGATAAATGAGGGCATTGCAACATTTTTGGGAATGCATGTCCTCGACAAGGTTGTTTTCTTCATATGTATTGTATTATTCACGGTATTAAACATTGGCTTTGTTTACGCAGTTAAAAGAAAAATGCTTGTTGATATTTTAATATGGAAAGTTTTTCAATTTTTATAAGCTTATTCATTAAAAATAGAACACATTGTGCAACTGTTCTTATAAAATTTAAATTATGAGTAAGCAATCAGCCAACACACATAAAATCGACATTTTAACAAATGAATGATATAATAAAAGCTTCCAAGAAATTTTTCCAATATTTGTTTTAATAAATTGCTAATTCGAAAATCCAATTATTTTCAATCAAACATTCATTTAATTACATTAAAATGTTTGTCTCTAGATTTTCACAGATCTTCGAATGATGGATTTATTCGTAGTTCGGACTCGATGTGAATCTCTTCATTTGGAATCTGTCACTAATATGCCACCTGTTGTATTTCAAATTAAAGAACCCTATGACATCAAATTATTTTCTCTTTTCCGTTACAATAAAGGTAAAAATAAATAATTAAACAATTAACGACCTGATCATCAATGTCACAAATAAATAAGAATAATTATCTACAATAGAATTATTCATTATATATTTATCTACAATTCATTTTAATTATGCTATAAAAAAAAATATATCTATAATATAAGTTAATTTTTTCAAATTAAATTATGCATATTCGAAGTATATGTGTATGTATATATATATAGACAATAAGACAAATTTATTGTAAACATTTAAAGAATTAATCGTATACTTTAATCATTGTAGCGTTCGCTTTATTGCGTATGTTATATCATATAATTTCCGACGAAATATTTCGAAAGAGTATCTGCAATTTTTTAAACAATCAGTAAGTTTTCTTTATCTAAAAGTGTATAGGATAAGTATAAAGTGTATAGGATAAGTATAAGTTCTTTCAATGAAATCTATTGTTTACTATTAATAATATCAAAATTTTATAAATTCAATTCAGGGATCATATCGGCAATATCGGAGAATTGCATTCCAGTAATATTGCAACGACATTGGAAACGTTGCACCAATGTTGCTGTAACTTACTGTGCTGTATGGACGATATGTTTGTTCACAAATCAACTGCCGATGATTTATGGGCTGTTATGCAAACTACTCTGAATGAATCTAATCATACAAATAGATTTAACATAAAAAAAATTATGGACTTTTGGGTAACACAAAATCAATATCCTATATTAAAAGTGACACGAAATTATCGTGATGGTCGCACGGTAATATGGACAGAAATGCGCAATATGTCTAAACGGCATGAATGGTGGATACCTGTGACCTACACTACGGAAACGAATCTTAATTTTAACATTACACCTTTCTTCCAAGAATGGATAACCTCTGAACAGTTTTTTATAAACTTACCATCAATTAAAGTGAATGATTGGATTATAGTCAACTTACAACAACTTGGTGAATATTCAATGAATTTATTTCGCTTTTATTTCTGTATCACATTTAAGTTGAACATTCCTAGTTTCATTTGTATCTTTTATTTCTTAATGCTCAAAATATATAATATCTCATTATATTATATGTATAATATATAAAATATATGATTAATTGTTGCAAGCAAAGTGAAATACATTAAATTTTATATACAATTTAATCATTATTCAGTTCTATTTAAATTTGCAGAGTTAATTTTTACGTTTAATTTTTAAAAACTGTACATGAAATTACATGTTCTATAATATTAATTTACTTTGCAATTTTTGAATTATATGTGCAATTTTTGGTATTATTTTGGTTAAAGAAAGAAATACATAATTTTCAGACATATTTTTTGATAAATCAAAAGAATTTAATAATCATTAAAATTTTTTATTTATTTATTTATAGGATATTATCGTGTCATGTACGATAAGGAAAATTGGCTAAGACTTGCAAGCTATCTAAATTCGAATAAATATAATAAGATACATGTTGTAAATCGTGCGCAAATCATCGACGACGCATATTACTTTTTGATAATGAAACAACTCGATTTTGATATGTTTAAAGATCTTACAATGTACCTATCTCAAGAAACAGATTATATAGCATGGTATCCTATGTTTAACATTTTTAGAAACATGTTAAATCACTCAAATATATTTTCACATCCAGAAGCTGCATCTATCAAGGTAACAGATCTTTGTGATGAAAAAGTATCACATATATTTAACATACATAATATTGAAAAATAATAGTTTTTAAACATTTTTATTAATTTTTTAAATGCTATGTATCCATACATACATATATATATATATATATATATATATATACACATACATATATATAGCGCAATCAGATTCGTAAATCTTGGAACAACATTATATTCATTTATAAAATAAAATATTTAATAAACGGTATTCACACATAAGCTTAAAAGACGCTTCTACATGTATATAAACAACAAAAATTGATACATTAATTCATTGTTATTTAAATATTTTTAGGAACACATGCGAAATATCGTGTACAATCTTCTTAAAAAGATTGGATACGTCAATCGAAATAACGATAACATTCATATGATATCTTTGAGAGACGAAGCTGCGGAATGGGCATGTTTCTTTGGCGATGAAACTTGTAGAAAAATAGCTTACAAAGAATTACAAAACTATATGACTCTCATTACTGAACACAGGTTACTAAACATAATTTATTGTTTAAACATGATTCTGATTGTTACATTTTGTATTTTATGACGCTGTATTTGTTATTCAATCAAGACAATAATTTTAATAGAATAGAATTTTTATAACAGATTTTTATTTTTTTTTTTTATATTGTAGAATTGTATTGAAAAAGTGGGTAGCCTGTGGAGGTTTAATGACAACAAACACTACTAATACTTGGTATAATATGTATAATTTGTACAATAAACTATCTAATAATGTAATAGAATATTTGCCTTGCGTTAAGCAACCAGCTATAATCAAGGATTATTTGAAAATAATAAGATCAAAAAGCGAAATATCAGACAATAATTACAATAATATTTTTTTTTCTGTTATTGCATATCATGCAAACAATGATGATATGCTTTCTACCATACTTACAAATTTTGAAGCAGTAAAACCCAGGTAATGATACTTTTTTTATCAATATGTACTACAGTGTATATTATAAAAATCCATGTACAATTAGTTATAAATTCCTTTCATTTTTTTCTTATAGAGAACTCTACTTTTTGGATATAATAAGACGTATTATTAAACATATGTACACTGAAAAACAATTTACAATGGTAAAATATTTTAAATATAAGTACTGCATTCATTTTTTAATTTTTTATTGTTAAGTTTATCTTTATCTCTACATATATGTCTTGTCTTATCTTATATTAATTAATAATATATTAAAAATGTAAATTCACGTTATTTTGTTTTATCATATAAAATGCAAATTGTTAGTTAAATAAAATTGTTAGTTAATATTAATATAATTTATTTTAGATAAACGCTTACGTGAAAAATAAACAAAGACGTCTAATTTCGGATGTAAAATACGAGATAGATAATCACTTGTCTGAAACGAAAAATTTATTAGATTGTTTTCTTCAGAATTCAAGAAAATCACTTGAATTTTCGATGAATTTTGATTATGTTGATATCATCGAGATGAATGAGTTCATATGTACTTAGTAAGTAAATTATAGCAATTAAAAGATAAGTTTTATCGCGTATTTCGAAATTCTAAAGAAAAAAAAATTCGCGTATCAAAATTATACATAAATTAAAATTAATGTTAATTAAAAGTGACGTTAACTTTTTAGTACGATTTTTGCGTCATATTTCTATATTAATTAATTTAGAATTTATATTTTCATAAATATTAAATTCTATATAATAAATACGTATCTATCGCTATATATAATTAAATGTATAAGAGATATTCTATGTTTATATCTCTTACATTCTTTCTTTTTCCATGAAGAAAATAATATTTTAAAAGACTAAATTATGTAATGATAATGAATTTCTGTTTTATTTTTCTGTTTAATGATAATGAATTTCTGTTTTATATTTTCTGTTTTAGGTAAGCTTTGCAGAAGGTGTTTCTCTTTTAAAAATTTTCTACATATATTGACGAAAGTTCAAATATGATTATTAAAAATCGAGAAATATTAGTTATTTTCAGAGTTTTTTATGAGAGTTTTCATATTAAATGTATAATTATTTGTATATGTTTACATGTATAGACATATATAGATATGTATAGATGTGTAAATAAAGTTTTATGTGTTACTTATTTTCAATTATATTTTGTTTATTGATATAATAATTATTTTCACGGTCAATCTTTAATAATATCTGATTTAATAATGTCCTTGGCTTATAATATAATTAGTACATGAGTTTTGAAATTATATAAAAAATAAAAACAATTGTAACTAAGTTTTTTCATTCATGACTTCCAACATCTATGATCTAAATCAGGCCTGTCCAATTTGAACTCCGGAGCCAAAATGCAAAGCCACCGACGTAAAGAAATTCAATGTGAATAAGATCTCGGAGACTGTAAAGACTGTTGATAAGTGTCACTTAGGTATGTACACTTTACAGTCTCCAAAATTTTATTCAGATTGAATTTTTTTGTATCAACAGTTTTATGTTTTGGCTTCGGAGCTCAAATTGCACAGATCTAATCTAAATGATAATGATTGGATACGGTCAACGCGATACTACAAACATTTTCAAGCGTTTTTTAATTGGTCAATTTGTAAAATTCTATTTTCTAATTAGTCCATCAAAGCATTTCTAGTGAGACTTTGACCACAGCCATCGATATGTCACGCTCTACTGCAAACTTGAGAAACCTTAGACTATTGCTATGTATTTATATATAAAATTCCATAAATAATAATTAATAATAATAATGATAAATTCACATTTATAAAAAATTGTATCTATATTATTTATATTTACGACAAAAACTAAACAATTTATCATCTACCACTGTGCACATCAAGAGAGACATGATTGTATCAAAGGATCATGTATTTATATAATGAGAGCTATTTAACTGTAAAATCCTTAGATTAATCAAAATTCAATAAATTGATAAATCAAGTTCTTATTTTTATTTAATGTAATTAATGACTTAGGTTTCCACAATTTCTTTATTTAACAAACATATTGTTGAATTACTTTCGAAAAGAAAAGCGAAAAGAAAAAAAAGCTTAATACATTTATCATATATTTTAATCTATATAATGTATGCGCATACACATTGGGTTGTCCGGAAAATTCGTGCCGATTTTGAAAGAAAATTGAAATGCAGATTTAAATTTTTAATTTCATTTATTAAATTTAAATCTTTTGAACTTTCCGGACAACCCAATATGTATAAATAAAACATGAAAATAATTACAACTGTTAAATTACAACATATATATACATATATACATATATATATTCTACGAGGAAATTACTTATTATAAGGAATAAAAATGCTGAATGTGGAACACAGAACTTTTTAATCGAATTTTTTTTTTAAATTTTATCAATTAGAGACACAAAAGCAACATTGATTTGACTATACCAGTAATCTGTTACACGATACATACAGTTAGTTATTATATTATTGAAGATACATATAACCTTACAGATTATTTTCACGATCATATATTTATCATATATTTATTACGAGTTATTGATGTCACCGTCAGTATTCGGTAAACATTCATCAAGTAAACTGATTAAAGGAAACTTGTCTCTTACTAATAATGATCAGCTGTTAACGATAAATTTCTACCAAAAAGAGTTAAGCATTCAATTTTAAAATAAAAGGTAACGGATAAGAAACATCTTTAGTCCTCTTTTTAATTCTTCTTTTTAAAGATAAATATATAAACTAAATATATATATAACTAAATATATTTTAAATAATGCAAAAGTACAAATGCAGCACTATTTCTTTCAATTTTTCACTTTTTAATTCTGAAAGAATAAATATATTTTGAAAAGAAATTATACTTTAAATAGACTAGAAATTCATTTGCTTTTAAAAAATATAAATTTAAATAAAGATGAACAGGCCAACACAAACTAATAAAAGCTTTTTTATTTTGCATTTGTAATTTGGTTGAAAGAAACTTAATACAGCTTTTAATTAATATTCTCCTTCCATTAATATTATGTTGACGCGCGGATATCTGCATTTATAAATTATATTATTTATTCTTAATTAGATTTTAGGCGTATATTTATTTATGTGTCATAGTTGTGTCATAAATTCTAAATGTGTATTGTATCATTTAGAAATAATTTTACAACAAAAGAATCATTGAACATCAAACAAAAAGTTAATAACAATTTGAAATAATTGTATTTAATCTATATTATTATTGATATATATGAAGTTAGAAAAAGGAAAGAAATATTTAATACCGCTTATATCATGCTCTATATAATTTTTCGAAATACATACTGTACTTATGCATTCAATTCATAATCTTTAATCGAACCAGTTAATTTCTAATACTTTATACGTGAAATTTATTTGTTTCAAACAAATCAACAAAAAATAAACACTAATTTACAAAAGGAAATATATATATCAAATATGAATTTTTTTTAGTCTTTAATACGCAATATAATAGTTATAATAGTTACAGGTTACAAGACATAAAAGTATGTATAGTAAATGAAATAATATTGTAATAACTTTAAAAGAATGGATTCGAATATTTATTGTTTAATAGAGAATATTATATAATACAATAAATTATTACTGAAATATCATATATTATAATAAAATGTTACGATAATTTCTTTTAATTGTAAAAATTCAAAATATTTTATTACATTTGTATTAAAAATAAAAATGCTTTATTGATAGATATCATTTATCAAAAATGTATTTAATAAGATGATAGCAAAATTATATAATTTAAACTAGAAATGTATCCAATTATTTAAAAATTATTCTAAGAATTATTAATTAAAATCAAATACAAATTAAAAAGACATAATTCAATAATGTATAAGTAACTGAAAGAATATCGTAACATTACAGCTACATCATAAATCATTAAGTCTTGAAAAAATACGATGAAATTCCATCATATTACGTTAATACAGTTTATATAAATATATATTAAACAAATTATTAAAGTTTTTTCATACAGATCTTTTTTAACGAAATTACGAGATTGATTTTGTATCTTTTCTATTGTATTCAATGTAACTTTACAATAGCGGAGACTCCATTCAGCTCTTCTTACTTTCCTTCCTCCTAATAAAAAATGTTGTTACAGATACAGAAATGAGAATGATGGAATTAAAAATATTGTTAGGCATTAACCTAATATTCATCTCAGTAATGTTTACTAACAATACCGAGTTGAACGAACTTAATTATCAATTTAAAACAATAAAACCAATAGCCTATAACGTCACCTTAGTAATATTTAGAAATGAAAATGACTACAAAAATGAATATATGTTTGAAACGGTGTTTTATAGTAGTAATTTTTATAAATTTTTTGAAAAAATTATTTATAAACAATTAAGAAAAGGCAATTCTATTTTCTATGGTGAATCTACTATACTTTTTGAAGATATTTATAAAAAACGTATATTACGTCTACATGCAAAAAATATGGCAATAAATACATCAGCGACAAAAATTCGTTATTTTGCCAATGGTACGTACCATGAGATTGTTCCTATAATGCACAAAATACACAAAAAAAGCCAAACTATCGAAATTATTTTTGATTATCCTTTCCTACGAGACATCAATACTTATCGAGTAACTATGAAATTTCTTGGGAGTATAACTAATAAAGGAGGGATTATCAAGAGATCTTACATAAATGATAAAAACAAAAAATCGTGAGTAGCATAAATCTAATAAATTTAAGTATATTTTCTATATAAAAATTATTTAAGAAACATTAATAGTGCTACTTTTAAATTTACAAAAGAAATATTTTATATTTACAGTTAATTTGCATAATAATCTAAATTTATATCATTAACATAAATACTACTAACAAACATAAAAAAGCTGAGAATAACGGCGCAGAAATCTTATATAGCGTTAATTACTGCTGTTATCATCAGTTGTCTTATATATTTGTTGACACAGTATAGTGTCTCTTAATAAATATAACAAACATATAAGACAACTGATGTAATTAACGCGTTATAATATATAAGATTTCCAGTAAAAAGTGTATTTACTTTTTACTTTGACTTTTAGAATATAAAGTAAATAAATTTTTAATAAAAATCTTATTACGCTTTAATTACAATGCCGTTACTCTATCTTGCGCCAAGTATTTATTGTATTTTCTTGATACTCATATGCCGACGATGATTGAAAGTTAAAAAATTTATATTGTTAAAATATGTTACAGATGGTTATTATTAACTGATTTCCAAGGGGCTGGGGCCCGACAAATATTTCCGTGCTGGGATGAGCCGGATACTAGGGCCAATTTTACTATTTCCATAAAGCATGATCAATATTATAGGGCTTTATCGAATACAAAAATTACTAACATGTTCAGCGTTAAGCATGAAAAGAAATACACACATTTTTGGACATATTTCGAACCAACCGTTAAAATATCTCCTCATCATGTAATGATTTTATTACACGATTTTAAACAAGTAGATGACTCAAACATATGGTGTAGAGAACAAGTAAAACAAGACATGGAATTCTTACAGTTAATTGCTCAATTTGCCACATTTCATTTAAAATTAAAATTTGACAACATAATATATCCACTAACAGTGATCCATGTTGTAATTCCGGATTTCTTAGACTCAGGCATGCAAAGTTGGGGAACTATCCTTTATAGGTAATGCTTTCATATAAAAAAAAAATTTGAATCTTTTCATTTGAAGAAATGTACTTAATGTTATTGACATTAAGTGCATTTAACATTCAATTAAATTAGTTCTAATATTAAATATTAAATAACGAAAAAAGATAACTTAATATAACATTTTAATGAATGTATAGAATAATATATATTTACAGCTCATATTACTTACATGTATATTGAAAAGATATCATTTATATACTAAACAAAAATTAAATTCGATACATATAATAATAAGACTTTTAACTAAATTGTTTTATTATTTTTTAGAGAGACTGATATCCTCTACGATGAAAAATTAGATTTTATTGCTTGGAAATTTGAAGTAGCATTTATGATAGCACGTAAAATCGCACATCAATACATTGGCAATCTCATAGCCCAACCTTCATGGTTTTATCTTTGGTTAAACGAGGGTATTGCTACATTTTTGGCAATTAAGACAGTCAATCAGGTTGTCCTCTATACATAAAAACTTTCTATGTCATTACATAATTAAAAAAACTAATTAATAATATAATCTAAAACATAAAAATATATTGAAATAAAACGTATTCTTAAATTGAAGTAATTTATAACTGGAATATAAAAATTTGTGACAAATAATTTGAATGCATGGATAATTTTTATTATAAATTTGGAATTTATTTTTGAAATTGTTAATAAATTTTTAAATTAGTAGTAAGAATAGTTTTTTAAGAAATAAAACATTTTTATTTAATAATTATGAATAATGTTGTAAGTTGCGGTTGAACAACAATTTAATTACATTCAATTTTTGTCACTTCTAGCTCTTCTCATCAAATTATTTCCAATTGATGCATTTACTTGATGTAAAATTTCAGCATGAGTCTCTCAATTTGAATGATTATTATAATATGTCTCTTATATACGAAATTGATACACCATCTGACATTAATTCAATTTTTTCTTTTACTCATTATATTAAAGGTAAGAAAATCAAGACGTAATTAAATAATTGTTGACATGAAAAATTTTAATATAAAAATAAAAAATATATGCAAAATAAATTATAATTACATTTATTAATAATTTATTTATAATTAAGACGTTTTTGAACTTATTGTACAATTGAGAAAGGGATAATTCTATGTTAAAAGAATAAATCAAAAATAAGAATAAGATTTTTTCATATGGAAACTTTGTTTTTGAGCGAATCGATTATCGAGAGTATATGTACCTTTAATTATGTTTTACTTGATAGATCCACTTGATAGATCCATACTGTGAATCCTTATTTTTCCTCATGTTTGTTTTTATTATTGTACCGGGTCAAAAGTACAAAATAAAAACAAGATATTTACGCACATGAATCTTATTACTTTATAAATTGTTGCAAATATTGTCTGTTCTGTCGAATATATAATTCTGTCCTTTGAAGTAAAACCTTTTATAAAAATCAAACATCTAAGATATTCTAATGCTTTAATTTCTAATTTATCAATTAAATTTGTATTCCGCGACTATTTAAAAATCACTTTTTTCAAAAACAAGATTTTGCGTGAAAAAATTTTATTCTAGGTTTTCGATATATGTTTTCATGCGAATTCCTTTTTTGATTATATTACAAGATTACGAACATATGTTTATTTGTTATGTTATGAGACACTTTTAAGTAAGATAAAAAATACGTATGTATACTAAGAATTTGAATTTTATACTTTTCTACCAAATTTATTATATTTTAAAATTTTAAATCGTATTTAAACTGTTTTAAACATACTTCAACTCTTTTTATAATAGAGATTATAATTGTTGTAGCACCTGTCTTTGTACGCTCATTGGATAAAATGCTACCTGAAAATATACTTCATATAAGTATCGCCAATTATATATCAAATTAGTAAGTAATAACTGTAATATAATAATTATTTATTATAATCAGATATATAATCATGTAATAAATGGATATTATAATTAAAAATTGCATAGAAATAAAATATATGAATAAATTGAGTAGCCATTTTATATATATTTATAATGCAATCTGCCTTTAATGTTAAACTTTTTATATTTAGCTCGTTTGAATCTGTCAATACTTGGACCACTCCTCTCGAAAAGCTTTTTGCTATCATAAAAACAAATCTAAGGGAATACTCTAATAATACAGAACATATTGACGTAATAAAGATATTTACTCAGTGGGCGAAACAAGAACGCTATCCCGTGTTGGAAGTGCAGCAAATACCTTTCTTAGACGAGGTTAAAGTATATGTAGTTGAAGGTCCCGAAAATTTGTTGATTCCTGTAACTTATATTACACAGAGAAAGCCTTATATTATACACAATGCATGGCTAGAAAAACCAAATTTTTTATCTGTTTACGTTCATAGTAGCGACTGGATCATTATCAATATACACCAAACTGGTGAATATAAATTAATAAATATGTTATGCTTTTATATCTATGATGTAAATAAAATTTTACATACAAATTGCATATTTAATAATGAAATTTGTGCATATACAGGATATTATCGTGTTAATTATGACTACGATATTTGGCAAAAACTTGGAAACTACCTAAATTCAATGGAATATTATAATATACACGTTTTGAATCGTGCTCAAATCATAGATGATGCCTATTATTTTTTATCAACAAACAAACTTGATTTCAATCTATTCAAAACACTCACGTATTATTTATCAAAAGAGACAGATTATATAGCGTGGTATCCTATGTTCAAAATTTTAGAACAGATATCGGGCTTTTTCCCATTTCCACAAAGTTCCGAAGTTAAGGTAAATAGTAATAAAAATTTCATCAACAATTAATAATTATTAATATAATTATAAAGGAATTAAAACATGAAGGTATTTCTTAAACATATATATATATATATATATATATATATATATATATATAT
>Ga0157363_1000831_pt1:7500-24525 | contig 24525 bp, 24 predicted proteins | sample AttsexASBM1_FD_111477 | JGI IMG/M metagenome (GOLD analysis project Ga0157363, IMG submission 111477) | Fungus gardens microbial communities from leaf cutter ant in Ribeirão Preto, State of São Paulo, Brazil - Atta sexdens ASBM1 | ecosystem: Host-associated > Fungi > Mycelium >... | reverse complement strand
CACGCACGCACGCACGCACGCACGCACACACAGGATGATCCATTTAAATCTGAAATATCTCGCTTATTTTTGATGATATAAAAAAATATTTCAAACGAAAATAGAATGGGGGGGGGGTTTCGAGGGAGACATATTTTGGTCATGTTGTTTTTTTTTCTAGGTGGAGGCGCTAAAAAGATATGAAAATCATTTCCAATTTTTAAAATGGAATTGTATGATTTTTTTACACAATATGATTCCTTTAATTATTTTGTATATAAAAGTATTAAGGTAAATATAAAAAAAATCAATAGTTTACAAGATATTTTATACTTTATTCCGATATATATTAACATAAAATGTTAAATAATTCGTAAACTTTTATTAATTTTTTGATAATCGTATCTTAATACTTTTATGAAAGTTAGAAAAAAAATGTATGTCAAAATGGATAATTTTTTAAATAAGCAATTGTGTTTTCTTTCCACCAACTAATTCATCTCATTATTCTGTTCATAAACATATTAAAGTTTACGATTATCAAAAAGTTAATAGTTTACGAGTTATTTAATATTTTATGTCACTATGTGCCAGAATAAAATATAAAATATCTCATCAACTATTGGTTTTTTGATATTACTATCTTAATATTTTTATATGCAGAATAATTAGAAGAATTATATTGAATAAAAAAAAATCATTCAATTCCATTTTAAAAAAGTGGAGATAACCTTCATATCTTTTTGGCCTCTACCTAAAAAAAAAAACCAACATGACTAAAATACATACCTATGAAGCCAGTTCACTTTCATTTGAAACATTTTTTTATATTATCAAAAATAAGCAAGATGTTTTAAATGATCGATCTAAGTGGTCCTGTATATATACACAGTTATAATTAATCCATTAAAAATTATAAGATAATTATGAGATGTACTTGTCTTCCAGACATCTGAATTTGGTGAACTTGATTTGATCCGGTCACAATGTTCTGATTAGCAGGTATTCTAATGACTTGTTGTCCACTTCCAAGTACATTGCTAGGTTTCAAAGAACCCTAAAGAAAGAATTTTTATAATATATAATTTCGAAAGATGAATATAACTTTCAAAATGTAAAAGAATTATTTGAATGTAATCTTTCAACCTGTCTAATGATCACTTTCTGCGGATTTTGCTGCGTGGTTGACTTGGACGTAATGAATGTAGGCTGTTGATTCGTCGTCGTTGAGGACTTGGCCTGAATACTCAGGGTTGGCGCAGGAAGGATTTTTGTAGGTGATTTTACAGTATTTGTTGGTATTATGGTTACTTTTGATTGCTGAGATGTTGAAGACTGTAGCAACTTGTTTAGTATCACACTCTACAAAAAAATAAAAAGATATATGTATAACTATTGTTGCGCAAGATGCATATGATTTGTAATGACTTGTATCACATAACTTGAGACAAACCTGCTTTGGCGAAGATGTTGGCAAAATATGTTGTTTGTTGGTAGAGAGTATAGTGCCCATCTGTGCCAATGTTATATTTTTCGTCGGGCTGACATAACTAGAAGAGGTATTATTGAGAAATTTAATCCCTTGAGCAGATTGATTTTCGCTTTGTGAACTCGTAATGAGAACTTGTTGAGTACCAGACTGTGATTGATTTCCTGTCAATATCATCTTCGTGTATACCTATGAAAGATATTGTAATTCGATATCTGATATATTATTTTTCGAGAATAAAGCATATATAGTTGCATGTAAGAATGGTCAGTGAATCTCAAATTCTTACATGCTTCAGTTTTATATAAGATTGATTGAAAAATTGAAAATTTTGTAAGTAAAGAAATATATAATATAAATGGTAATCCAATCCAGGAATTCATATTTTAATTGCATTTCAAATGTGTTATATTATACGAAGTGTTATAAGTGTGTTATGATTTTACGAAGAATTCTGAGGATTATAATATCTTACGTTACGCCCTTGCGATACATTCTGTGTTGTCCGTTTCAACGTAGTTGGCTGCGAAAACTTAACATTCTGCATGTTACTGATCGTGATGTTCCCAGAGGCACTAGTTGTTGTGACAGACTTGGCGGGTTGCGTCCTTAATTGAACAACGCTCCCATCCACGGATTTTCCAGTAATCAGAGTCTGTGCTAAAGATTGCAACTGTTCAGCTGAAGCTGTTGGTGGATGTGAAATTTTTAAAATTTGGCTGGTGCCTTGTCCGCTCACAGGTGATACTATCATAATAGACTGGCTTTGCGTAGTTGGACAGATGTTTGGTTTTACCTAAAAAGGAAGTTCTTGTAAACAGATCATGGCGTTTAAACGATAGTTTCAATTGCAATTGAAAACGTTACCTGGACTGCTGACACCGGTACTCTCTGCACAGTAGGCTTTGTTTGAAACACAATATTCTGATTGTTTTGATTGGCTATCGTGTAAACGTGCTCAGTTTGCACTTGCTCAGAAATTTCAGTCATTTCCACATCAGGTACTGTCGTATCAGTCTCAACGTTCTCGTCAATTACTATTCGCTCATCTGTCATAACTCCCTCCGAGTTTATGCATTCAAGTTCTGCTTGAATATTCGCAAACTCCTCAAAGTCATTTGACGGATACTGTTCGTTGCCATGAGACAAAGTCAGTGCACTGAGATCGCTGTCTCCCAGTGTGCGCGAATCCAAAGTCAAGGGTTCTAGAGCCCTTGTGTTTTGTCCCTTATTAGTGGACATGACGATGATACCTGAACAAAAATATTAGCGTCATGGAATGACCGATATCCATAATCTATTCTTATTTTAATAACTTAATGTCTTAAGTAATATCTTGAAATGTTAATACTTCTGATTGACTTATGACATCTTGAAACTACTTAAGACAGTCTCAAATATAATCCGAATACCGATTGCAAGTTTACAGTTAAATAATTAAATATAAGTAAATACAATAATAATTAAATATAAGTTTTTATTTATATAACATCAATTCCATTTGTAAAACAATTAAGGGAATGCTCAAGTAACTAAATTATCGACATTACAGTCGTATAAAAATCTCTGAATTGACTGAACGGAATTAAAAATTCTTTTATAAGATTAAGATAAACGCAAACTTGAGAAATGGTGCAGTATTTCATACTAAAATTGAAAAAAATTAAAAACTTATTTAACTTTTTTGCAATTTTAATATAAAGTCCACTGCACCATCTCCTAATTTTGTGTCTATTTTAATTCTGTAAAACCATTTTTTATTCCGATCAGTCAATTCGGAGATTTTTTAGTATAATGTTGATAATACAGTATAATGTTGATAATTTTATCACTTTAGCATCCCCTTAATCGTAAGTTGCAAGAATTCCTAAATATATTTGCAATATAACATGCAAACATAACTACAAAGTATTACCTTTGGCAAATAAAATTTTTTTTTCCTAGTGATATTATAATGATCTTGATTGTAAAAAAAAGTTCTTGAAAAGTAAAGTATTTCAAAAACACAAATATATAATTAAATTGATATATAACAACAATATTAAAATTAGAAACATAATCATTCATAAATAAATTAACCAAGTACAAATTAATAAAATTATTTTCAATATTAAATTTTAAACTTACATATTCAGATTATTTAGAAACTTGTTACAAAGAAATTGGCCTTAAAATAAGACAATCTATTGTGATGTGAAGAATGCCGAATACCATTTAGATAAATATAATTAATCAAGCCGTAACTAAACAGCAATCATGTAAACTTAACACACTCGCCTGACAAGAAATCCAATTATTTAATTGTTCTATCACAAACGCGATTTTGTTTACTTATACGAACGCAAGATCTATACGCTATACGCGTAATAATCACCTCGATTACGTCGCTTGTTGCCAACGTAGTTAAGAATTTCAAAATGGTGTGGAGGTACGATTTAAATTTGTCGTGCTCGTGCTTTTGAAAAGTCGCGGGACATCGATTCGGTCATTCACCCGAGTGAAGTTTGACGCGATCGTGTATTCGAACACGCTGAACGCGGACACGAATTCGAACACGCTGAAGAGGGAAGTGAAAAGAGTGACGGAGTGAGGAAGGAAAAAAATGAAAATAAACTTGAACCGAGAGTGCGGAGCGCGAAGTCGTCGTGGAACATCAGCGCCATTTCTCGGGAGAACGCGCCATTTTTGCGAGGCAGATTTTCGAGCGCGTACACGACAGCTCGCTCACGAGTGGCGTGCCGCGCCAAGTACGACGGGTCCGGAGACCCGACGCGTGGCACGCCGACGGACGAGATGTCGCAGAGAACGTCGCACGCGACGGCGTGTAGTCGAGACGTACGGCGCGGGACCTAACCTCAAACAGAGTTTTCGTGGATAGCGCAGCAGCGGGAGGGGATGGGAAAAGGGGGCGATCAAGCGGGGTCGAATGAAAACGGCGAAATCGGGGCTTCGTCACTGGAGCACGGTGCGAGTATCGTCCGTTACTCAGAATTCCATCCCCAGACAAACGACGGGATCCAGGACGATGCAATGGGCTCGACGTCGCACGTATCTCGTCGTTGGGCACACACGTACCTGCGCGTTCCTTAGATAGCTCGAATTGTTCAAAATCACGCGCCCACCATTGCTGGCCCACAGTGCATCGCTGTCGCGTGTGAAAATTGCGGCTGGGAAAATGAACGTTCCGCGCGATAACGCGATCGACTAGGCCGATCAGGTAGAACGTGTGACGGTAGGACGGATACTATCGTATGCGATGAGCACGAATGGGACATAAACACGATTTCGCGCACTTTGCGAGAGTCGTCGAGAAATTTCTCGCGCTTACGCGGGCGAAGATTGAACGGGTTGACGAATGACGAAACTGTCGAGCAAGATGGGAAACTTTCTGCGTATCATCGAACGCGACACCACGGCATCATCTGGCACGAGGGATGAATTGCAATGGCGGTGCGCGGCGAATTCAAATTTGTTCATATGAAGATTGATATTGTATAGTACATACATACAATGAAGTCAACTTTAACCTGTTCATAAGAATAAAAGTTTTATTAAATAAATATTATATAAAATTATTATATATTAAATAATATTAAAAGTTATTAAAAATTATTTACTCAATACTTAAAAATTAAAATTATATATAAGCTACGAGTAAACGCTGGATGTCGAGTACTAAAATGCTTAATATTTAAAACGTAAATAAGAATATACAACAATATACAATAATGTCTATTATATATTCTTATTTACGTTTTAAATATTAAGTAGTATTTTAACACTCGATATCCAGCGTTTACTCGTAGCCTATAAATAATTTTTTAATGTAATATTAATTTATTATATGAAAAATATTAGAAAAACATGTTATTTATGTTAGATAATGTAATTTATTATGAATGTACAAGTATGACTTTACACATTTTTTGATAAAAAAATGCATTGATTTGAAACATAAAAATTATTTTTATTTTATTTAAAGTATACTCCATCGTAAGCCACAATCTTGGCCCATCTCTCAGGCAATAAATGGATTCCACGCTTGTAGAAGACTGATTATTTTGAAATGTTCCAGTTATCAAGCCAATTTTTGATAAATGTTAAAAAACTCCGTCCACCTCAAATTTTAATAAAAATTACGATCCTCAGAATCGACTCTGGAGGTCGATTATGAAAGGAGGTGAAAATTACAAAAGTGAGCAAAGATTATTCGATATTGACTAATTAAATTATAAATATTCTAGTGAATTTATTCACTTTTGTAATTTTCATCTGATTTGAAGATACAATCGACCCCAAGTGCTTTAAAAAGATAAAAGTACTGCTTCAAAAAGATCAGTACTTTAAAAACACAAAAAGTACTGTTTCAAAAACACAAATTTACTGCTTTAAATACACAAATTCATTGCTTTAAATACACAAATTCACTGCTAATGCAAAGAATTTATGTATTTAAAGCAATGAATTTGTGTTTTAAAACAATACTTTTTTTTTAAAAACTGATCTTTTGTATTTTTGAAGCAACGAACTATAGAATATAAAAATATGATCGCAGCGCATGCTCACAGCGCAGTATTTCGCGGCTGACATATTTCCTAATCTAAATAGTTGTCAACTTTAATGCATAATATCTCTGTTCGCAGAGCAAAACGATACTTTTTTCTGCCAGATTCCTTTATTTCGTGCAAAAATGCATCGATCGAGTATATTTTTATCAAAATTTGGTGATTTTTTTTAACATTTAGAGTATATTCACACGAACTTGCATAGTCGCGTATGCATAAAGAAAATTATTCAATCACATTTAACGTGCGCCTTTATAGGAGAAATACGATTGAATAATTTTCTTTATGCGGCTATGCAAGTTGTGTGGATATAGCCTTAAACGGGGAGCACAGACTCATAACGCATAAAACATGAGGCATAAGAAAATCAACTAATTAGAGTCCTTTACAGAAAGGAAGGAAATAAAGGATTTTGATTGGTTCATTTTCTTATGCCTCATGTGTTATGCATTATGCAAGAGTCTGTGCTTCCCATTTTACCCTTTAAGTCTAATGACAGAGGTTCGCGTTGCATGAACTAATAACTAAATATTTTTGGACTTAAAATGAAATAGATATATTTGGCTTTGAAAAGAGAGAAAGCGAAGATGCCGAGTGCAAAAAGTGCGAGCAACGCGAACAGACCTATATATTATATGTATGTACTACGTTTTAAAGCTGCGTCAGTAGACATCAAGTATATATCATCAATTTCAACATTTTTTTTTTATTATGACAATATAAGAAGGGATATAGCCGTTAGAATATCAGCAATATGACTGTCTATTGAAAATCCATAAAAATCATACTTGTACACCCAATATATGTTAAAATTTTATTAAAAATATCGTTTTATTTTATGTTGTTTTATTTTAGATAAAATTAATAAATTATAAAACTGATGTATAATAATTCTCTTCCCTGTCAACTGAAATTAATTTCATATACAGGATGGTTCTTCACTTAAATCGAATATCTTAAATATTTCGTTTATTTTCGATAATACGGAAAAATTTTCAAATGAAAGTGAACTGGTGTCAAGGGGGACTTATTTTAGTCACGTTATTTTTTTTCTAAATGGAGGCGCTAAAAAGATATAAAAGTTACCTCCACTTTTTTAAATGGAATTATGTGTGGAATTATTTTTTTTTTAGATAACATGATTTCTTTAATTATTTTGCATATAAAAGTATTAAGATAGAGATACCAAAAAACCAATAGTTTAGAGATATTTTATACTTTATTCTGACAAAAAAATTTATTTAAGGAGATGTTCAAAATGATACCCTCGGACTTCAATATATTTTTGGAGATGATATTTAAATAATTCTCTTACTCTTTCTGTCATTTCTGAATTTATACTTGCACATGTAGCTAAAATACGCAGTTTCATGTTCTCCTGTGTAGTTGTAATCGTTGTCATAATGTTTTTTAATGTTCCCCAAAATGTCCAGACGATTTAAATCAGGAAAAGACCAATGTGTAGGCCAATTAATGTGTCCTCTATCTATCCAATGTTCCGGAAACATTTCGTGTAAAACTACATGTGCAACGCGTGCATTATGAGCCGAACAGCCATCATGCTGATACACATCTGTAAGCAAGTTTCTAACGGCATTTCTTCTAATAATTGTGATAATTGTTGGGACAAAAAATCAGCATATTTTTGGCCATTTAATGTATTCTCAATAAAGAAAGGGCGAATGATTCGATTTTGTAAAATACCACACCACATATTACAGCTCCATGGAGCTCGTTGACGTTCTATTTGTCGAAATCACATTGGATTTTCAACGGACCAGTAGTGCATATTTCTTTTATTTAATTATCCATGATTAGTAAAAGTCGATTCATCAGTAAATAACATCTTATTGAAAAAGAATTCATCGACCTCCAACTGTTGCAACCATTGACAAAATTCCAACCGATTAATCATTCCCAATTCTTGAATGTAATGAAATGTGAATGAAATGAGTGGCGTTTCAGAATAAAATATTTGTCTTTGAAATATCAGAATTCCTCTATATTTATCGAGAACTGATATGTGGATTATGTGCAGCCAAAATAGCAACTTCTGCTGCTTCATTAGTTTGCAAACGAGGTCGATTTTTTTATTTGAACAAACACTTTCAGATTCACGAAAATTTTTAATAAGATATTCAAAAGCAGCGCGAGACGGTAAACATTTTTCAGGTCTTTGACTGTATAATCTTTGTGCCTTTGAAGAGTTTCTTCCACTTTCACCTAAATAAGAAGCATCTCTATTTTTTCCTTTTTCGTATAATCACTCATACTTCAAATCTGATATAGAGAAAGTCTAAGAAATACTAGACTGTGAATTGTTTATCTATACTGTACATACAATACATGTTATGGAATATGAAATATCTCACCTTGAAATTTATTTTGGCTACATGTGTAAGTATAAATTCAGAAAGGGTAAGAGAATCATTTAAATATCGTCTCCAAAAATGTATTGAAGTCTGAGGGCATTATTTTGAACATCTTAAATAAAAAATTTTTGTCAGAATAAAATATCTCGTAAATTATTGGTTTTTTAGTATCTCTACCTTAATACTTTTATATTGCAAAATAATTAAAGGAATCATGTTATCTAAAAAAAATCACATAATTCCATTTAAAAAAGTGGAGTGACCTTCATATCCTTTTAGCGCCTCCACTTAGAAAAAAAAAACTTGACTAAAATAAATTCCCCTCGACACCATTCCACTTTCATTTGAAACATTTTTTCGTATTATCAAAAATAAACGAAATATTTAAGATATTCGATTTAAATGGACCTGTACATATTAAATAAAATATTATACATTAAATATTATTTGTATATAGATATACCTTTATAGTAATAAAATTAAAAAGCTGTAAAATCAAAATGCATAAAGGAAAAGTAAAGAAAGCGGCTGAGGCTTCTAGAATTCTAGAATTCTGAATCTATAGATAGAATTTAAATATTGCTGGCTTTAAATTCATTTGTTAACATAAAAGTATTTAAAAATCCGTTAAATATAAAAAAAACATTTAATAATTTTGAATTCGTAATTTTGCCGCGCAATTCCTAATTAAATAACTCAGCCGCCGACTGAGTGCAGCATATGCGCGTCAGCAGATTCAGTGCTGTTCAGTGTGTTATCTTGTCAACAATCTGACGTATTGCTGAATTCGGAGTGTCCAGGTGTGTTTCGCCTGATTTTGCCGTGTCCGTCGCTTCTGAAAACTTCATTGCGATGGACTCAATTCCGAGAACGCATAAAGGTATCTTTCTTCGCTTATTATTGACCTTCGTTAATTATGACGTTCAATTATGACGCAAACTTTAGTGTGGAATAAGTATCAACTGAAAATGAAAAGTGTCGGTCGTTTAGCTTTGTCCAATGACGACTGTACTTTTAACAGTATATAAACAATAACTATTAGTGAATTATTATTATTACGATTAATGTGATATTTGGAGCATTCTTTGCATCTTAGATTGAACATCGAATGTTTTCGAGACACGAGACGAAGTATCAGCATTTAAATTGCCGAATGATCAATCGAACAAGCGACTTTGCATCGTGACCATTCACACACATGTCGTGTTTTTTGCACACATGTTTTATTTCATTTTTTATTTTATTAACATCACTTATGACATCTTATCTTACTTGAATCTATGTATTTTTACTTATGATTACATATTTTTACTCTTATTACATTTTACTACATTTTAATATGATGTTTTTGCATTAATCTGTATTACAGACATCGAGGCGCAGATAAGGGAGATACAATCAAAGAAGAAGGAGCTGCTGAGTGCAGCATCTGAGAAGGAGCAAGTTGCTTTGGGAAAAACTGGTTTCTATGATCAGGATATATATGACAGTAGCAACAATAAATTTGATGGTTATGTTACATCAATTGCAACAAATGATGAAATTGAGGTATATTATTATAATGTATTTTGAAATATATTCATAATTTTTAATTAACAATTTTCACTATTAATAATAATATCATTTTTTATTCATTTTTTTTTCTTTTTTTTCCTTTTAATTAAAGTATATTATAAAATTTGTATAGTTGGATCAACTCTTGAGATTAATTTAAACTTTTTTGTAATTTTTATAGGATTATGATCCATTTGCAGACAAACGATTACCCACCTTAGTTGATAGAGAAGAGAAGGATTATGATCCGTTTGCGGATAGACGACGACCTACCATAGCTGATAGGGAGGATGAATATAGGCAGAAAAGACGTAGAATGATCATTTCTCCCGAACGTGTTGATCCTTTCGCTGAAGGTTGTTATAATTTTTTTTGTAACTTGAATTTTAAATTAGCTGCAGTAATGAAATAAACAAAACTATTAATTATTTGAAAAAAAACATTAAATTATTATGTGTGTGCATATGTTTTGTTTATTCAAGTTGTTAACTTAAAAATTATAGTCAATTTTTTTTAATTACAGGTGGTAAAACTCCCGACATTGGTTCCAGAACATATACTGAAATTATGCGGGAGCAGATGCTCAAAGGTGAAGAGACAGAGGTATGTTAAATTGTAATATTATATTTGAATATAATGTACACATAAAAAATATAAGAAATATTTGAAAGATAAATACATAAAGATTAAATATATTTTTAATGATAAAAGCATTTTAATAAATGCAATATATTTTGCATTTTCATACAGCTGAGAAAAAGATTAGCAGAAAAAGCAAAGGATGGCACTTTGAAAGCTAATGGCGAGCCTAAACCAGCTCCCAAAAAAAGAGGTCGTTGGGATCAAACTGATGATACTCCAGTGCAGAAAAAATTATCTGGTGCTTCGGCAACACCTACTTCTTGGGATAATGCGGATGTATGTTTGCCATGTTATTCTTATAATGCCTTAATTTCTTTTATTTAAATTTACTGTTTAAAATTTAAAATATCTTTAGGAAAACACATTGGTTGCATTTAAAGAATGCGCTTTCTTAATGCTATGTCATTTTATCTTTATTATTATTAATTAGAAATGAAAGACAAATAAAAATAGAATAGAGACGCAATAGTACTCTTCTCGAACGCAGTTATTGTATTTTATAAATTTTATCACACATTAAGTGATTTTGTTTTCTATATGCTTCTATTTTATTACACTTGCGAACATTTACTTACACTCAATTACATTCACTTAATTTAATATAACATTTTAATACTAAAGTGAAGTCTAAATTCAATTTTCTTTTGTTATAAAAATTTTTTTATAACTATTGCAGGTAACGCCAGCTGCCATTAGATGGGACGAAACTCCTGGCCATGGCAAAGGAGCAGAGACTCCTGGAGCTACTCCTGGAGTCAGTACAAGAATGTGGGATGCTACACCAGCACATGCAACGCCAGGAGCTGCGACTCCAGGCAGAGAAACACCTTCTCATGAAAAGACTGTTACAAGTCGAAGAAATCGTTGGGATGAAACTCCAAAAACTGAAAGAGGTATTGAATTACTTTACTACAAATAATATACTATAAAAATAATTGCAAATATAATTGCGAGAATATCGGTACTAATTTTTATTGTACAAATTTCATGTAATCAAGAAATTTAAGATATAAGTACATCCAATTATAAAATTATTAATATATTAAGTACATCCATAATTATATAAATATATGCATAATATAAAAATAATATAAATACATATTAATTTTATTTTAGAAACACCTGGACACAACAGCGGTTGGGCGGAGACTCCAAGAACTGATCGTGTTGCTGGGGACTTGATACAAGAAACTCCGACACCTTCGGCGAGCAAAAGACGAAGTCGGTGGGATGAAACGCCATCGAATCAAACGCCAGGTTCAATGACACCACAAACCCCAGCGACACCTCTTGCAACGCCCCATCAGGCAACAATACTGACTCCAAGTGCCGTCACGCCGACAGGACCCAAGGCGATGGGTTTGGCCACTCCAACCCCAGGACATTTAATGTCTATGACGCCTGAACAACTGCAAGCATATCGTTGGGAACGCGAGATAGATGAACGAAATAGACCCTTATCTGATGACGAATTGGATGCTCTATTTCCTCCTGGATACAAAATTTTACAGCCTCCAGCAGGTAAAAGGAGTATAGAATCAGTATTTTTCTAGTATTTTGTCTGTATTTAATATTTTGAAAATATAAGTTTTCATTTTTAAAGGAAGTAAAAAACTAAAGCTTCTAAAATTTCTAAAAATCATGGAGAATCTTTACAACAATTATCGAAATTATTTTATGAAACAAATAGGAAAATTGAATATTTGATATTTAAATATGTGTGCATAATTGTACTTTTTTAGGATATATACCTATTCGCACACCCGCTAGAAAGCTCACTGCAACGCCTACGCCTATCGCTGGTACACCTCAGGGTTTTTTTATTCAAACGGAAGATAAGAGCGCTAAATATGTGGATAATCAACCGAAGGGCAATTTGCCATTTATGAAGCCGGAAGATGCTCAATATTTCGATAAACTGCTTGTCGATGTGGACGAGGAAACGTTGAGTCCTGAAGAGCAAAAAGAAAGAAAAATCATGAAACTGCTTTTAAAAATAAAAAATGGAACTCCTCCGATGCGTAAAGCCGCTTTGAGACAAATCACCGATAAGGCAAGAGAATTCGGCGCTGGGCCGTTATTCAATCAAATCTTGCCACTTCTCATGTCACCTACTCTTGAGGATCAGGAACGTCATTTATTGGTCAAAGTGATTGATCGTATTCTATATAAATTGGATGATTTGGTGCGACCATATGTACATAAGGTAATTATTTTTGTTTTTGCGTCAACAATTATCTGTTATTTTATGTCGTATTTGTTTTACTTCGTTTTTATTTTAATTACTGTCTGTTTAGATTTTAGTTGTTATCGAGCCTCTGCTGATCGACGAAGACTACTATGCTCGTGTCGAAGGCAGAGAGATTATTTCTAATTTGGCAAAAGCTGCAGGATTGGCTACAATGATTTCCACAATGAGACCAGATATTGATAATATCGATGAATATGTGCGCAATACGACAGCAAGAGCATTCGCGGTTGTTGCATCCGCCCTCGGAATCCCTTCGCTTCTGCCATTTTTAAAAGCCGTTTGCCGCAGCAAAAAGTCCTGGCAAGCACGACATACTGGTATCAAGATCGTACAACAAATAGCTATCTTGATGGGTTGCGCTATTTTACCACATTTGAAGAGCTTGGTCGAAATTATAGAACATGGTAAATATGAAGTTAATGCATATAACATATTATTTTGTCTATTTTGTTTCTATATATTTTAATTATATTTATATGTTTTTTGGAAAAATAAACACGGCATGAAATATTACAGGTTTAGTGGATGAGCAACAAAAGGTACGAACTATTACTGCGTTAGCCATTGCTGCGCTAGCTGAAGCAGCAACACCATACGGTATCGAAAGCTTTGATTCTGTGTTAAAACCACTGTGGAAAGGCATTCGTACACATAGAGGAAAAGGTTTAGCAGCATTTCTAAAAGCTATCGGTTATCTTATTCCTTTGATGGATGCAGAATACGCAAATTATTATACTAGGGAAGTAATGTTAATCCTTATACGTGAATTCCAATCTCCCGATGAAGAAATGAAAAAAATTGTATTGAAGGTAAGGTTAATTTAGCGTTATAAATATAATATCATAATAGTATAGTTTATGAATTAATCATATTGAATATTTTTTCTAACATTCTGTATAAATTGTATTTTAATAAATTGTGTTTTAATAAAAAATAGGTAGTTAAACAATGTTGTGCGACAGATGGTGTGGAAGCTCAATACATAAAGGATGAAATCTTGCCTCACTTCTTTAAACATTTCTGGAATCATCGTATGGCACTGGATCGTAGAAATTACAGACAGGTAATGGAGAATTATTTTGATAATTTCAGAAATAAATTTTTAATTACGTACGTAACAAAATAAATATAAAATTAGAAATAATATAAAAATTATAATAATAATTGAAATTGCAGCTTGTGGACACAACAGTAGAAATAGCTAATAAAGTGGGTGCATCAGAGATTATTAACAGAGTAGTGGATGATTTAAAGGACGAAAATGAACAATATAGAAAAATGGTGATGGAAACAATTGAGAAGATAATGGGCAACTTAGGCGCAGCGGATGTCGATTCGCGTCTAGAGGAGCAACTTATTGATGGAATATTATATGCTTTCCAGGAACAAACTACTGAGGTTTGTTTTTCTGGATCTAATTAATAAATTATATTGATTAATAAAATAATTTGATTTATAGGACGTCGTTATGTTAAATGGTTTTGGTACTATTGTGAACACATTAGGTAAAAGAGTAAAGGCATATCTTCCTCAAATATGTGGTACAATATTGTGGAGATTGAATAACAAATCTGCAAAAGTCAGACAACAAGCTGCAGATCTTATTTCACGCATCGCAGTAGTTATGAAGACTTGTCAGGAGGTAAGCAAGGAATGCATTTTTTCTCAATTAATATAACGTAATATTTAATAAATATATAAAGATAAAGAATGTAATAAGATAAAAATAAAATTTAATATAGACGTGCGATATTTCTAGGAAAAATTGATGGGACATTTAGGAGTCGTTTTGTACGAATATTTAGGCGAGGAATATCCAGAAGTATTAGGTAGCATTTTGGGTGCGTTAAAAGCCATTGTTAATGTCATAGGAATGACGAAGATGACACCACCCATTAAAGATTTGTTACCAAGACTTACACCGATCTTAAAAAATAGACATGAAAAGGTAAAATTTGTATATATATCGGGTTGTATATAATTTGACATAAATTATTTACTAGATAAAATGAAATTCTTTTAAAATATTATCAAATTCATTCATGTCTTGAATGCGTATACTTTTGAATTCTTTTGATATATCAAACTTTACCAAATTTAATTTGTTATTAATTTTGTTGTAGGTACAAGAAAATTGTATTGATCTTGTAGGCAGAATTGCAGATCGAGGTCCCGAGTATGTTTCCGCTCGAGAATGGATGAGAATATGCTTCGAATTGTTGGAACTACTGAAAGCTCATAAAAAAGCTATTAGAAGAGCGACGGTAAATACTTTTGGCTACATTGCCAAAGCTATTGGGTAAGTCTTATTAATAATTTTATTTTATATATATATATATATATATATATATATATATAGATGTTTTTTTATATATTTATATACAAATATTTATGTATAATATTCTTTCATCTTTTTCAAACAGACCACATGATGTCTTAGCAACGCTTCTAAACAATTTGAAAGTACAGGAACGTCAGAATCGTGTTTGTACCACAGTCGCTATTGCCATCGTTGCTGAAACCTGCAGCCCTTTTACAGTGCTACCTGCATTAATGAATGAATACAGAGTACCCGAGCTAAACGTGCAAAACGGAGTATTGAAATCCTTATCATTCTTGTTCGAATATATCGGTGAAATGGGTAAAGATTATATTTATGCTGTCAGTCCATTGCTAGAAGATGCACTTATGGATAGGTAAAGTCAAATATTACATTAATTCTATTGTTACGTATATATTTTATTCTTTCTTTGTTAAAAAAAAACTTTTCTGAACTTTTTTAAACTTTGAAGTTTGTTTAGTTTCTATTAAATTATTTCTGATCAATTTTTTTCTTTTCTTTCATGGTTTACTAGAGATTTAGTACATAGACAGACCGCCTGTGCCGCAATTAAGCACATGGCATTAGGTGTTTACGGATTTGGTTGCGAAGATGCATTAATACATTTATTGAATCACGTATGGCCAAACGTTTTCGAGACCTCGCCGCATTTAGTCCAAGCATTTATGGACGCCGTAGATGGATTGCGCGTTGCGCTTGGACCGATCAAAATTTTGCAGTATACACTACAAGTACGTGATTATTTTGCGTAAGCGCACGTATTTTCTAGCTATCAACAAATATTAAATGTATGCATTTGCTTTTTCATTACAGGGTTTGTTCCATCCAGCCCGTAAAGTTCGTGACGTTTATTGGAAGATATACAATTCTCTTTACATCGGCGGACAGGATGCTCTTGTGGCTGGTTATCCTCGCATCATGAATGATCCAAAGAACCAATATATCAGATATGAATTGGATTACGTATTGTAGAGAACTTGCAGCAATAAGACAATTCTAAGGTTCTTATATATCTATGAGTATAAATATCCGTATTAAAAATTCATCGTTATAAAGATGAGTTTATAAAGATGAGTTTGAACGAATTTTGAAGTTTTCTTTCTGAATTTTTACGAAATTCGCATTTAGAGCATGAAAAGAATTTAATATTTCAGGATATGTTTGGAACAACTACGTATATGCCGTCATTTCCAATTTCTAGTAAAAAAAGGCAGAAGATGTATTATCCTACATTTAATTTAAAGTATAGATATTGTTTTATTGTCGATCTTGAAGACATGGAAATGGCGACACATAATAAAAACATGCCAGGTTGTATTCTACTATTTTAGATCATAATCCTTTTTTAATCCTAGATTCATTGGAATTGAAATTTTTTTCAGTTTTGAATTCCATAGATTTTGGGATTTTTATCAATGTTTAGAGACTTTTAGGGATCTTAGATTTTCCAAATTCTAAATACTATAGATGCTCTTCAGGATCTCAATTTGTTTAAAAAACTGTTCTAAATTTTGAATTCTGTTAATTTAAACTGTAAAGCTATTTAACAAAAAAATTCATTATTGACACTTCGAGCAATTTAATTTGCTAATGCACTTTATTATTTCTATCATTTGATGAAATAGTTTGTTATTTATAATGTAATGACTTGATGTAGATACTCACGAAATTGTATGTGTATGTTTGAACAATTTTAAAAATTAATTTTTTTAATATAATGAAAGAATAGAAAAGAAACAAAGAGAAAGAGAGAGAAAATAAAGCAGAAATATAAAAACAAAGTTTTATAATAACTTGTATATTAGTAAAATAATACAAATAAGTTTGTCTGA
>Ga0157363_1000831_pt1:0-5000 | contig 24525 bp, 24 predicted proteins | sample AttsexASBM1_FD_111477 | JGI IMG/M metagenome (GOLD analysis project Ga0157363, IMG submission 111477) | Fungus gardens microbial communities from leaf cutter ant in Ribeirão Preto, State of São Paulo, Brazil - Atta sexdens ASBM1 | ecosystem: Host-associated > Fungi > Mycelium >... | reverse complement strand
TGAGAATATACAATTTTTCAAAGTATCACGTTTTTCTACATAAATATCTTGAAAATGCCATTGGAATATTTAGAAATTAATAAAGCTACAATTTCTTTAGCAGACTGACTATCTAGCTAACGGATACAATGCTCTTGATAAAGATGGACAACGCAGAGCAGACACAGACATCGAAAAAAAAAAATAAAGTAAAAAGGCATGACCAATACGTCAAACGGCAAACAGATTTTTGCGAAATAGCAATCAGAAAGGTGTAACGATCGCCGTCGCTTCCCCTCTGCTTGATGGCAAAGAAGCGCACTCGTGCCACTTATTCGTATGAGGATCGTAACATTCGACGGTAGAAATTGTGATTTGCGTGCGGTAGAAGTTTATCTCTTGCGACTGATCGCCGCCTATAACATAAAGCCGACTGTCGGCCGCTGCAACTGCCGGATAAAATCTGCCCATGCTCATGGGAGCGACGGCGCTCCATTTGTTCTGAAAACATCATAACAAATTCGTTGAATTAAGATTATATTAAATTATACTATTTTATAAATATCTATTTATTATCATAATATAGAAAAAAACGTATACTTACTATACTTACTAAACTATACTTACTAAACATAAGTGATAATTAAAAATAAATTACCTTCTCGAAAGAGTATCTTTCAACCGATGTCAAGACCTCCTGATTCTTACTGGTACCGCCAACGACGTACATGTATCCATCAAGAATAGTGATTCCCATTTGCGAGCGTGGTGTGAGCATCGGGGCCAAGTAATTCCATTCTCTGGTCACGGGATTATAGCTTAACACATCCTGACGGTGTCGACTATTATGGGTACAGCCACCCACAATGTAAATTAATCCTATAAGGAAAATTTGTAAAAGTTACAATATAAATTTTCAATAAAAGTTTTTGCCGTTAAATAAAAGAAAAGATGTTTATAAATTTAACTGTCATGTAACTATCATAATTAATTATGATATTATTGGATTTAGATTTAGAATTATTACCTTCGTACGCTACGACACCCATACTAAATCGTGGCTCCGGAAGATAGCCTTCGAGAGTCCACGTGTTACTAATGGGATCATATATCTCGATGGAGCCGCCGATATCTTCGCCTACCCATCCACCGAATGCATACAAACTGTTATCCAAGGCACAAAGACCGAAATCGCATCTAGGTTCTTCCATACAAGCGATGGGAGTCCACACATTATCACGAGGATCGTAGCATTCGCAGTTGGCGATAATGCAAGATTCCAACTCACCACCGATAACATATACTTTGCCGTCCAATAGAGCTACTCCAGGTAGAATGCGTCCTATGCTAATTGGAGCTACTTCGCTCCATTCTCTAAAGAAATATTTATTTATTGAATAAAGAAAGTTATCAGATTTTGTTAGTTTTCTAACAAAATTTAACAATAAGACCGGATATCGGATACCCGATGTTACATTCTTTCCGGATATCCGATATCTAATAATTTTATGATTCGATGTGTTCCTAAAAAAAAGAAACGAAATATATGAAAACTTTATCGAGAAAAAACAAATAACAATATTTAAATCAAAATTTTTGTTCTGAAAGGTTTAATTCGTAACTAAAAACTTATTATATTTCATTTTAACAGTCAAGAATTGTAAAAAGAAAAATGCAGAAGTACCCAGTAAATATGTCATATTTCTCGATGCTTTCGTAAGTACTCTCAGCAGTTCTGCCCCAGCTATCCGCAGAATGTTCCCGCTTGGATCCGCCGATTACCAGAATGTTCTTCCTGGCACAGATCCGAGGCTGGGCATGAAGAGGCACTAGGCAACCTTTGTTCGAGACTAGATCCGTTTGTATAGATCGCAGCGCGACGATTAAACTCGCGTCCTTGCAGTCTAGAATAATACGGTCTAGCCTTGCTAATGAACACAGTCGCAAGCGTACGTGGCTGAGGATCTCAAATACGTAGCATCTCCGCGCGGGGATGTCGTGAACGATCCAATTATACGCGGCCTGGAAGACCTGTAAAAAGTAAAAAATATGTTTATGTCATATTTTACATGTCAAATGTAATATATTTTTCGAATATGTAAAGTTGCAATTATATACTTGGATTATTTAATCCTTTGGGAATAACAAACCTGACATTCGGTATCAATGTGAATGTAATCGCTACTAAGAAACTGAACAAGATGTTCTTTGGGCAAGTCCAAAAATTCCTCCTCTTGACAGACTTGAGGAAAATTGGCTTCTATAAAGCGTAGGGCAGTCTCCAAAAGATCTAGTCTATTATGTACTTCTGCAAATCTACAATTAACAGCAATGACGAATGTCATCATATAATTTTTCTACAATTTTCCTGTTGCATTGACTTTTTATTGGATCTTTTTTCATCTGTTTTCAGAATATATTTTAATTTCAGTTCTTACAATTATAATCTTCTCACCTGTAAATTCCAAGGGCATTAGAATAGTGCAGCTGCTGTTTGAGATAATTGATACAGCCAGCTACTACATCATCTAATTCTAACATGTCAGCTGCAGCAAATAACTCCTGTACATTATCCTGCGTGATGTCTACATTGCCACTATAGATGAAGTCCACCAACTGAGAGAGAATGTGAGGAGAGATTGAATGGATCTCCACAAGCTCCTGTTGCTCCTCAACCAGGCCGACAGTGAACATGGCATTGAAGTAGGCGCTACCAGCGGCCAGTACTGATCTATGTGCCCTGATGATTCTATCACCCGCCACCAGTCCCACATCGCTGAACTTATTCTCCCGCCTCTGTACATTGAGATTGTGTAAAAGCTTTGGAGGATAGTGACCAACTGCATAAACGACGCTGGATACATCGGACGACTGCTTCACCGATTGATTAGCAAAATCCATATCAGAATTGTGGCCATTTTTCAAGGCTGGTGCCATGCCATCCGCCATGAAACCATCAAGATGTCCTTTATCCACAAATCCTACAGAAAATTTAATATGAGAAAAATAAAATGCTAATTTGCATAGACAATAACACAATAGTGTTTTGGCAACACTACAATAAGCTTGTTCTTTGGCATAATATTGTAAAAGAATATAAAATAGCAAAACATTTGCTACACATGTAAAAAATAAAATAATATAAGAATTAGAGGTTCCAATAATCTTAATAAATTAAAAAATTTATTAATATAATACACAAACATCATAATTTATTACTTTGATTCATATACATAAACGGTACATTTTTAATTTGATTCAAGAGTTCTATATTAAATGAATGACTTTTGTTTTCTGAGAAATATATAGAGTAACATAAAATATTATGTATTAATAAAAATATGTATAATTACAGATTTAATACAAGCTTCAATACTAGAAACATTTCCAAAACATTATTGTCTTAATTCTTATTCTAAAAATTAAATATTATAACTCAATAAAAAATTGGATATTATTATCAAATATACACATATACTGTATAATATGTAAAAATATTATAAAAGACTGGACTTGATCATTCTTCAAGGATTTATTAAAACATAAATATTAAAATAATATTTAAAAAATTAAGTAAATCAAAGTTACAATCTTTTTAATACTTTCAAGATTTTAATTAAAAGAAAATAATTAAGACATTTTAATTTAATATATGTATAATCAATAAGTTCTTCTAATAATTTAACCAGATGGTTTAATTATCTAAGGATCGTTTTGCGAAATACTTACGACATAAACGAGAAAGCACTCTGTAAAACGATTTGATGTTATTTTTCCCCTTTAAACGCATCACTACCACCGCATGTTTGACAGATTCGTCGATTGATTCCGTACGCGCGGACAGATCGTTCCTGAAAACGTCGCGAGACGCGACTTCTGCTCGTTTAGATTAAATAATAAATTTCTTTGACAAGAAGCTTGACATACGTCAGATAACCTATTTAAGTACGTGAAGATAGACAAAGCTAGTCGAAGTGGGAACGTCAGTGCAGCCACGAAGAAAAAGAAGATCCCTATTCAATCCTTTTGACACTAACGAGATACTATTAAAGACATCTTACGGAAATTTGTATTCCTTGTAATTCCTTGTAAATCTTGAAGTGATTAAAAGTTAAAAACTGATAATATTGCACTAATTTACGATTTATTAGTTTAGTAGATATATTTATGCATTCAGAACTCAATAATACTCGATTTTTCTTTAAAATTATAATTTCAGTGTTATGTCAAAGTTTGATTATCAATAGAGATGATAACTGCGGAGAAAAAAATTATAATTTGTCTGTAATATGAAGTATATTATAGTATAGCTTTACAAGGATACATTTATTTATGGAACATTTATATAATAAATAATTATGAATTTAATAATATATAAATCAAATATTTATGTTAATAGCAAATTTATCAATCGTCGATAATGTCAATGTTCTTCAATTATCTTCGGACTATTGGGGCTCTTTTTACCGCCAAAAATTTGCCTAGGATTAACGGTCTTTAATATCTCGTCAGTACTCTTGATTTCTTTTATTTACTTCCCAAGAAAAAAAATGCTACCACAATCTCTAAAATACAGACTCTCAATTGGCTACTGAATTCCGTTTTGAACAAGAAGGGTGCCCAGATTCCTCCTTTCAATTTCAAAACGCACAAAAATCGCAAAAGCGATTCATTATTTAAAAAATAACGATAAAGAAAAATTAATTCAAAATGCACATATTAGGTATGGGAAAAAGTTCGTGGCGTTTTTTTAATGCCATCTAACGGGAAAAACGCCACGAACTTTTTCCCACACCTAATAATTATATAAATACGTAATACAAATATTTAATAATAATTATATATAAATAATAATATATATATATATATACACATAATAATTAATATAATTATTAAATCATTCGATAAAAAAATCGATTGTTACAAGGAAAAAGAATAATAACTGTTTTCAAAAACGTATTATTAAATATTATATATACATATATATATATATATATATATATATATATATATATATATAT
>Ga0157363_1000830_pt1 | contig 24527 bp, 13 predicted proteins | sample AttsexASBM1_FD_111477 | JGI IMG/M metagenome (GOLD analysis project Ga0157363, IMG submission 111477) | Fungus gardens microbial communities from leaf cutter ant in Ribeirão Preto, State of São Paulo, Brazil - Atta sexdens ASBM1 | ecosystem: Host-associated > Fungi > Mycelium > Unclassified ... | reverse complement strand
ACACACACACACACACACACACACACACACACACACACACACACACACACACACACACACACACACACACACACACAATTACAAAATAACTTAACTTTAAATTTTACTACTTTTATTTAATAATATAAAAGTGTGGTTGATGTGTAAGATACGAAATATCTGTAACATAAGGAACAAGTTCCAATAAAGATTACGCTATGTATATATCGACAACACATGTAAAAAAATGATAAAAATATCCCAATGATTAATAATGATCAATATAAAAATACTTTTGCTTTAACACGGTCATTAATGTTAACAATCTGGTAGAGGAGACTTTACAACGTGTGTTGAAGATAACAATTTGTATGTTATAAAAAAATGGTTCGAAACGAATCAATGTTTCCCTCGTTTATTACCAACAGGAGGTTTTTGAAGTTGAAAGTTTGAACTGGTTCCATTTACTGGCAATGGTGAAGTCAAATTAATTGGCGCGTTAAAATTTAAACTTGCTGTTGGCGGTTTCGTAGATGAGCCTATAGCAATATTAGTAGCAGATGGTACTGGTGTTGAACTTTCCCAAACTGTAACAATATATATATTAACATTGTTACTTTTAATTCACTTGGAAATGCTGTAAAGAAACATAATGTAATAGCTAAAGCCACGGAGTAATATCTTTTTTACTATTAAAAAAGATAAGATAGCGTTCACATATTTTTGAGATGATAATTATATTTCAAAACAATAATTGTATCATGTTAATACCATGTATTGTTAAATATATAATTGTTTTTATATTAATGGACATTCTTGTTACATCTATCACCATAAAAATATTTGTATCTACATTTATAGTTTTTTTTTACCCTTAAATTTCCACTTTAAAATCAGTTGAAAAATTGCAAGAGATGTCTATTTTAATCTCTACATATATCCTGCAAAATTTTGTTTGACTCCGTGACGAATGCGACAATATTTTTTGAATAGTATCCATATTTGCAAGCATTACTGCACAACATTGGCAAAGCCGAAAGCACTTAAAGCACACTTATAAAAGGCATTATCGTCTGTTAAGAAAGCATGATTTTAAAATCGAATCTTTTAATAGCATCTCAATGCAAAGTATATAAAAGATCAACAATATTGTAATTGTCTATATAAATTAATTAGTTACTTGATAAGAGATTTATATACAGGCAAAGAAGCGCGTTACCCTTTTTCCATCGCGACAATAACAAAAAGAAACTGAAATTAAAAAAATATGAATACCTCAATAATTAAATTACAGCCCCTATTTTTTTTCCTGAAAGGCAAAATTAAAGTCAAATAAGGTAAAAATAAAAAAACGACTGTATCTTTTGTTAAATAATAAGGAAGAAAAGAAGAAAAAAAGAGAATAGACAGGCTAAATAATTACACGTTAATTCTATTTAATAATAAACGTCGTTATATGTTAGTAAGTTCTACCTCATAACTAGATCCAGGCAAGACCTGAAGGTAGGAAATCTTTAGGGGGCGGTTAAAATCATCTTTTTTTTAAAGGAATCTTTTACTTAGCATAAGGATAATTAAATTACAAAATGATCAACAGTAAGGCTTATTTACCTAAATTTCGTGTTTCGTAACTCGCTGGCCGATTTGAGTTTAATGTCGTCGATGACAAAAAGTTTTTATTTCCTGTAAGCATTAAAATGTTTTTCAAAATCTACAATATTATATTCGAAATATTTTGAAATGTAAATTACCTGGTCCAAAAGGAGTGGGACCACTTGTGATTTTGCCAATGCTGCTTCGATTAGATTTATTGTTCACCTTGATACTGTCGAAAACATTAGTATTATCTTTCAACAAATATTTCCTGAAATTGAGATACTGTTCCTTCTGTTGTTGTACTTTAGCATGTACACTTTGCAGTCGGCCAGCTACTGCGACTAAAGACTCGTGAAGCTTACTCATGGTCGCTGTCAATTCTAATGACAAAGCAATATACCACTAACAATATCCCTCATTAATCCAAATAAATTTAATGAAAGAATAGATTATACCTTGTGGGGTTAAAGTTCTCGGCGCCATCATAGTTTGTATGTGTTTCTCAGTTGTCTCAATTTGTGATCTGAATAACATCAAATCTTGTTCGAAACTTTCAGCTAATTCCATGAAGAATTGTAGGGGCATATTATTTTCATATTGCAAACCAGCTGGAGTATCATGTGTTCTTTGAGCTATTTCAGCGCTCTGCAATGCTCTAGCAGTGTCTTGCTTCAGCTTATCAGCTGAAGAACGATCTCGTTGTACTGAGCCAGATAACGTGGACAACATTTCCATTAGGGACGCTGTATCTTCCGCACATCGATTTAATGGTCTTGCCGAACCTCTTGCAATATCAGAAGATAAGCCTTTTTGCATTTTTACAAATTCCCTGTAAAGTACAAGTTACTGCACTACATACATACCTAGTATATTAAAATAATTTATTGTATATGAGTCAATTATTTTCTATATGATTCATTTTATTGATAATTACTTGAATTTGTCTATAGTTTGCATAAGCTCATTTGGCAATAGATTTTCCTTGGCTGCTGTTGAACTACTATTTCCTTGAGAAAGACCCTTATTATTAACAGAAACATCTAAACCACCAAGTCCTTTACTGGTAGTTGTAGTAGTAAGAACAGTCGTTGGCTTTGAACCCAATAAAGTGCTTCCAGTTCCAGATCCGAATAAGGGAGCTGCATATAATTTGTGATAATTGATCATAATAAAAAACTTATATTAGAATAGTTAATTAACAACAGTATATATATTTTTCTGGCTTTAAGAATAAACCATAAACCAATCAAAATGTCAATAACAGCCACAATGGTTATCAGTATCAAAATCAACACTATAACTGTATGACACAGTAAACGCAAAAAGATGGATAATATAGTCTAATAGATAAGAATAATAGAGTATAAAGTATACATACTGTTGGTAGTAGCTGTACCAAAAGTTCCTGTTGCTGTTGTATTAGATGTAGCACCAAAAGTTAGAGTGTTCGTTGTAGCTGGTGTACCAAAGTTGAGACCCGTGAATAAGGGTGTGGATGTTGTAGGGGTAGGAAATAAACTAGGAGCAGTAGTCATTGTAGTAGCTGTGTTGGATCCTAGAAGGAGATTACTACATTGTGCTGATGTAGAGGTTGCTGGAGTACCAAATCCGAAATTGAGACCTATAGAAGTCGTTGGAGTAGACAGGGCTCCAAACGTTAATGTGCCAGATGTTGTGGTGGGAGTGCCGAACGACGTGTTGGCCAAACCAAAGCCTGTCACTGGTCTAAACAACAAGAACACAAGAGTTTACAATTAAACAAATTTTCTCCCCTTTTGCGAGAAATAATTTTATAGTTTCAATTTGCAATAAATATTAAATAAAAAAAGAACTTTATGTTATTACTTATTAAAGCTATAATAATTTTTTACTGTTTGGAGGTTAATGTTAACATCGATTATAATTTACTTTTGCGCCGCAAATCCAAAACCCGTGCTAGCAGAGGTGACCGCTGGACTTCCGAATGTAAACGCCATTTCACGTCGAGTAAATACAAATAAATATATCACACGCGATAAATAATTTATTTACAATATTATGTAAACACACCGCGAACGTAACAAACTCTTTTTCTTGTATTCAGTCGGAGCATGTGCAGAACACAGTATATACAGTAGCGCAACTCTCTGTCGGTACTTTTGATGTTATGTTGGCCAAAATGGAGTGCGCATGCGTGAAATAAGTAAATTATCTAGCGTTGCCACGGTTACCATTTAAACTTCTTTTTCTTTTCATCCTTTTTTCACTGTGTCAAAATTCTTCGCAAAACACACTAGATTTATTCGCATCGCAATCCAACGAATTCGTTGAAGTGAATAAATGCTATTGTAGGAACCAGAGAGAAACCTGAGAGAGGACATGACGGCCCAAAACCTGTAACCGCAAAATGCTGCCGCGCACTACTGCCCTCTGACAAAGTGAATAAACTATATAGCAACGTCCACTTTTCTTAAGTCTTGTGTTCACGATGTTAGAAATCGGTCCGAGAGGACAAAGAAAAAATGAACAAATCACATTTGAACAATTTGATTACATGACCATTGCGATTAGTCAATTCTTTCTTCATTCGAGGTGTCGGATCGATTTCTAGCATCGTGGACATTGCTATATAGTTTACATCCATTTTATCAGAGGGTAGTAGTATCAAAGGGCAGTTCTCTCTATAGGAATATTGAAATATAATAGAGCGACGCGAATAAACCTATATTACAATGAAATAATTTAAACTTTATGAAAATTAATAAAAATAAATTGTAAATATATTAAAATTGACTGTCAGTACTGAAAATCTATAGTGCACGTGACGTAACTTGTAACATTTTCAATGCTGGCAATAAATTTGGAACTCAGCCACGATGTAATTGGGGTTGGTGAATGAGGCCTTAAATGGAAAGCACCCAATAGTCGTAGACGAGGCTTAAACTGTAGAAAATTGACCAATCATTAATTGATTATTTTTTTTATATTCGTTTGTAATAGATTAATTTTTTATGACTTAAGATACCATAATACATTTTTTTTCTCTTTAAAGCGAATAGAAAGAAAGAAAAGAGATGAATTATGCAAAAAAATTAGCTAATAAGAACATTTATTAATAATAATTTTGAATTAATCAAAATTGCTTTATATAGATGAATTCGGCGTGTAGTACTTCAAATTCCAATTGACCGCTAGCGGCGCTAGCGCGCATGCGTTAACGAGTGGTTCAGCTGTTGCGAACAATGGCGACGTTTCGACGAACGATGTGACGTTTCGACAGGCTAGATGTTCCCGCTACGCTGCCTAGACGCGGTTGCACATAAACGCGTATCGGTTCGCGGACGCTGAAACCAGGTCCACGGTTCGTGGCCCTGGTTATCTCGTTCTCTTCTTTTTTCTGTCTTTCGGTACGTCCTCGTCGCTTGCGATGGCTGCGGTAAACGCAAATGCGCTGTCCAGTGACATAAGCCGTAGAAATCCCCAGGACGAGTATGAGCTTATACAGAGGATAGGCAGTGGGACCTACGGCGATGTCTACAAGGTCGGTATTTCCTTAGATTTGACCTTCTCCGTCAATGTCCATGTCAAGGCGCCAATTATCGTATTTCTTCTCTACAGGCTAAACGTCTCTCCATGAATGATCTCGCGGCGATTAAGGTTATCAAACTGGAGCCAGGTGAGTGTGAATGTTCACGGAGTGTCCAATATCATATGGTCATCGTACTCGACTGCTCTATTCGACTATTTGTCAATTTTTTGCTTTGTACAAAATATTCTTTTTGTAAAATGTCATTGCAATTTTTCATATAAGTCATGTGAGATGATATGGAAGTGTAAATGATATGAAACACTTGTATATATATTCTGATTTAAATTCTCTGTTTGCATGTACTTTGTTCTCTCTTAATGAAAATGAGGTTTTATAAATTTTATTGTTACAAAGTAGGATAGTTTGCAACATCTATATGTCTTTTAGGTGATGACTTTGCAATCATTCAACAGGAGATCTTAATGATGAAGGACTGCAGGCATCCAAATATTATTGCTTATTATGGAAGTTATTTAAGAAGAGACAAATTGTGGATATGTATGGAGTATTGTGGAGGTGGATCATTACAGGATATATATCATAGTATGTGAAATATTTATTACTTAATATTTATGTAATATATTAGAAAAGACACATCAAATAATTTTAATTATTAAAATATTCAAACAGTATTTAAAAAAAATAGGCTTATTATATAATTTATAGATTAAATTATATGTAAAGTTACTGTATATAATACAATATATAGACATATGTATGATATACAATGTACAGTCTTAAATAATGTAAATTTGGTTCTACAACAGTTGTAATATTGAGTTTTAATATATTTCTAGTAACTGGACCATTAACAGAAATACAAATAGCATATATGTGTCGGGAGACTCTCACTGGTTTAGCTTACTTACATAGCATGGGCAAGATGCATCGTGATATTAAGGGTGCCAATATATTGTTGACCGAATCCGGTGATGTAAAATTGGCAGATTTTGGTGTATCAGCGCAGATCACGGCAACAATTAACAAAAGAAAGAGTTTTATCGGTACACCTTATTGGATGGCTCCTGAGGTATGTTCATGTTTATTAATAGATATTTAATATATTTTATAATTTACAAGAGGATTAATATAGCTGATTTTTTTATAATGCAGGTGGCAGCCGTGGAAAGAAAAGGTGGTTATAATCAATTATGTGATATTTGGGCATGTGGAATAACTGCAATTGAATTAGCGGAATTACAGCCACCTATGTTTGACCTACATCCGATGCGCGCCTTATTTCTCATGTCCAAATCTGGCTTCAAACCACCAACATTGAAGGATCGCGATAAATGGAGTCCAACGTTCCATAACTTCGTCAAAGTTGCCCTCACAAAAAATCCGAAAAAAAGGCCGACAGCAGAGAAGTTGCTTCAGGTATTTTTATTTTATTATTGATAGATTTACTTATAAAGTCTATATTTTCCAAAATATCCTCTTCGAAGAAAATTTTATTCGAAATATATAATACACGATATTATTCTAGATATATTATATATTGAGTAAAATTTTCCTTGGAGAAAACATTTTGGAATGTAACCAAAGAAAATATGATATCTTTATGAAATAATTATCAATGTATATATATATATATATATATATATATATATATATATATATATATAGTCTATAAGAGGTATTTTGAATTGTAGCATGCGTTTTTCCAAGGAGAGATGAATAAGAGACTGGCTTTAGAATTATTGCAAAAAGTGTCGAATCCCAGCCATATGTTCACGGATCTGGAGGCCGATGAAGACGGGGCGGTACCCAATGTTCCACAAAGAATAGCCTCGCGTCTAACTGCAAGGCCTAGGCCAAAAAGTCCTATATCGCAACTAGATAGTGATGGTAAGAGTAATAATAATTAAATAAATAATAAATGACGAATAATGTTTTATACTATGATATAATTGTGATTATAATTTGTCCTGCAGATCAAATCAACATCGATGGAGGGACATTACATAGAGATGCTATATCACCGTCTGTGGACAGTAATCCAGCGTGGGATATTATGGATATCATGAATAACGTTAAAGTAAGTTCATTACAGATATTTATTCCATTTATGTGCTAATTATTAAATATGTTTTTCAAGTGCGATTTATGTCAATAATATTATAAATATGATTTGCTTATATGTACATATAGGCCGTGCATAATTGTGATGTGCATCCAGACTGTGGGATTGGATCTGCGTTTGAAGACGTCCAGGAAAAGTAAGTTGTTTTATATTTTACTCCATCAATTTTTATCACACGGTGTACGGAAAACATCAAAAATATCGAAGCTTCTCTTTCACTAATATGGTAGTTGCTGTTTTGTTCGAAATTGTAAATATATTTGCCTTATGAATATACAAGATCCCAAAAATTATTATATAAAAAGATTTTAGGCACAGACTTGCATAATGTACATATTTATGCAATATATATTGTTTTCTATATGTGTACATATTGATTAAAGAGAAGTAGATATAAGTTATAATAATAAATTCAATTATAAATTCAACACAACATCATATATATTGCTAAACAAGACAGCAATATAGTATACATTATTGTATAAAAATCATAAACATCTTACTCTCTTGGCTGATAATAACTAATAAATACATTGCATATGGCATGTGCTTATGCTTGTATCATGTCATACTAGTTGTCAAAATAAGAGAAATATGTACATACATTCATTATCTTTATATTTGAAACAGCAGCACATCATATTCTGAAGTAGTTTAATAAGTAAGAAATTTTTTTAATAAAAAGTAAAGCAGAAATTGAAAAATTATTATTCAATTTTTGAATATAAATAGATTTATTCTTTACAATCGTCCTTTATATTGTTATTAAATTATTTTTCTTTATTTTTACCGCGAAAAACTATTTTATTCGAAAAATTGTGATAGTATATTTTTCAAAAATATACTTATTTTTGTATCAGTACACTTGGTGCGAACCTTAAGACAAGTAAAATATCGAAGCGTCGTAGCAAAACTGGCACAGAGATATTTCGTATGTCTTTAAGGTAATACAAACATTGGTTTGAAGTGAAAAGTTTCTTTTTACTTTTAATATAACAAAAATATGTTTTTATATATCAAAACAAATTATTCTATTTACATTCACTTCTATAAAATGCTTGGAAATCTGGTCGGCCCTGTGAATTATGGAAAAATTTTAATTATTAAACAAATTAAATTATCATTCTAATATAATATAAAAATTTATAATCAAAGCGATTTTAGAAAGTATGAAAGTCAAACATACACATTATATTTGAATAGAGTTAACATACTAGATATTTACTCAAGCTTTCAGCCAAATATAAATAATTAATAGTGTGAATAATTTTATATATATATATGAAAAAAATAATTTTTTTTGTATTGTACAGATAATTTACGAAACAGATCTAATAATATATTATACAAAATTATAATGCCCTATTTTTTGCATGTTAGGCAATAAATGTGATTGCTTGTATTGTGCATGATTGATAGCAGAGTTGTTATGCATTTTATTAAAATAAGAATGATCATTTCGAAATATATACATCAACATCATTCATCTACTAGAATTACTTATTTTCAAGTAAAATGAAAAAAAATTAAGTTATTGCATTCAAAAAAAATTATTAATTATATGCATCAGTTTATATCCTTTTCATAAATATTAAAAAAGTTTCAATGAGACTTCTTTAGTTTAGTTTTGTACAGAAATTGAGATTATTATTACATTCTTATATTTTTTAATAACTTGTAGTATTCGATTATTAAATAATATTTATATCCTGCCTCTGTCAATCCTTACTCCCGTAGCACACCTGCTCTATACCCTACGTTTTGTTTATAATCCATTTCTATTATTCTTTGTATATTTTTAATTTTTCTGATCAGTTTGTAATTCTAATAATTTCTCCCAACAGGAGTCTATTGCAGTACATTGATGAGGAGTTGTTGCTAAGGTATTGGCAGGTAACCCTTTTCCCTTGCACCTTGCACCTTGCACTTATATCTCCTAATTCTGTGGATAATTCTTGTAAATTGCATTATTTATACAATTAATTTGTTATTTATTCGCTCACGTTTCTTTGATATCTTTTTTCTCTTATTGCAAATATTTAAATGCATGTTTTAAATTAACAGGTTTAATTTTGTTAATTTTTATTTGATTCTTTGAAATAATACATATATTTTCAAATTATCCCTTAAGTCACATTTAAGTTAAATAGGAAAGCGTAATTTCTAAGTGATATATTTGAGAAAATTAATTCAATTAATTTAAAAAACGCAACCAAACTAAGAATATATGTTTATATATGTTTATATATAATATTTTAATATAACAACGACAAAATAAAGCTATATATAATAATTGATTAAATGATATAAGTAATATACAGTAAAATTAAAACTATATAATAAGAAGAAAGCACAACTAAATATCACAATTTAGTCAACATTCGCAGTGTGATCTACAAAAAAACATTAATATGCACAATTTTTAGATAGACGTAGAATGAAGTATGTTTCTTTCTTGTTACGTATTTGATGTTATTTGTTGCATGTTAGTTTTTCAACATTCTGGACACAAACTATTTTTACTTATCAGCCAAACTGGTGAAGGAAGTTTATATATATGTATATACGTATAATCTTATATACATATAACAAGATGTTTATTAATTAAATTTTCTATTATATAGGATTGCTTATATATTTTGTTATAGAGGAGAGGCCTCTTTCAATATTTTATACTCTTTAATTATAATGTTAATGTATTTATAATTATCACACTGGAAATTTAAAATGCAATTTACGAAAATTGATTGCAATTATGATTGTTACAGACTTTCTTAATATATTGTGGAAAAAAAATATTAAGATTATGTTTTAAATAGAAACATGTGTGTATGTGTCGACGTCCATTCAATCGTCTCATAATAAATCCTTGTGTAAAATTGTTATACATTTAAAAAGCAGAAACAGTACTAATCATTTTAGCAAGTATTTTATTTATTTATGTATTTTATTTATTTATGCAGTATATTAAATATATTATTTATAAAATTCCGAAATATATAATCATATATTAAGTAATATCATACACAAAATTAGTTTACAATTTTATAGTATATGACCACAGTTTCACATGTGTGCAGGGGGAATGCAATGTCGATGGTTGGTGGGCATTGCGACCAGCTATATTCCCTGCAGTAAGTAAATAATGAATTACAGTAAACAATTTTATTTCCGATTTTTCGTTTGAAATATATTGTGAAAATATGATTTATTTTATTATGGATGACTGATTGAAAACATATAAAGTCTAGAAACATGTACAAGATCACATTGTACTATGCAAATAATTATTATTTCATTAATATGTTTTATTTAAAATATTTAAATATCCTTTATCCTTTATTTATTATTAAATGATTACTACAGGATGACTATTGGGATTATATTGAAAGTAAATCGTTATATTTATTCCTCCATTTCGATGATCATTTTTGATTAAGGTTTTCGAAACTCGTTAATTTTACGTTGACTTATAAATTAGCTTGTACAATAGTTCAAATGAAATAGACGAGTCTCAAATACCCAACTTTAATGAAAAAAAAAACAATCATTGAAACAGAAGAAAAATAACGATTTACTTTTAACACAATATCATTGATCATCTTGTACAAATACGAAAATAAAGATATTTGATTTTATTATGCGGGGAATATTAATGGCTGACGTATTTGTTTCTGCGTATGATTTGTTTAACTAGCAGTATATGTTAATTTATTCCAAAACACCAAAATAAGCCTTATATGTATGTCCAATTTTATTAACACCTTAATAACGCGATTGCCTTGTGTACTAGCTAGAAATATGCAGCTTTACATCATACTTTTCATCACATCTTATTCGATTCCTTGTTCATGCTTCATTCAAAATTATGTTCCCAGAAAGAATATACAGTCTAAATGTTTATTTATGATTTATAATACATGCATATAATATATTAACATTTATATCTTGTTTATTTTCTATATATTATTCATTCTTTATTAACAACATTTACATTTCTTCTTTCGTAATCATTTAAAGAAAACGATTAACATTTATTTAAATTTTCATTTTTAGAGCTACTCTTCCATTGGGGGAATCTTCGAACGATTGCGAAGTTCATTGTCCATATTATAATGTATCTGGTACGTATGTATTATTATGAATTGATGAAAAGGATGTCGTTATATACGTATAGTCTATAAATAGTCCCCTTCTGTATATCTACATGTATGCAAATAAAAAGTAGATTTATATATAGGATCTCAAGCGAGTCCCAGACGTCATAGCTCTGTGGATGAATTGTATGGTCTCGTCAATAGTTCTCAGTCTTTAACAACTGTGAATGGACAACGTCAACGATCATTATCGGACAGCGGCCCTAGGGACGAACCCGCACAGTCAAACGGTATACATCATGAGCTTAACACTTAAATGATGTAAATATTCACACAACAATATTGCCTAGATAGCTTCTTATTAAAAAAATTATTTTAAGAGATTATTAATAACTTTCTTTATTCAATCATTATTTACTCTATCTTACGCTAATATAATCATCTTTTACAGGTGACAATGAGATATCGACTGATCGAGACAGGGAAAGTATGAGTCCCGATTTACTATCAGACACTCCACCTGTTCCTCCAAGAAGAAGAGATCGGAAGAGACATACACCACCAAGACCGATAAGTAATGGACTGCCTCCTACGCCGAAAGTGCACATGGGAGCGTGTTTTTCAAAGGTTAGTTTCTTCACATAAAGTGAAGATTTTATATTATATCTTCTCGCAAAAAGATTGTATTATAAATTATTATATATATTATAAATTATTTTGCTGTACATGAATATATCGCTGTACATGAATTATTTTTTTGTATCTTACATTATATTATAAACTATTGTTCGATTATATATTATTTGTTGTGTACTTTAATTATTTTTTCAGAAAATACTACACGTTATGAAAATATATTTATCACATTGTTCTTCGATAGTTGTTAATAAGATATTTGTTATTTTTATTAAACATTAATAGGTATTTAATGGCTGTCCACTGAGAATACATTGTACCGCAAGTTGGATTCATCCAGATACAAGGGATCAGCATCTGCTTATCGCAGCGGAGGAAGGAATTTATAATTTGAACTTGAATGAACTTCATGAAACTGCGATAGACCAACTGTATCCTAGACGTACTATCTGGATGTATGTTATCAAAGATGTTCTTATGTCTCTTTCCGGTAAGTAGATCTTGACTGTATTGATACTGTTGCATAGATTGATTTATATATTTTAAATATTATGAATAATGAATTATAGGAAAAACGCCTCAGTTGTATAGGCATGACTTATTAGCGATGTTAAGTAAACAGACTCATAGATTTTCGTTGCATATGAATAAAATACCAGAGAGATTAGTCCCTAGAAAGTTCGCTTTAACTACGAAAGTACCCGACACCAAGGGATGCACCAAATGTTGCGTTGGAAGAAACCCATATAATGGGTGAGTGAAAGCAACATGTATATTTTTTTCTGAATACATACATATTATTCAATGAGAAAAAATTGTAAAGAAATACATGTATTATTGATTTAAAAAAAAATTTGATATCTAATATTGAATATTTATTCTATTTTCTTGTTTATTAAGTAAAATTTGACAATATATATTTTCTAACAGGTACAAGTATCTGTGCGGTGCGATGCCGGCAGGTATATTCTTAATGCAATGGTACGATCCATTGAATAAGTTTATGCTTTTAAAACATTTTGACTGCGTTCTACCGTCGCCGCTAAATGTCTTTAAAATGGTTATCACGCCTGAAATGGAATATCCGATGGTATGTGTATCGGTTAAACAGCCATATCAGCAAAATAAATTAAAGCTGGACTTAATTAATATGAATTCGGGAGCGAGTTGGTTTCATAGTGACGAATTGGAAGATATGGACGGCTCAGGTGTGCTTATGTTATATATATATCTGACAATAACAATTCACTTGTTTACAATCTTTATCTTTATCTTTAAAATATCTGAAAAGGATCTCTAATCCAGAAAATGTGTCATCTATAAAAATATTATTTCAGCAACTGTGATACCAAGACGAGAGAATTTGAACGTTATTAATGTTACGCAATTCGAAAAAGATGCAATACTTGTTTGTTACGATAGTGAGTACTATTCAAGGTATTTTATCTCGTATAGTGATATATTATTAAATCCAACATTTTTATATTTATAGATGTAGTAAAGATGGTAACTTTACAAGGAAAACCCCGTATTAGCAAGAAACAGTTATCAGAGTTACAGTTTAATTTTCAAATCGAATCTATCAGTAAGTACAATATTTCGTTTATTTGTATCTACTCTGTAGTCTTCATAAAATTAAATTAAATCGTATGATTTATATTTTCAGTTTGTCTACCTGATAGTGTATTGGCATTTCACAAACATGGTATGCAAGGTAGAAGTTTCAAGAATGGCGAAGTTACACAAGAGATTAGTGATCCGAGTAGAACTTACAGGCTACTAGGCTCAGATAAGTATGTATCTAATTAAATAAAAGCGGCGATTGTTAATCTAATAGAAATTTTGAAAAATAATTCAAGAGGATTAATAATGAAGTTTGCTATTCTTTTAAAATATCTGAAAGAAATATATCGTATATTAGATTTTATATTTAATATTATATTGATATTCATAGAGAAGTTAAATATAATATGAAGAGAAAACAATTAATCTTACATCTTGTACAGGGTTGTGATGTTGGAGAGTCACTTAGTTCATAGTGGCACATTGACTGAATCAGAAGGAGCAGACTTGTACATTCTCGCTGGACATGAAGCTAGCTATTGAGCATTGATCCTAAATAGCATCCATCCGTTGTATGGTTTCGCATGATATGTGATTGAATTACATGTAATGTGAAATGACTACGAGAATGGTGAGATTAAAGTATGCGGAGGTGAAAATTTTATAATTAATTATCCTACGCGAATGTATGTGCATAACCGGCATGACCAGCGTCTTAAGCCTTGCTGGCACGACCAGCAATTTAAACGCTGCGATAGTCGCTGTCTTTCCGTATAGTCGAGATATCGTATAGACTGGTAATTACTCGCGATAACTTTTTTTTTATGAAAGAGCTAGGCAAGCACTTTCAATAGATATGAGTAAAGGTATGATGGGGAGGAATAATGAACAAGAGGACAGAATTAAGAGAGAATATGCACGCGAAATTATTCTTATGCCTAATCAAATGAAGCTAATAGTTACATCGCTTTGAGAGATGTCGGATAAATGCAATTTACTAATTTAATTACTAATTACTAATTTTCAGCTATGTATAAATTGCGCTCTTATAAATTGTTTAGGATTATGAAGAGAGATGTAAAATAATCTCAGGAATAGCCTTGTCTGAAAAAAATGTGAAAATCATAAAAGTTGTATTAAGTAATACAAAATAACCAGTCATATCGATGTATTAAAATTGATAACAATGATATTTTTCTTCAACACACACACATACACACACACACACGCACACACACGCGCGCGCGCGCGCGCACATCTTTCCATATCTCTACAACGATGCATAATAAATAAAAATAAACAGAACAATCTATTCTCGAGATTTTTATTTTACTTTAAATATGTTTTGATAGTAAATACATGATTTATAGGAGCGTATTTTATCGAAAATGTTTTCCATATTTTTCTCCATTTTAATATATAGTAAAATTAGCTAGCATACCGCCTTATTGCAAGAAAATCGTTGCATTACATCGCTTTAAACGCGCGAAAGTATCGAATTTCTTGTAGTGCTGTTACAGATTTTACATTTCCAGTTTTATCTTTTTAGGATTACTTTTTAGGACATCTTGTTTAATAGCTTTTTAGCCTTCGAGAACCGTTTAATCATAATAGCGTATAATAGAATAGTTTAAAACGTGTTTGTATATTTAATTACAGGATTACAGGATTACTAGACGAGACGATATTTATATTCTTACACAAAGAGATCGCGTGTAGTTTTCGAAGGTTAAAGGATTATCACTGTATCCAGATGGGACATTTAAATACAATTCAACGAACTAAAAAGTCTTCGTTGTATAATGGAATTTTCATATAAATAATTGAATTTTCACGTAATCTGTGTAACGTTAATCAAGGGATTTATATAGGGATGCACCGGATCAATTAATAATTAATAAATTACATTAACAATAACATTAATAATTAATAAATTACCAGATACCGGATATCGAATATCCGGACAGAATGTAACATCGAATATCCGAGAAGACAATTTCTTCAAGTCGGATCCAACATTTTCCGGATATTCGACGGATTCCGAGAAAGTGTCTTCTAAAAAAAAAAGCCTATAGAGAAAAAGATAGTAATTTTGCAACACTGTATGAGATGTTATAGAATATAGCATCATGAATATATATACGTATTTCTAAAACATTTGTATAAGAAAAAAATCAACAATTTAACAATATCAAATTTCAACCGGATACTAATGATATCCGACTATCTGATCGGTGATAATAAAAAAGTGTCGGATAATACCGAATACCGAATACTTCCCGGATATCGGTGCATCCTCAGTTATGTATATAATTTAGTACGTTTGTTTCACTTTTACTGAATCACATTTCTATCAATTTCTTACTTTTTCGGTAAAAATCTCGTGGTAATGTTATTTTTTACAATTTCTTCATCCTTTCGATATAAACTATCCTCTAATTTTATATATAAAAAATAAAATTGGAGATTTGATAAGAAATACAATAGTTTTGTTCAACTATATTAAAAACTATATTAAAAAATTCTACAAAAAGATGTTCGCTTTTCTTGAAGGGTTTCTAATAGAAGCAGGTTTCCGATAAAAAAAAGACTTGCTGAGAAAACAATCAATTTGATTTGTTAAAAACATGTCGTTATTTATCCAGAAATAGATCATAAAGAAAATAACAACGATATAGAAGGAAAGTAAATAATTAATGTATAGCGGCATAAAAACACTTTTAATTTCTTCAGAAATTTCTTATAGAAATTATATAATATCGTGTATTAATATGTATGCAGTACAAAATTTTCTCGTATTGTCGCATCCTCGAAAACGTGTATATCAAATATTGCTAACGAGCTTCATTTTATTGGGCATGAGATTACCTCGAATGTGTTATTTTTATTAAGACATTGTGTTCATCAGTGTCTCTAATTTCGAGCGATTGTAAATATGAAACACGGCCAATTTTGCGTAACAACGTCGATTATACGATTATCTTGAAAATATTCGTCTGCACGTTATTATATCAGATATCTGAATCGTTTTGCTTGCTGCGCGACGTTAATGTGACGGCAACAACGTATTCATGATTGTTAACAACTTGATTTACAATTTATAATTGACTTACGTTATTTTATAAAACAAAATAACACAATTGTATAATCTTCCTCCGCATAACGCGGATTTATCATTCAGTTAATGCTCTGATGAAGCATCATTGTGATATATGCGACAAGAAGGGGGCACTCAAAATATACAAAACAGTGATATGATCAAGTCTTTCTTTCATCTGATTTGGTATTAAAGAATCCAAATTGCAATTTTCATCGTTCGAGTAGCCTTTTCCATAAATCAGTCACATATAATTGTGCATCAAAGAACACAATATGGAATATGCAAATCTGTAGACACTCTTTCTTTATATATTCAGTAATTTTTTTACATTGATGACGACAATACGAATCGTATATATCTGTGAAACGAAGAGCAAAATAACTTCTATATGATTAGTCTCGAGAAGAAACGCATTTTTCTTCGTTTTCTTTTATAATAAAATTTCTTTATTATATTCTGGAGACAAAATACATAGGAAGACAAAATATTTAGTTACAGGAGTTGTCTGTTTTATAAAACTTGACTTGACTGATTTTCAATCAAACATCGTTTGATTTAATTTAACGGAATTTTATTTGCTTATAAATTCGAATATAATATTCGAATATTTTTGAATATTTATTACTGAAGTCGATTTATTTACATTGATTGATAGCATTGAAAATATTCCTTTTTTATTTGGAATATTTAACTAATACTATAATGAGTTATATTCACTAATCACACAACTAATTATTAATGAAGATTATTATTTTGTCGTATATACTGTGCATTCAATTATATCTCAATAACGCAAACAAATAACGCGTTTAATTTATAAAATAATTAATATACAAGTGTTTCGACAAAACTGAGCGTACAATAGTATATATTAGAATAAAATGATTCATTTATATCCGGTTGTAAGAAGATTAAGAGTTTTCGAAAATCAGCCTTGTGAAGTACATAAAAGTGACATAAAAAATATTTTATTTGCTTTTAGATATGTGAGGCATATTTATTGTAAAAATATAATATTTGGCTTTTTCCACGAATTTCTGTCGTCAAGCTCTTGCAAGTTGATGTTTTTAATTTGCAATTTCCCTTTAAGCAAGATGTAAATTGAACTGTAAAGAATTATCAGAGTAAAATGTATAATTATCCGCGAAATGTTAAACTATTTTGATATTTTATATGGATATTTGCTCTATATAGAGAGAGTAGATTACTAGATAAAGAAAGTATTACACTATCGAAAAAATAAATTCAATATATTAGCGAAGTGCGAGAATCGATTTGTTTCTGCTAAATCTCTTTATGGCAGAAATTTTAGACTTGTGTCGAAAGAAGTATAGTTTATCTTGATAATTACTTTATATTTATGGAAGATTTGAATATTCGTAAATTTATATTCGAAGCGCATAACGGTTTTTTTTGTTTTTCTTTTTTTAGAAAAATTTTAAAATATTTTCCAGTCATGCTTGGCGGATGAAAAATTTCATTTTGTTGGCAGTTTATTAACGCTTGAATGGTAATTCATTCCATTCAGTGAAAAATTACGTGAATACAATGCAGATACGAAAATACAGAAATATATTCGTAATACGTAATTATAAATTGCTCTTATGCAATCAAACACCAAGTCAACCGTTTAATCAAATTTTATGCTGACTACACATTATTCACATATATTATAGATATAATAGAACGTGCAATGTGTCTTCCCGTACGTATTTACAAATAACACACCATATGCTAGACGTGTTAAATGTATTCGCAATATTAGCAACGTATTTGATAGTATTTGTCGATTTATCTAACAGCAATTCAGCTTTGTTAATACTAAGAGAATTATTCGAACGAATTGTTGTATAAAGTATGAATCTTCTTTTTGCAACAATCCCTCATTTTCTACGATGTCTCACGATTGTCTAAAAGGAAGAGGAAGATTATAGGTATATGTCGATAAAAAAAGACGAGTTATCATTTTACGCAAGATATAATTCAAATAAAAAAATATCTTGAAAGCAGTCTAAGTACTACTAGAAAATTTAAAACTATCAAATGGCAGGATAGAATTGTTTTCTTGTATGAATGATTATTTCGTGTGATCTATACTTCTCTCCGAAAACACATATATTTATGAAATATTTTGATAATGATGATAAATAGTAACTGAAATGTTACCTGATGTGACTTTTTGTATTATTGTAAAGACAATAATTTTATTCGGAGTGTCGTACATAAATCACGAGATAAAAAAGATAAGCACATCGGCATAAAAATATTTAGGATTAAATTTTTGAATTTATAGAATGGATAAATTAGTGAAAACAAGAAAAAAGATAAAAGTAAAAAATTAAAAAATTTTAATCTCATGTCACAGACCAAATATTAAAATTGTGAAAATTAGAGAAAGAAAGAGAGAGACACACACATACACACACACACATACACACAGTTTGTGTAGATTTCACATATCGGTATTTTGCTGGCGATCATACATATAAATGGAAATTTTATTTTCATAAGAGAATAAAGAATTTAGAAGATACGAGTGTAATACACACACACACACACACACACATCAATGCTTGCTTCTTTGATTATATATATTCATGCAATCAGTACCTAAATATTCATATTTTTATAATTACCTAAATTTGAGTCAGTTATTTTAAACATACGTGTGTGTGCAATATATTAATTTATTTACTATCTAAATAGAATAAAATTTAAAATACCATTTTTAAAAAAATATTCGAAAAAAACAAAATATGAACATGTGATTAATATTCTGCTATAGCTGTTGCATCTTATCTGCAGTGTCGTGCTCTTTCTAGCGATCTTCGAAAAATTTTTTTCTGTACAAATATGTACACACATATAAGTGCTAGGACAATTAATACAGCGATAAAATGTACCTGTACACCGACCATATTAATAGTTTGCCTCTATATATGGATGTTTAGGTTTTGAATTCTCGATTCTTGCATATCTGAAACTTCTAAATTAACATAACAAATGTGTAGTGAGGCAGTGACAACTGTTTATTCCTTTTAGCTATCCCTCAGATCCATTCAGACTGAATTAATTGCTCTTAAAGACATCACTCTAATATATTCATATTATCTTTCGTTCTCCAGTTATTAAATGCAAATAAGATTTAGAAAATTAAAAAAACAATTACTTATAAATAGAAGCATCTGTTCGATAAGATTTCTAAAATTCCTCTATTTTTCTCTGAATTTTCTGAAATACATTAAGATTTTTAAGTTAGGAATCCTTTATTTTATAATTATTATATACGCATTTTATACTTAATTATGTTAAAAAGGCATCGAAAAAAAGTTTTTCTTTAAAAAGTTAATATTTATTTTAGGATACAAGAATCTTAGTAATAAAATGAATATTTCTGGTACTTCCAATATCACGTTGCGTTTGGTTTAAAAAAAAAGCCGTTCAACAAGGATAAGGAAAGGATCCAAGGGATGGAAAATCGAACTTATGCATGTCTTACCATTATTTTCGATCAAGATGACGATTAAATAACATGTACATTATATTTCGCATACAATAGAGATATACAAAATATTTTGAGAGACAAATTCGTGAATTACATAAAATAAATAAAAAAAGAAATATATATATATATACATATATATATATATATATATATATATATATATATATATACACACATACATAAACGAATATATTTAATAAAATTCCTTCACATATATTGTAAATTCGAAGAGATATTCATTAATCTATAATAGGATAGATTCTGACAGTTTTGTTAATTAGCCGATAGTATTGAAGATACGAATTGCCGATATCAGAAATTAGTACCCAAAACCATAGACAAATAGATTTAATGCAATGAATGAATAAAATTATTCTTACAACTGAAGAGAACGATCGAAAAAGAGATATAACGTGTTACAACGTACAGAGATTTTAGAAATAAGGAAGCTTCTGCTATATAAAATTCTCACTAAACGTTACTTCGTTACGATCTTTATCGCTCACATAATTGTTTATTTAAAAAGTATTGCTCTAGTATAATACATTACCTCAAAATTTATCAAAGTACAGATAGCAGAAGCTGAATGATGAAAGATGATTCTTGTTACATTATCAAAGACTCGTTGTGAAAGAAGTGGAAATTAATTTATTCTTTATAATTAAAATATGCGATTGATGAGAAGTATTAGCAGAAAAAGAGCATAGGAGCATAGGAATTTCTTATAAATATTAATTGGAACTGTAGCGACTAAGTCTTGTAATTATGAAAGCTGTGTATATAATGTGTATAACGTATTATATGTTACTCTTACGTTCGTCGAATCTTCGTTTTAGTCATTTTTTATATAAATGCATCATTGTGAGAATAATTTATATAATTATAAATATATTTAATTTACTTTTTTTTTGTATCTATAAAAGCAACTAGCCAAACTTCTGTAAATAGATCATCTCATAATAAAATCTATCCAAGGAAAAATATAAAAATAGATATACTTACCTATAAATTATTATATCCTGAGCACACTGACTTTGCTAGAATGAAGAATTCAGAAGCGGATTTTTATGTATACGTAACTTAACATTATTATAATAAGGTAAGGTAATTAGTATTATATATATTTAAGGTATATAAACCTTACATTTACACTATTACACAAATAAACCAATAACATATATTACTGATAACACAGTAACAAATACGTTTTCTTGTTAAATCATTTAATTATAGATCATTCATAATGCAAGTCACAATTATATCTGAAAATAATAATAAAAAAAAATAATTGAGAATAAAAGTTTAAAGTCGTAAATCGTTTAGATGATACAAAAACTTGCATTTTCAAATTCTTTTAAACTACTAACTGATGATTTTTTCAATCAAATACAACGTTAAATGGCTTTATAAATGCTTCATTTAATTAAAAACTGTTCCTTTTATTCTAGATAACATAAGTAATATCAAACAATACTTAACATACAACAGTCTATAAATGAATATTAATTTTTTATGTTTCTATGACGATAACATGAATGTAAATGCGCCTTTCTTATTTACGCGCGCATCTACTACATATTAAAATATGAATTTATTATGAAATAATGGTATCACGTTATGTCAGTGTTATTCTTCAGGCACATGTGAAAAACATTAATTAAATAGGACTCCAATTAGTTCAACATCTTGGCGTAATGATTACATGAATAAAGCGAAGCAAACATTTTACTTTCATTTATCATTGCAAAAAATGTCAGAATATCAAAATAGAGATATTAAAGAATACTACTTTTATTTATATTTCATAAAAAAATTATTCTCGATCATATATATATATATATATAAAATAAATTATTCTCCCTTAATTTTAATGTTTTAGCCAAAATAATATTTTTTTTCTTTAATTGCATGCATATGTGTTTTTTATCAAAAACTTCTATTTTATTTTCCAATCGCTACATAATTTCTTTGCGATATATACAAAAATAGAAATCTGTTTACTAACATTATTATAAAATAATCCAAATAAGCCAGGGTCATCACTTGCATGATTTCGTATAACGTCGATGATCAAAAAATTTATTTAAAACATATACTTCTCTTTTGACAACAATATTTGCTTCACTTTTATTCCATATCCGACTTACGCCGATTATGACTTGAGATTTTTGACTTTTTAATACGTAATCTTAATTCCGTAAGCCATCTACAAGTACAGATCACGTTTCGACATGACCTTGCAATTGACCTACTATCTTCCGTACCCAACCAGCCTGACTCTGTCCTACGGAAACGTCATCTCTATCCATCTCGAAATTCTTTTTATAATTATTCGATGAACTATCGAGAGGTTGTTGTGCCATCACATTTACTAATCTTGTGGTAACTCTGGTCTCCGAATTACCAGCAGGATGTCCCCTTGCCAACAATGACTTTATTTTCAAGTAATCCGGCTTCTGCGCAACGTTCGGCTTATACTTTATTGACATCTCTTGCTTCTTTTTGGCAGGTACTGGCGGTGCAATCTTGGTCTTTGCGATCGCCGCTGCTGTTTCCATCGTTGTCATTTTCGCCGTCGTCGCCGGTGTTGACTGCCGCATTACGAATGCCTCGTCGACATCGCTGAATATTGCACTATCCCGGAACGCCTCGTCTACATCAGCGTAATTCTCAATGGTCTCGAAGCTCCTCTCATAAAAGCTATCTGTCTCGCTTTCATGATGCTCTGTGTCCTTATTACTATCTGTCTCCTCTTCGCAATCTCTCCTTTCAGACTCAGCGATATTCTTAGACTGATTAATGTCAACGGAAGATGACTGCATACGTTTGCTTTCGGCGAAGAGAATTGTTGGATCAGCATAATCCGATTGAGCAATTCTAGCACCCAGACTGGAACTGCCTTGCTTGTAATAAAGTTGAGGAATTCGTTGATCATTCGAGCAACCCATCAGCTCTTCCACATCCGAGGATGGTTCTCTTGCGTGCTGCTTCGTCTGCTTAGTTCGCTTTTTCGGATACTTTCCTCCGGAATTCAACGAGCGGAAATAGCGTGTCCGTTCGATCTCATCATTACATTCGAGTGTCTCCGTGCTCATGGTATTTCTCAGACGGCCCTGCAGACGACTGCCTGCCTTGAAGACACTTCGAAAAATCGTACTGCCACTACTACTACCATTTGCTCGATAGATCTTGTGATCGGGATGAATATTCGCACTGTCACTGGCAGATATGGACCGCACATCGGAATACGTATCGTCGGTCAATCGTGTGTCCTCTAGTGAACAGAAAAAAGTTGAAGTACTGGAACTTGTCGAGACGGTGGGCATAGGAAACTTGGCAATTCTACCCTCCGGTTGGCACGTAGATGCATACCTCTCCATGTCTTCTAGATTGATTTCTGCCGGCTTATCAGATGCAATCGTGAATGGCCGCTCGCTCATTGGTTTACCATCCCGCTGTAGGAAGCGTGACTTCGTTACGCTCGGTTGGGAGTTTGGATTGATCTGGAAACTACGTGGCAGCGAACCGCTTTTCGGTGGAGAGGTAGGCAGACCCTCGCACAACTTGGTGAGCCAAACGGCTGGCTGAGTTGGACTATCATTGCCATCGGCATCGCCCTTTACTGTCTGCAGACCTTCCCAGACATGCTGCAGATTATCATAATTGCCAAAGCCTTTGGACTCGGCATCTCCTGCATTATTTGCATCGCTTCTCTCATCATTACATCGTTCTGATCCATCCTTTTCGATTCGTTCTGTCATTACAATAGAATTTATCTCTTTTCGTTCCACTGCCCGATGATTTAACATGCACTTTGCCGGAGATATAACGATTTCTTCATTGCCCGTTGACGTCGAATTCTCACGGATACGTAGCGCTGTCTTGATCACCTTGCTCTCGGTAACGATGCTTTGTCGCTTGAACGCCTGTCTCTCGTACTGGTTTGTCTTGCCGTTTTGCGCGAGTGTTTCTGTTGATTTCTGAGTAGTCTTTAAGTTATCATAAAGGAGTTGCAGTGGCTGTTGGTTTTCTCGCGCCGGTGCCGAAGATAATAAATTCCACGCATTGTTCGTCCTGATCAGTCGCTCCCGATGCAACGCTCGAGCGCGTCCCAATCTATTATTGCTATTATTGTGGCTGATCGAACTGGCATAATTAGCGTTCTCCGAATCACTTTCATCCGACGTGTCCGCTGAGATACGCTTATTGAAGCGTTGCTGTCGCACATTAATAATGCTGTTGGTCTGCTGTTTCTCCAGTAGCTTCTGGAATTCTTGATTCTGCATGAGAATATGACTGACAATCTCTTCCACCGTTTGCACCGGTTTAGCATGTTGTTCATTATTGTCTTTGGCTTCGGCTGGTGATGAAGAATTCAATGTTGTTTGATTCTCTTCCTT
>Ga0157363_1000828_pt1 | contig 24546 bp, 32 predicted proteins | sample AttsexASBM1_FD_111477 | JGI IMG/M metagenome (GOLD analysis project Ga0157363, IMG submission 111477) | Fungus gardens microbial communities from leaf cutter ant in Ribeirão Preto, State of São Paulo, Brazil - Atta sexdens ASBM1 | ecosystem: Host-associated > Fungi > Mycelium > Unclassified ... | reverse complement strand
TCGTGTTCCTTGACAATTTCTCGGATGAGTTCAAGCTCTTGGTTGATAGCTAGTAGCTGTTAGCTGTAGTGGACTATCTGAGATACCAAATCTCAGCAGACCTTTGACGTGTTTCTGTGCTTCAGCTTCTGTCTGCTTCCAGACAGACATCTCATTTTCTATGTTCTCTATCCGGGTTTCTATTTCCTCCAGTTCAGGTTCATCATGAATGCCAAGGGCCCGAACGACTTCTGAGCAAGAAATGTCGTCGCACTTGCTAGCTGAAGATGTGTTAATAGAAACAAAGCACGGCTGATTCAGTGGGCACCTACCAATGAAGGTTATAGTGTGGTCATCATAACTAGTCTCGTGTAAGCCATCTAGTCGTCTACCACGCCAATAATTCATCGCACACTTACTTTCCATCTGTAGAATGGTAAATGGCTGAATCGATTTCGTCCGCAGAGAAATAGAGACAACGCACCCACTCAAAACCAGCGAAGTTAGAAAAAATTTGCTAGAACGAGTGTCAAGGCGACTTACTGAGAAGTTGTAGTCTAAAAGCATCACCGAGCAAATCTAGGAAACGTGATTCGTGATGAGCAGACTAGAAGATGAAGTGCGAAGCTGACCTCGAGCTGTCTTATCATCAACAGCCCTTGTAATAGGAGCGAGAATCCAGATACACCCGGCTTTTTTCATATAATCCTTCGCAACGTTATTGCGAGCAGCATTGGCATCAGCGACACCTGGCAAAGTCAAATGAGGGATGAGAAGCAGTGTGCTATCAATCCAACATACCAGGCAAGTCAACCAAGACGGCGCCTGTAGACAATGCTGCTGATTTGCATCTCACATTGACTTGACGGATCAAGGGCCATAAAGCAGGTTCGTCATCACCGGGACTGGTCTTTGGTTTCTCTGTATTTCTTGGGTGTTGGGCGGTCTTCGCTCGAACAACAGCCATCAAACTCGGTCCTTTCTCTTTTTCTTTCTCGTTTTCCTTCCTATCTTTCTTGCCTCGCTTTTGGTCTTTAGAATCGATATACTTCGCAATTTCTTTAGCGAAGGTACGCGAATCTTTCGCAGATATTCTCTTCGTGGTACCAAGAATATTGGCGATGTCTGGGCCAAATGTCAAATGTGTCAAATAGACTAATACGTGGTCACTTACTGTGATCACGCGCAATAATCTGATCTGCAGACATATTGACGAGGTCTTCTTGAGCGATAAAGGGATAAACGGCATTCATCTGCAGTACTTAACGGTTTCATACACATCATTCGCAATTTGTAAATCTCCTCACCTTCGACCAAGCAATTCCGGCATCGCTCTTAAGGTCGGTACTTCTTTTCAAATTCCCATCCTCATCTACCATGTCATGCAGCAGTACGGTAAGCTCGGATTTCCACTCGGCCAAAGACAAAAATGTGACGTCCGCATCAATGGTAGATTTGTTATGATATCCAATTTCAGTAACAACAGCAGTGCACGCTATTCACCAAGAAGTGAGCGGATGCGCTACGCTTGGCATGAAGACAAACCTCGCATGCCACTTGTAGGAACCACGTTGTCTACAACAAAATAAAAAACTAGTAGAGATGTGTAGACATAAACAGTACTCACCATCCAAAATCGCATTTAGAATTGACGACTTGCCAGCACCGGTGGCTATATGCCCTTGATCAGGGCAGCTGTGAGATCAGGTAAAAATAACATACCGCCACAAACGGCAATAAGGGTAGTAGGGGTGCCCTGATTTTCGAGACTACATGGGGATAAGTAATTGAATCGGTCATTACATGAAAAACAAACCTCGAGATCTCACGCGCCCAGACCTCTTCTCGAAGCTTGCTACCTAACTTCAAATTTTGCATTCTTGCCTTGAGAGTTTGAATCATCTTTACGCCTTCCTCAAGAGCAGCCTCAGGAGAATAGGCAATCTCTTCGGCGGACTTATGTTCCTTGAAAAGAGGAGCTGGAACAGTATGATTTAAGGGACTAGCCCGTCTACTGGGGACGGCAGACTGTGGTGATTGCTTCATTTCCTCGTTTTTGACATTAGCTCCCGAGGAATAGGTGGAATCAAGATACTAGGGAAAAGTGGCATCAGCAGCAAGTCTAAGATAAAGAAAAATAGCTAACTTTGGCAACAAGTTCATCCAACTCGGCTTTGACGCGCACTGGCTCTTCACCAGGAGAACCAGGCCCAAAGGAATTTGATGGACCCAACGGTGTCCGTGTTTCGATTGGTTCTTGTTTGACTCTAACCGTCTGGGAGGCATCAGCTGCGATGATATCTTTATAGGTACATCGACCTACGGAAGAGGGAGCATTATCCGAACTTCCTTTCAAAGACATTTCTGGACAGTATGAGCGAGACACGGTAGAACTTGACGCGTTTAATTTTTCGCGTCCCGCGTTTTAATGCCAAATCAAACGTACATATGTACATACACGCCTTAATTGAACGTGACTCATTGCTCATTGCATTGATCATTTTGACTTTCCATAGATAGCTACGTGATCGAACCGGAATTGGTAATCTGACTCGCCTTTCTTCAATTCCGATTTTAGTATTTCTGAGGTATCCAATGTCCTACCAGGCGCCGTGCAACATCCGACTCAACTGTACCTAAATATGAATCTGAATCTTTGTTCCTGGGGAGCCCATTTGCGCCCAGTAACAGACAGCGACCTTCGTCAAAACGCAAAAACGGGTCCGTCGTCAAGTTGTCGGAACCATCCCCTACAGAATTAAATATGAGCCCACTTGATCCGATGGACGGAGAGGGGATACGGTTCAAAAGAATGTTGGATACATCACTGCATTCACTGACGGTCTGGATACTACGACAATCCCACTCTGTAAGACTTCGGAGTGGAATGGGTTGATTATGCGCCTCTTCGACGTTTTCAACATAGGCGTGCGAGTGGGAAATCGGGTAGTCATACTCATAGCCTTCATCGTCTTCTGCGAGAGGCTGGCCACATAGAGCATCCTCGAATATTGAGAGGCGGTCGTGCGGCGGGTTCAAGTCTGAATCTCCGGCCAAATAGAACCCCTCCTCTCGGTCAAGACCGCCAGACTTGTCCGACAAAGCATTGTGAAAGTCGAAATCGGACTGGATCTCCTCTAATCCATCAAGGTGGAAGAGCTCAGCCCCGCAATTGCGGTCTCTGTTAAAAGTAGGGCTCAGAATAGGATCACTGAGGAGCCAGTCGGAGCCATTAACTATATCCTTCAAAGGGGGCTGGGTATTTCTGCGGATCGTCTCTACCCTCAGTCCGTCGCAATTTTCGCCAGCACGCGCCGGTTCCTTTTTGTAGTCCAAGTCAACAGAGTCCGCCTCTTTCTCCTCACTTGAGAGGGGAACCGCAGCCACATCAAGGTTAGTGTGTGATTCCTGAGTCATTTTACCAGACGGATGGGCTCGCAAAGATGGGGTATGGGCAAAATATTTTGAGACAATGTCTTCTTGAGGCTGGATACCAGATCTGTGTGCGTACACCACTTGAGAAGGAGACTCCGAGGGACAGATCGAAGAAGTCGACGAGGATGTATCTTGTTCTTTCTCTATCACCGAATGCTGGGTCATATCATTACCATCGATGACGTCCTTTTGTTGAACTGATAATTCTTGAACCTGAGCATCGAAGATACCTCTTTTGTTCGATGAGAATTCTGGCAACCATTGTTCTTGGCGGATGTTCAACAAAACAGTATTGGTTTTCGAGGTAAGGACAGATGAAGACTCCATTGGAAGAACACCGTCATCCTTTTCAATATCCCATATGACTGACTGAGCCCTCTTCGATTTCGAGGAACTTCGTTCCGCTCCATCTTCCGTCGCATCATCCTGTGGGATCTTGGTCTTTCGCCGCTTTTGTGCGAGAGGCACCGTCGAGTTGGTTTCTGTCGACTTTGACCTGTGTTTTGACCTGTGTTTTGACCTATGTCGCAAAAGAACCATGTCGTCAGTGCATTCCGAGGACGTATGAGAGGACTGAGACCCAGAAACAGCAGATTTTTCGCCTTTATCATGTCGGCACTTCTCAGCAATAGTTGCTGACTTCAGAAACTCTTCTTCCGAGAATACAAGGCTTTTGCCTTTAGAAGCTGTCAGCGATACCGAGAATATGAAACAAAGAATCTCACCTTTCAGTTTGGACTGGCCCGATCGGGCCTGGACAGACGCCTTGCCTTTTCCAAATACTCCGGAGCGGAGGGACGGCTTGACCTGTCACCAATCATTAGGACCCAGGACCTCCTCAAATCCAGAAACACAGTCTCACTGTTAACCGATTTCTACCGACATTCGTCGCAGTAAAACCATACATGAGTGCCAATCCCGTCGGCATTTTCTTGGATTTCGATTTCTTCCGCGGTTGGCCATGATTTTCAGTTTGCTCCTTTGATGCCACAGGCCGCATGATCTCCCGCTTAGCCCTCTTCTTCTCCCGCCTTTCATACAAACCTGTAAATTATGTCAAACCAAAGGACGAAAACCAGCAGAAATGCTCAACAAACGTTTCTCCTCATCAGACTGGAACTCGCGATTCCGTTTCGCTCTGTGACGCCCGCGGAGTGGAAGGTCTTCTTTTGATGGTATTCTACTAGCAGACTTGGTTTTGACATGGTTGGAAAGAGTTGAGGGTGGTTCAGAACTCTTCTGACCTTGCACAACTTGTTTTCGCAGAACCACACGTGGCTTGAGTACGGGTGTAGCAAATCCACAGCTTCGAGGACGACGTGCTTCTGTAGGTGTAGAATTGTCAATTGTTTCTTTGGCATCCCACGATGTCATGTATGCTTTTCCTTCTGCAGCATGTACCCGGGAAAAAGAACGCAAGTCGTTCACAAACTGTAGGATAGCTCGTTGAGTGTCCCGTTTCGGAACCGCTGAGAGAAGTGAAGAATTGAGGTCAGCACGTATTCCAGCTTCCATAGTGATCCGGCGAGAAATTGCCAGGCCCTCGCAAGTTTATTGGTATCTAGCAAGAAACCTTCTTTAACAAATAAGCAAGAGGGATGAATACGTCATTCGAAAATTCGAAACATGTCATTATCATGTCATCTCGGGCCGGATATGAAAACACTATTACAAGAAATGCAGTCTGAAATTCTTCCAACACGAACAGCCTATTTTACAACCTTTGGACGACAAGGGCGGAAGCAGCACCACCCTGAAAGGAGTGTGAGTAACAGAAAGCAGACGCGAGCAGTGAAACACCCACTCCATTGCAAATTCCAGCAGCACCATATTGGCCAGGCTTGAGAGCATGCACAAGGGAGACAATAATACGTGAACCAGAATTCCCAATGGCATGACCTAATGCAACAGCTCCACTAGATATCATGTGAGCTTATCTTTCCTTGTTCCAATTTAGCTGAAGAAAACATGCCCGTTAACGTTCATCTTTTCTGAAGGAATGTTGAGAACCTTCTCCGCTATACGGGCAACGACGGAGAAGGCTTCATTGACTTCAAACAGAGCTATGTCGTCGATGGAAAGACCAGCTCGCTGGAGGGCTTTGGGGAGAGCGACAGTAGGAGCACCAGGGAAGTCAATGGGATCAACACCAGCATTAGCGTAAGCTATACGTTATCAAAATCAGAGGGACGCCAATAATTGTGAGATATAAGTTGTACTTACAGACAACTTTGGCAAGGGGCTTCAAACCCAGTTCTTTGGCCTTCTCAACAGACGTTAGGATCAAAGCTGAAGCGCCGTCGCTTATAGGTGATGAGTTAGCGGCCGTGATAGTACCATCCTTCTTGAAGACCGAACGAAGGGTGGGAACCTTGTCGAAAATTACCCTCCTGAATTCCTCATCTTCACGGACAACGGTGTCGCCTTTCTTGCCTTTGACGGTAACTGGTATGATTTCGGTATCAAACGCTCCGGACTCCCAGGCTCGCGCCGCACGTTTGTAGGATTCAATGGCATGGGCGTCCTGGGATTGACGATCGATGCCATATTTCACCGCAGCACTTTCTCCACAGTTGCCCATAGCAAAGTCATTGTAGACATCCCAGAGACCATCAGTCTCAAGAGAGTCACGAGTGGTGAATTTACCGAACGCGGGATTCTGGCGGGGAAGGAGGAAACTGGGGAGATATCAGCAGATGATTGATCACAATACAAGATAGTAAACATACGGGGCATTACTCATGCTTTCAAATCCGCCAGCAGCCACAACGGAGCTTTGGCCGAGTTGGATACTTTGAGCAGCCAACATGATCGATTTCATCCCACTTGCACAGACCTTGTTAATTGTAGTGGCATCAGAACTGGACTTGAGGCCTGCACCCAGAGCCACTTGGCGAGCGGGTGATTGACCAACACCAGCTTGAACCACATTGCCGAGATAGACCTCTTCAACAAGAGTAGCATCGACATTTCCCTTCTCGAGGGCACCTTTTAGGGCAATGATACCAAGCTGGGGACCTGTGAAGGATTTCAAGGCGCCATTGAAGGATGCGACGGGCGTGCGAACGGCAGAGACTATGACGACTTCAGGAACTTGAGACTGAGTAGATATTCAGCGACGAGGCCTCAAAGTAAGGCTACGGTGGACGACAAACCATCATGCGTGTTGAACAAGAGATAAAAGAGCGAGAGATACGAGTTACAGTTGGCAAACGCGTGAACAGCATCGTTTGATATGATTTGAGCTTTTCGGGGATTCGCGATCCAATCGTACGACAAACGGTCAGAAAATTCAAGTGGTCAGACTGATGACTGAAAAGTAGAGAGGCGTCTTCACAGGTACTATGATCCGGCCACCTGTCCCACTGTCTTTATCCGCGCTAAAACCACACTTTCTCACTCCCGGTGTCATCAACAACTTCAGGCTGCACAATGAATGCCACAATTTCACTGACAAGTCTACAGATTGACAACACTACACACTACCAGAAACCACATTTCTAACCACCGGACTGCCTTGACTTCCTCGCTCCAGTCATCTCGAGCTATCTCCCCCACCAATTCATCAACAGCTGCTGTCGTTTCGCAAGGGTGGAAATACCAGCATGGAAAACCCAAGGTCGGATGGTCACCGTGAGAGAGCAAAGGAAAAGTCGATGTGGGAACGGAAAGAGCATAAGAGGACACTTCGACATGGTCCCAGGCATTAGCCTTAAAGAGTGAAGTTGTCAGAACTTTTGCAAGTGGAAGAGACGTTCCGCCTATTATAGCGGCTCAACAACCGGAGAAAAATGATTCTGGTGAATAGACCCACTGGAATCACAAAGAAGGAAGTAAAATGTTGGAACCCTAAAAGTTGCAGAGAAAACAACATATTGTTGACAGATAAGTAGCTCAGATTCAAGAGATTTTGGCAGAACAGTGGGATCAGCCTCCTCGAGTGCCCCATCCCCACCTACAGGTCCATCAAGAGCGCAGGCAGGAATATCAGGCCGGTGAAAGACATCGACAACACGAGACATGAAGCCAAGGTTTGGATAATTCTGGGTTGTCGCTCAGACAAGATTCAGGTTCCTAAGTTCTGTAGCATACAGTATGTTCATGCCAGGTCCAGTCTTTCAGAGGAAAGGTGGTAGAATCTGTCGAGTGTCGAGCAATGAACGCCTTGCATGCAGCATCAAAGTGAGGACGTGTGAACATGTCTGTGACAGAAGTCAGAGTGACAGGAAATAACGCTGTGTGAAAAGCTGTACAGAACTTAAGATAAGGTTTGAGCCACCCGCCACACCAGTTACAGGTGGAACAGGTTGCCGCAATATCAAAAGTAAGACCATCTCAGTGCCGGGTCGCCCTCTGTTCGTCATCGTTGTGGACGCTTCCAATACGAAACAATGGCTGTAGGAAAGGTCTGTTGTATCTGGTTTTCATCTGTGAATTATATGCCTGACCACTCGCCACAGAACAAGCGTCTCTCGAAGGGTAAAAAAGGTCTTAAGAAGAAGGTCGTTGATCCTTTCACTCGCAAAGGCAAATATATCTAGTTGTATCGTCAATGTGTGGGTTAACATTCTCTGAAGACTGGTACGACATCAAGGCACCTTCAACCTTCGAAGTCCGAAATGTTGGCAAGACTTTTGTTAACCGGTCAGTTGGTCTGAGTGCGTACCCAGGATATTGAGTTTGAGGACATAACGTTGAATGGGGCATTCTAGAGAACGCTAATGACTCTCTCCGCGGTCGTATCATTGAGGTTTCGTTAGCTGACCTCAGTAACGACGAGGAGCAGTCCTTCCGCAAAATCAAGCTGCGTATTGACGAGATTCAAGGCAAGAACTGCCTGACCAACTTCCATGGCATGGACTTTACCTCTGACAAACTCCGCTCCCTTGTCCGCAAGTGGCAAACTCTCATTGAAGCCTACGCTGATGTCAAAACCACTGATGGATACCTTCTCCGGCTCTTCGTTATTGGCTTCACAAAACGTCGGCCTTCTCAAGTAAAGAAGACCACATACGCACAGTCAGCTCAGGTGCGTGAAATCAGGAAGAAGATGTTCGAGATCATCAACCGCGAGGCGACAAGCTGTGACTTGAAGGAATTGGTACAAAAATTCATTCCTGAAGCTATTGGTCGGGAGATAGAGAAGGCGTCGAGGAGTATCTATCCCTTGCAGAATGTCCATGTCTTCAAGGCCAAAATTCTGAAGTCACCCAAGTTCGATGTTTCTAAACTTCTCGAACTTCACGGTGAATCCACTGATGTACGTTTACAACACGCATTGGTGATTTTGGGATTGTACTGACTGGTGCAACAGGAGACTGGCACACGGGTAGTCAAGGATTTCAAGGAACCTGCACCTCTCGAATCCGTTTAAGCATTTCTTGTAGTCGTTTTGTATCCTCTGCCTATGATCTCTTGATATGCAAGAATGGCGCTTTTATCATTCTCAATATAAATGTATATGCTCCATATCCATACTACGCTAGGGTTCTCCATTTATGTTGTATGTGGTGACGATTCAGTGCTGCCCGAGATTTCTTAATTTGGCAATTGAATCATGGGATATTTATTGATTGATCCAATTTTTTAAAACTGGTGTAGATACGTCTAGTTATGGCCGACGTTGATTTTTTGAGGAACAAACTCAAGGCCTATCCAGACTTTCCTCAGAAGGTGAAGACAGATATATTGCTCTACTCGACAGAAAATCTGATCCCATCATCGTTGATGATGTTAGGGGATTGTTTTCTTTGATATCTTCCCAATCCTACACGACCCACTTGCCCTTGAAACATTAGTCACCCACTTCACTCACCACATAACCTCGCACACCCTTGGACTTTCGGATCACCATAAAATAGACGCTGTCGTCGGCCTTGATGCTCGTGGGTTCCTTTTCGGCCCCATCATTGCCTTGCGATTAGGTGCCGCCTTCGTCCCTATACGCAAAAAAGGCAAATTGCCCGGGGAGTGTGTGCAGGCAGAATATGCGAAGGAATATGGGACGGTCAGCCAGTACAGCGGTCTGGTTGTAGATAACCTTCTGACTACATTCACGTCAATTAGGACTCTTTCGAGATGCAAGTCGACGCTATCAGACCTGGTCATAACGTGATCGTCATTGACGACTTAATTGCGACTGGTGGGTCTGGTTCACTTACACAGTTTTCATAGTTCAACTTATCTCTTGCGAAGGTGGTTCTGCCAAGGCAGCAGGGGAACTTGTAAAGAAGCAAGGCGGCAAGACCCTCGAATATCTCTTCATCATTGAGCTCCTTTTCTTGAAAGCATCTACTGAGCTTGATGCTCCCGTTTACTCTATTATACAAACCGAGGATTAAACACCTATACATAGGACGAATCATAGTAGAATATATCTTACTATATTGTACTTAGACCAGCAGTCGGGTATTTAGCAATGGGTGGCCATTAATATACAGTATCCGTAAATCTGTGGTATCTTGGTTCCTATCCTTATTCTCATTTTCAACCTCCTCCGATACATCCGGTGCTTCCTCTCCTTGGGGCTTTTGATACGTTGTTCCTCGGTTGGAGGACTCAGCTAGAGGATCTCGGTGAATCGCCACCATAACCTGACCTGTTCCGAGCATGTCTATTGTCTCCATCAAGTTCAGAAGGACATTGCCTGCAGTTTTAGTCAGTAGGAGAAGTCCAACATCTGATATATCCCCTGCTTCCTCTGCTTCTTGGGCATCGGCAGTGGGATTAATGGCAGTTTCGTCGTCGCTGATGACAAGAACTCCCGCGGCTCCAGTATGCCGAGCTTGGAGAAGTTTTTCAAGGAATGTACAATCCCCCCGTTCCACTACAAGTACACTGTCAGGGTAAACATGATTGTAAGGGAGACATCCCTTTGAGTTGTCAGATTCACGAAAGAGTGGCAACCCTTCACTCCCAGCCATACGTGGTAGCTTGTTGGCAGGTTCAACGACACGCGCTGTGAGGTCTGCACCGAAGAAAGCCGCAAATGCAGTCAGACGTAAGCTCAAGTCTGCGTTCCCCAGATTGGCCAGCTGAACCCCAATCTCTGAGTTCATGATGTTGAGGGAAAGATGGAGCTGAACATCGGAATCACGAGAGCCTCTCGGAACGATAGTATTTGTGTCCCTTGCTGGTGGCACGAATATTGTGGAGTCGTTGATATAGACTATGTGTCCCGAACGAACGTGGTAGTGACCCACTAAACGCACATTAGTTTTGCAATGAATGGTAGTGATGTCGAAGCGCATACGTCTACGAATTTCATAACCTTGGTCATCAAGGCGGCGGACGATTTGAGTCCTTATACCAGTAATGTTGTGAATGGTAAAACCATCTGAAACAGGCTCTAACTTTAGGCGACTGGGACTAAGGTCTTCTGGAACAATTCGTCCATCAGTGGAGAGGATAAAGTCATACGACTTTCCAAGATTTAGTCACAATTTGTCATTGAACATGAAGGGTTAACTACTCACAAAACTTTCGGCAGTAGGCTTTTCACACCATCCGTTAGGGGACCAAGCATCTATTTCAATTGAGCTTGCGTGCACTTCAAGCAATTTACGTGCATAATCGTAGTCACTTCTTGATCGAATACCACGAACAAGACCATCATCAGTAGAGTGGTTATTGGGGACTTCAATGAAAGGTTTGTATACAGGACATTGGTGGTTGTCCACGGGTCGCATTTTTCTCCGCGGGGACGATGTAGGCCGTAAATATTTTCTGTCGAGGGATAAAATGTGACCTTCTGTAGTGAAAACGTAGTTAGAATCGTCGTGATGTACGAAGTTCTCTTCATCAAACAACAAGTAAAGATACTAGAAACGATAAACGTCAGAGAGAGCGTTGTTTGGTGTACTCCGCTTTCAAACCTTGAGTGTCTCTGAAAGTGCGAAGGATTCCATACGATCATCACGCTTATTTGTCCGGAGGTCTTGAATGCCAGTTAGTCCACATTCAACGCGAGATCTTACAATAAGGTCTTGGAGTACACGCTCTCCAACATCCAGATAAAAAGGGTCGCGAGTTGCCTAATGACTGATCTCAGCAGAAGGATTCAGTCTAAGAACATTAGTTGGGCGGACCCGGTAAAGATACCATGTAGACTCGATGAATTCTGCGCTTACTTTTAGTAGAATCGAATGAAATACTAAAATTCCGGCTCACCTGGGCGCAGGGGATATTGATAAGAAGTGGCTTTCCTGTGGCTCGTATCGTATACTTCAGGAAGCCCAGAATGTTCCCGCCATAGGTTATAATCTATCAGACACTGTCAACGGCGATGAACCGAATTTCAGATGAAGACTAGTGTACATAGCATGTGTAACTTGATTGCACTCTGAACATCGCCGGCTAAAACTTGCAGCCCTGGCCAGAAAGCGGATAGTGAATCTATAGTAAAGTATGCTGTATCTCCGGTCATCATGTTCACAGGACGATACTAACAACAGGAAATATCTAGCCCGTCGACAACAGATAGAAGGACCGATGAGGCTTACCCAGTAACCGTCTGCTCCTCGCGAATAGCGCATTATAGCTGTATATGCGTCATCCCAGACATCAAGAAACTCAATTTCACCTGCAGAACATAAATAATGTCGACGAAATCAAAAGAACGGACGGCGCACCGCTCAGAATGTACCATTTCAACGCATACTCAAAGAAGGAATCTACACCAGCACCAATGGACATAACTTCAGGAGCCATCCATTCCTGCAGACAGATGTCCCAATGTCACAAATATTTCCAACTATAGGGACGTACACCATTCCAAGTATTGATTGTGTTTCCAACGAGGCCAATCTCGGATTTACGATTCCACAGTGCAAAAAAAGCCTGGTTCGTCACATTAAGTACTCTCGAAGTGAGAAAGAAAGCAATCACCTTGGATGCGGCCTTCTCAAACCGTTCATCTCCAGTAAGCCGACTCAGTGTTGCAAATTCCAATATCAGAGATCCAGCTCCGGCGGTACCTGAGATTAAAACTAAGTATCTACTCACATGACCAGTAAGCAGAACTCATACTGACAAGTTTCCAGAGTTTCGCCTCGAATGACGCCTTTACGAAGATTGATCTTTACAATGCATATGTTGAGTTTCAGATCGGGAAGTTAACAAAGCAATAAACAATACCCTAGCAAATGGCAAACCAGTTCGCGTAGAGAATGCCGGGAGGAGTCGATTTCCGAGATCGTGAGCAAGTTCCAACAGCTCCCCACGATACCAGGGGAGGAAGAAGGATTGTCCTTGGCGGCTGGCGAATATATGACCCGAAAGTAAACCTCCAAGAACTCGAATCGTAGTTTCAAACACCTGGGGTTTTGTATTCACGTCAAATTGAACCCAGCGGATAATGTTTTTGACAGCTTTTTCAAATCCCTCTCTGTCATCGAGAACGACCAGTGTATCGATCACGTCGACAAGTGTAAGAGAGAAATTTCCTGCAACGTCGTTGGCCGCAATATTCGTGCTGAGCTCAAATAAACAGGAATTCAAGGCAATGTAAAAGAACAAACGGATTTTCCCAATCGGGACCTTGGCCGGAACATGATAGTGGAGTGAGCTGCGAAGCGTTATTCAAGCCATAGTAGCATTGAGATTTCAGATCACATACTTCGTCTAATGGGAAAGCTGGGAACTAAATTCGAGATGAGTGTATCAAAGATGATGAACAACTGCTTACCGAAAGTCATGTAGTTGTCATAGCCATGATAAAATAATTCTCGCGTCCTCTCCCTACATTCTGAAGGTTAGTCGAATTCTGTTGGAACCTTCAAAGTATGGCTGTGACTTGCCGGGCTGCAAGTTTTCGTTGAGTAGACCAGCCGGAGCCTGCGAGGGGCGACGCAGAGGTATTAGCAAACCAACGGGGAATTTGGAAGGAGGCCAGAAGAACAAGAAAGAGACATTCTGGTAAGAATTGTCTCCAGTGCATAAGAAGACAGCTAACCTGGAATGAGCCTAATGTCGTGGCAGTAAATCGGTGACGTGTGACTTCCCGCGGATCGAGATTAACTACTTGTTCCTATCCAAGTCATGTCCTCCGTCCTTGATGCTCCTAATGCCCTCGGCGGCTACATGCTCAAAGGCTGGGTATGAACAATTTTCCTTAGTGAAAAATCACTGACAGATTCCAGGTCTTGACCGACCGCCCCTGCTCAACCAACGGTTGTGCAATCCCGCTTTTGCGCTCACCGGCGGGTCAGAGTCACGTTGTCCATCTCTGTGTAAACTGCGATGAAAACAAAAATGGTATGCCTGTTTTGATACTCTATTATTCATCTCGTCAACCTTCCGAAGAATCACGAGAGCCACAAACTGTGTCCACAGCTCAAGTGGACGCTTCCACTTCCACTTCGACGTCCTCCGTTTCTCGCGTAACAAGGGCATCTACCCCAGCAACGGAATTGTCTGAAGCTACCGATGAATTGCTTCCTTTAATTGAGAGTGAAGAAACACGGCGGCGTCGTGAGCAAACCGACCGTGCCTCTGCAGAAATCGGCCGACGTCTCTTGCAAGGCTGGACGATGCTAGGCGATGAATGTCCGAGGAGTGAGTGTTACTATGTACCGCTTGTTCGTGCGCCGAAGACAAGTGGGGAAACAAACCCGAAAAAGGTTCATTGTTTTAAAAAAAATCGAACCTCATCTTGACGCAATTACTGACGCGATTAAAGGAATGTGTTCTATGTAGTAGTGTTTACACTACCGAGAAAGACTGGGCTGGACGGGAAAATTTGGTTTTGGTCAGTGCTGGTCCTGCAGCACAAACTGTCGTCCCAACTCCCAGTGCCCATCTCCTGGCTGGCCCCGCACATGTAGCTCCTTCGACAAGCCAATCTCATCATGAAGTAAGCCCCTTCGTGACCTGTGTGCACATTAGTTCAGGTCCTTAGATCGATGTTTCATCTTCAAAACCCATTTCCCCCGATCAGTTCGAGGAGGTGGGTCCAGACCCGACTGGCAAGAAACTTTCTAGCCAAATTCCAGCGGTGACTATATAATCTCAATACCACTCTGAAATCTTACCTGACCTTTGGCTTTAGGCTGAGTCGACCATGGATATACTCCGTGCTTCTTCGGGGGCTCTGCAACTTTCGCTACAAACTCTCACGACTCGACTGACATCACTCGTGTCCAACCCCGCCTTCGCAGACCCCGCTATCATAGCCACAACTGCGGATGCGATAACAAAGGTCACCCAGGCCTTATCCAACGTAAAACAGCTCCAGTGGAATGAGACGCAAGCACGCATGATGACATGAGTGTGCGTCGTTTGGGTACTCAATTTTATCAAACGATCAGTGTTGTATGGCACCCAGAGATCATTGTATCATGCTCGGCTCTGCAATGTTATCAATGATTTATTTCGGAACAAAGCGTTTTCAGCACGCTGTCTAAGGGTAGTGTCGAAATACCAATCAGTCATGGAACTGCGGTGCATTTTGACTGCATGGTCACCTCGTGGGCCATACTGATCTAGTTCTAGGCCACTATAAAGTTCATGGTATCTTGTCAACCCCTTAACATTATGCCCAGCTTCAAAATCTTTAGGTCATTCGGCGGCTCCAAATCCCCTCCTCGCCTAACGCCCATCATCGCCAAAGACTTTGCCTATGATACGGCAACTACCCTGTCTTCAGTGAATACAATGACACATCCACGTCCGACATCCATTCCTCCTGAAATCATCAAGTCTCAGCCCATAACTGATCCTTCCCATGAACGGCGGGGTACACTCAAGAAGAGGAACAAGGTAAGATGTTTTCAAGCCTTATTTGAACTGTCGAGAATTAATCATTCATCAATACTTATAGCACCGTCATCATGTCTCAGAAGACATTCCCATGGCCCCCATGGTATTGCGGTCAGAGTCGAAATACCCTCCTCAAGACGATGTACTCCATGGCCCTCTCCCAATTGCCGCTCACCAATCTTTAGGGTATGAACATGTCAACATATCTGCGTCTATCCTGCCAGAAAGATATCCATTTCCGTATGAGGACAACCACCAACAAAGATTTCAGGTCAATACAGGTGCAGATTCTGGCATTTCAGGATTTGAAAACGGTCCCCCAACGGCTTATTTCGAACTGCCTGCACCTCGAGGTGGAACACGCTCCAAGCATAATGGTAGGCATCATAGTCGACATCATCACCGTCACTACCGTCCCCAGTCCCAATCTCCGCAACAATATGAGCATGAATCCTCCCATGCCACACCTCCGATAAGTGGCTATGGTTACAATTCCCCCGGGCACACGCCCTGGGAGCCTGATCCTACTAGAAGTCCATCCAGGTCCGGATCTTTTGCTCCCATTCCGTCCGTATACCGGGAGCCTGACAGCATAGGAGATTCATATGCGAGTCCAATTATTCAGGACAATAGTGCTCATCTAACTGGATCAGACAATCACACACACTCACTACATCGTGATTCTGATGGACTTTTTGATCGAGATTATGGTCCTTCGTATACACAGCAGCCGGCCATGATCGGATGGCTTTCAAGCACGACAGAAAAACGGACAGATGAAGAGCCTCAGACTTTACATGATCCCGAGGCAACGCTTGTTGGAGAGTCAGAGCCTCAAATCATCTCTCCATACGTTGGGGGTGAGAACGGAGACGTCTATCGCACCTGTGAAACCGACTACGAACCAAATACAAGGCATTGCAGGCGGCGAGCGCTTGCACAGGACTATGCCCACGAGGTGTCTGTTCTAAATTGTCTCCCATTAGTCGGACACTGACCCGTTGTTGCAGAACAGATATCATGAACATGATAGAGCCCCCGAAGAGCCGCAAATGAAGATTTATACGCCATATGGGGATCATCACTATTCTGAGACGATTGAGGTGAATGAAAAGGATCTCGTCAGTGGTTCGAACACTCACCCTCAGACAGCCAAGAATATATGAACGACATCCTTCCCTCGATGGGTCAGACCCAGATCTGGAGGAGTACCGCTATATTGTTCCTTCCGGAGCGCATGTGGTTGTCAGGGATCACCATGGCAATGAAATCGCTCGGTTTGTGATTCACTTAGCGAACAGAATTCGTTTAATAGGAGACGAAGGATTGGCGAACCTGGTCACATATCTGGAGGGCAGTCCAGGAGGGACTGTCCCTTAATGACATTCGTGGTTCAGGATGAACATGGAAATATCTTGTATAGACACGACAGAGTGGGCGGTGGCCGTTATGGAGATGATGGATATATTCGGTATGCCCTACATTACAAGTTTGACGGAAACTTAGTCGGGTCAATTGCAGTCCCGGTAATCCACAGTCTCGCCGTCCGGTCAAAGTCATTATGATTGACGAATATGGAAACCAAATACCGCTGTGAGTACTTTGATTCAGCATGTCTTCACTTGTACTGACCAGCACCCTAATGAAAGTCATTCTAACCGATCCTATCCCTCGCACCAAACTCATAATTCTCGGCTTTCTCAGTACTCACATTCGTCACAATACTCCCAACACTCTCAACATTCACATCCACACCAACACTTGCAGCATTCACAGCCTTTACAACTTTATCAGTATTCACACCACTCTCAACCCTCTCACCGCTCGCATAGCTCTGGGCATCGGAGGGCTTACTAATAGGCACTATCGTAAGACACCCACCGATATGAACAATGATTAGTGGATGGAATCAGCTTATGTTCTTTTGCGACCTTTTTTCCCGTTAGATCGTTGAGAGCCACCTGTCACAGAGGCTATTTCTTGTTTGCTGAGTTGGAGTACTCCTCCACGAAAATTTCCCACACCCATTCTGAGCCCTCTGTTCTTCGAGCGGGACACGGGAGTACTAGAGGCTTCGAACAACTTCTTCAGGGTTGGATGATAATTCCCCAAATTCTTGGCCTTAAAATCAAATAAATAAATTTTCTTCGAAGATGCGGAAGAACGAGAAATACCTCATCCAATTTCCGTTTTCTTCGTTCCTGTTGTTTTCGAGCCAAACCCTCTCTCACCCGCTTCCCTGCTTTGTTCCTTTCAGAATCTCTGACCATTTTTTCACCTTTTCCTAACTTAGCACCCTCTGCAAGTTCGATCACTCGACCAGCGAGAGCTTTACGTCGTCGAGCAGGTGTCATATCAAGTTCAGGATTTGTAGAACCAGATAGGAGCTGTGTATGTACCAGCCTATGAAGCAGAGCATCATTCTCTGCATTTGTCCTTTAACCTGTGTCAGTGCTGAATAATATGAGCCCCAGAATACCTTAGTATTCCTACCGTTCGTCTTCCTCCTCCTGTGCTGTCTTCTTTATAGGCTTCTGTAAAGATATGGCGTCTTCACCTCGAAATTTAGAGACCTTGGATGACTAAATGGATCTGTCAGATATCGAACCGTACTGGTGGTCAACGAGGACTAACCATAAAGGCTTTCATTTCTGCCTTTGATATTGCCTCAGGAAGTAGAAATTTATTTTCAGAGAATACGACAGTTTTCTCGTCAGTAGGGCTGAAACTACCTGCTGTAAATCCATCATGCTCAAAATCTATAACGTGATCAGGAAGTAAATTGCCAGGCTCATCGTAAATTCACGTACCAGACTCGTCAAACTCTGGTATCCTATCCGAATCACTTATGTTTGTTGATCCCTCAGGTTGTATTCCGTCCCACTCTTCTTCTGAGCTCGATTCTTCGTGGGCCAGTCTTGCACGTTTTGGTGAGGTATTTTCTGATGTTGCAGCTCCCGCTTTTCTTTTCGTCGATTTCACCATACCTGAAAGTTCGAATGACTGCAAAAATTGCTGTCCATGGGCTTCGAGAAGATTTAAGAGTCCCTCGTCATCCGACATAGTTGTCGTTCTTCAAATAAGTTGATGTGACTGTGTCACAACCTCTTTGTACATAGACTATGTCTCGTCAGCGGAAGGGGGAATCGACCTCCTCAAAAGATGTCCCAATAATGAAGCCCTCTGAAAAAGTCAAAGAGATGAAGGCAGAGAAACCTTTGATTGAAATTTCAGAGGAAGAGCAATGGAGACTCATCAACAAGTCCGGCGTCCTGAATCAAATACCGAGACCTAGCCAGCAAACATTGGACGCATCTGTAGACGCAGGAGATTTAGAGGACGTAACATTCGGTGAGGAAGTGGGGAATGTGATTTTTCATGTTGTTCCTTTGTCATTCTTACTGGTAATGATGGATATGTGTGTGTGCCATGAAACAATACAGGGAAATCCGTTTACTTATAGAATTTCCTTTTTACAGCTTGATTCATTATCAGTACAATAGGAAGCCCACTCTAGGGGACATCTCAGATAGACTGGTATCTGGTGTTCCCAGTAAGCTCCTCACTCGTAACCGTGTCTTGTATTGATCCTTGTTCTTGGCGACAGTCATGATCATTTTCATTTTCTACAGTGAGCCTACTCAGCCTGTTTTTGTGTCTTCATCTAATCCGATTGCTAGCATTGCGATACAAATCCTACAGGACTACGCAAATTCTTCTCTTCGCAACTAGCGTCATTTCAGGAGGTCGTCTGATATACCTGATTAACCACTCGAACTGGTTAACAAACATGAAGCAGGTTCTGTGCTGAAATAACCGTTAAATCTTGCTCTGACGATTGAGTATCTGCTAGTGTCCACCCTTGGCTACGATTTGGATTTATGCCGTGTTCATAACCGATCTTGGTCCCGCGTCCCTTGCTTTATTAACAGTCGGTAGTTTTGTTTGGTGGAAAGACCTCAAAATAATTCTTTGAGTTTCTGACTAGTACACGGGCTCCGTTATTTATAGCACGAGATAAAATTAGCATACAAACAATGTAACCTTCTGAAAGCAAGGTCCCATATGCCACATAACATTTTGCTCACTGGAGTGGCGGAAGTGCCCAGTGATCGAAATTGCGGCAAAAATCGATGACTTGATATTTGCTCGATAATACGCCAACCTCTGAGTGTGTGCTTTTGTTCAGGGTGGCACCTTATACGAGCACAGGGAAGACGAGCCATGATAACTCCGGAGACAATAAGAAGGGTCACTGAGTTGCATTGTCAAGTTGACTAGCTAACAAATCAACCTTGGCCTAAAGATTCCGAAAGTTAAGTAATGAGATCCGCGGGGGGGAAGAGAAGGGTACCAACTCTGAAGGTGATTGACCGGCCTTCGAGTACAGCAGAGAGCACTCTGAGCTGCCACTTCAGTGTCCTATTCGGCAATCGTCTTATCTCGTTCTTGTGTGATTCGATACAATCCTGGAAAGCACCATATACTCGTAAGTCTCTCGCAAAATAGTAGGACTAAAGTATCATGAGCATAAGACTGTAGGATGATTGGCTCTCAAACGAACCGGAATTTGCTCTCCTTCGATGTATGTCAATACAATTGACCAAGCACTCATCATCAATAAATCTCTGAAAGGCATTAGTGAGCTTCGCGGAGTTGGAGACTTGCAAAAGGCCTACACTGTAGCATTAGCGATACTGAGAGTATTACAGGTCAAAAAAAGTCAGGAAAATTACAAACAATTATCAAACGCACTAATCCTCGAGGGACGCAATAAGGTCTGCCTTCCCCAGCCTTCTTGTGGCAAACGACCGGACTGCTGAACCCGCTAAAGCCACCGGTTGTCCTTCTACACCTGCGTTCATAGCGAGAGATATAGTGTGAACTTGTGCCCACACCCACTTATCCCCTTCACTCATTATGAGAGTCTGCATAAAGGAAGAGATTAGGTCGCTCTGATGTTGAGCTAACCCTTCGTCTATCGCAAGCTTCAGGTTGACTCCTGTGTTTTTTGAGCCCAGTTTGTGACGCGAAAGGATGGATCAACTGACGCAGGGCCTTCAGCAGTGTTATGGTTGAAGATTTACGTAGATCTCCATCTTCAAGGTGGTTGATCCAGCGCGAAAATGTCCCTAGTAGTATAATAGCCACGTCCTTATGTCCTAGTCGTATGGCATGAATCAGTGGCGTTGTGTTGCCTGAATTTCGGAGTAATAGCTGTATGTTGGACAAAACTGTGAGTGCAATAAGAAAGATATCCAATTGCACTCACATGAAATGCCTTGTCACGGAGGTGCACGAGGAACGTGATATCGTGCTGTTCGACGGCCCGCAAAACTTCGAATGGCTGACCTCTCATTGTTAAGGTTGTATAGTTTTCAATTATAAGAGCAATACCTCACCTCAGGTAATTTATTCGTAACATCTGCTGAACTGAAAGTCGCTTTCGGTGATGTTGGCTTGAGTAGATTGCCAAACGCCGATTTCACGGATGCCGCGGAGACAAGTGAGCTTATGCTTAGCTTGCGCTCACGACTAGAACTTGCATCGGGTGTTGTGGGCTCGGAAATTTCGTCTTGATCAGATGAAGGAGGTGAGGAAGGTTCGGGGCTATGTCGCAAGCTCCTCAGATAAGCCTTGGGCGCAAGACCTCGAGCTTCACGCTGTAATATGCCTTCCAGGTCTATCAGACAGGAAATTTAAGTCAAGGAATGAACGAACGCACTCATAGTCGGTAACCGCTCAGGCAGGCAAAGCCCCAGTGAAATGCGGTTTTTGGAAAGAGTTTGTGAAGGTGAGTCCGAATCCAGCGACAGGCCAAGAGCCAACACAAGTGTGGCATTGTTCATCATTTGGAAGTCGCAAACAAATGAATTAAGCGGAGATGATGAAGTGAATCAATCACATCCCAACACGCCGCTGACGAGAGCGGTGGTATGAGCATTGAAGGTGTCACTTGCCTGTTAAAGTAAATCGGGCCGAGCCGCCGGATCACAACTTACAGTCCACAGTCAGACTGCCACTCATGATCCCAAGTCAAGATAGCTGCTCTGACCCAGGTTCTACCAAGCGTCATAGATCATACGATCCAAATGATTCTCCTGGAATCGGGCCTCCATCAAAAATTTCGAAGACGAGTTTGGGGCACCACATAGGAGATGCTCATGAAAACGAGGGAGTCTCGCGCCTAGAAGAGAGATTAAAAGAGACATTACAAGTACAGAACGGTACGTTAGATATCCCATTAGATGTAACGTCATCAATATTTCTATGTGCTCTCAGCAATAGTACTTTGTTCTCCCAGAGGCAAGCAAATGAAAGATTTGCGACACAGTTTTGAATTGACTTCAATTCTAGTTGCAGTTTCGATCATAGCTAGCATCTTATCGTGGATAGTTTGCGAACGAGGCCTCACTGGCTCTGTGTCTGTAATTGTGGTTGAGTTGGTGGTCCCATGCCCTGTTTTTCAGATGAACTCATGATTATGCAGCGACGCTCTCGCAATGCAGCAACTGCGAGAAGGTATACGACATAAAATCCCCACTCAGCATATATATACAGCCACAGAGGATGAGAATACTTGGGTAAATCTTCGAATATATGATAAAGGAGTGGTGTTTGTCTCCACCCCGGTGTGCCTGTTTCACTAAGCAGTGAAATAAGTGCTCATAACCTCTAGATACTTGCAAGGCTTCATTCTGATCATTTGCTCCCACTTAATCAGATATCCACAGTACTCCTTTATCACTCTTCACTTCTCGGGAATGTGGACTATCCCAGTGTCGCAGCCAATAGGATCATCACAGGTTTTGCCTCACAATCGATATCCACTGCACGGCCTCGTATATTGATCCTGTTGCCAGCCTTTCATCATGACATATTGTCCGTATCTAATGCTCACCAATTAGGAGCGGGACTCAATGCTTGCTTGTTGAATTTTACTGATCTTGAAGATGTTACAGTCGGTGCAGTCGAGCCGACAAGCCAGAACAAGCCGATGGAGCTCGTAGTAGCTTATATTAGGCATGAAGATGTGCAGGAGACCCTCTTATGCCAGAAGCTGCGGACTTGCGATCCGGGTAACATATACCTTGAGCGCTGCTTTCGCGAAGCAAGACTGGCCTCGGTAGAACTGGGTTCTTACGCCACAGACCTCGTTTGGCGGGAAGCCTTCAAAACTCCTACTCAAGATCAGGATCACCGTACTTGCAACCAGACGCCTTCGACACAAGCAAAGGATCTCGTCAGACATTGGCCTTTCCAATTGCCGAACCTTGACATGACCTCCCGTAACATGAATGTCAGCTACAAGTTCATTCGATTGATCCAAGTACTGGAATCTTTCCAAAGCCTCGGAAATGATTTTCGAGGAATCATCTTTGGTACGGCTGTCTAGGACTCAGATCATGTATAATGTAGTTTCTGATCTCTCGCAAAGTGCAACGAAGGATCATCTCCCGGCTTTTGGTCGCATTAATCCACAGCTTGATGCCTCGTTTATCGTTTCTTCGCCCTGTCTCTAGTAAAGCACATGCATTCTTCGGATTACATGTCACCGGTGGGCACCTGATGCCTTTCTTGCCAACTCTCAAACTGATTTATCTCTCTAGGAAAACAGCTTGTATAGACAGTTCAATTCTGGTCAATACAATTTATTGATCGCAACAAAGGCATATGAAGATGTAGCACTTCCTCAAGTATCCGTCGTCATACTGTGAGACTTCGGGTGTTCCTCATTTTCACAGCAGCCACCTGAACAATAAACAGATTTGATGTTTTTGCAAGTCAACTGTTCCACGTTTTTGCTCGTAGTCACATTTTGGAAAGAAGAGGGCACTTGATTCATATGATCGAAGAGAACAGCAACGCACATAGACATGCACTTTCAAAGGTCTCTCTAAACGCGGAAATGCTCCACTGGGGTACCAGCGTCAATTACGAGTCTTTTTGCAAGATCCCACCGGAGCCTTTGTACGAAAGCAGCGATGCGTATAATTCGGATAGCGAAGATGAACATGATATGGACTTGGTGCAGGACCCTCTTACGAGTGATTTTTTAGAAAAGCATCATGCAACTAGAACGTTACTTCGCTACGTCGATCGTCTAGCCCTATCAAACAGGATCTCAAGATGCACTGATTTCCTGGAGTACGCGAGGTCTCAAAACATCGGTTGTGTGGAATGGTTCTGCACAGTGAGACTGCCTGGCACTCCCATTGATACATTTTCTGGTCCTTGCTGTCCTTCACGCGGTCTGGCTCGTCGCGAAGTATGCTATTCGGTTTGCCGCCAGCTACAGCACCTAGGAGAACTTGATTCGTCACTTTTTCCTCATCCACGGACCTCAAGCGTATTTTTGGGCCAGGATAACGAAGTCAAGGCCTCGGTTGACCCAAGTTATAAACGGCTCTACATTCCACTCTCCCCGGACTTTTGGGCAATATCCATTTCCCGGCCGCCTTATCCTGATTTTCTATATCCTTGTATCATTTCGATAGTGACTCCTGGGACTGGTATAGAGGAACGCACGCCAATATGTATCCTTACCCGAATTCCTTTGCCTCATCTTCCTTGCCTTCAACTTTTTCATTTTGGCAATCAACTAGAACTCAATATTCACAGAGCACCCCCCGTGAAACTAGAAATGAGCCAACTTGAACTGGTCCACAGGTTCACGGTCAAATTTTGTCGAATCATATTGAATAAACCATTCGAATCTTCCTCTTGGAAAAACATGGGTTATTTTCTCCTACCTATGAAACGAAGTTGGATTCCACCTTCGGAAACTGATCAGCAACCGTCGCACTCCTTTGCCACCGATATTGATTGGCATACAGTCTCTCTCGCATCAGAGACTTGGGCCGTCCCTTTCACCGACTTGATTGATCTGAGACGGGAATTAGAGGATGCTGTAGTCCAGGATCGAGCAGTGGAGTTTACTTACCGATGCGAGATTAATCGTATCAGGAATGACATGACACCACTCAGCGAAATAGACGACAAACCGACAGGGTGCTCGTTACTGAAATATGCTGCATTCGCAGCAGATGAACGCTTTGAAAATGGTGGCAAGACACTGCTTGAACAGTGCCACCGTCGTAGGAAAGCCTTTCACGGAATATTAGAGCCAAATCAGCCAATTTTAGAGGTGACAAGAATTTCTGGCGCGACAAATTGTCTCAATCCACGGATCCCTTCTTATAACAATGCTCCAGAGAAGGTGATCCAACGTAAGTCGCATCTGTTTATGTTGTGTAATATATTGATGCTTCTGTTCAGTATTGATTCCGGAGTACAGTCGTAAATTGACCATTCCGGCAAGGTCCTTACACTACAATGACATTTTTCTCCGTAAATGTGCTCATAAATTTATGA
>Ga0157363_1000827_pt1 | contig 24582 bp, 17 predicted proteins | sample AttsexASBM1_FD_111477 | JGI IMG/M metagenome (GOLD analysis project Ga0157363, IMG submission 111477) | Fungus gardens microbial communities from leaf cutter ant in Ribeirão Preto, State of São Paulo, Brazil - Atta sexdens ASBM1 | ecosystem: Host-associated > Fungi > Mycelium > Unclassified ... | reverse complement strand
TGAGGCACTGACTGAGACTACTTTGGCGCAGCCAATCGTTGTCATCATACCCTTTACTCATGTCCATGTTGACTCCAGGAGGCATCGATCGTAACAGATCCAACCTTAATCCTAAGTAGATGATACAGTTTCTTTGTATAGAGAGTAATAAATTAAGGTTCACAGCCAGACACAATATGTATAGAAAGTGTTAGACATAGTTTATACATTGTTATCTGAGATCCAATAATGAGCTTCTCAAAAGTTCAAATGAGTAATTTGTGTTATCTGAGTATACAGAACACAGGAGTTAGAACAACTTTTGGCTTCAGCTTGTATGCTGTATCTCTACTAGTTGTACTGGTCACATATTTTGGAAGAAATATTATTGGTAAATAAGTCTACTGGAAGATGAGAGATATGTCATTGCTAATACTAGAAGTTGGTTATAGTTTTAGTTGATAAATGAAGATTGCTAAGTGAGTTACCCTAGTTCTAGTAATTCTCAGATGTCTGGGATAGAAATTCTGTCACAAACTTTATTCAGCTTGTATCTCCACAACCAGTGGACTGATTTCCACAAACCAAGTTGCATTGGAAAGCCCAAATAAAGGCTATCTGTACATATGTGGGATGTACAAAAGCAACAACAAACAACCAAGATATCAGGTCATCAGTAACTGAAAAATCTCCATTTGCTAATATCTCATGAAAGGCTGAACAGATTTACACGATCAAACTTTCATTGGAAAGTGCTCATCAAACCATTTCCAATGATATATGGTATATCTCATAGCAATAAGTATTAATAGAGATACAAGCATATCAATGTAGTGACATAATTAGTTACCTTCTAAAATTAGCCTGACAGCTCTCATCAGGTATGAGTTTTGATCATGTGATAGAAACAGCTTATGCATAGACCATCACTCTTTTGTATATATACTTCTGTGTCTGAGGATTAGATCTCAAACTTAACAACATCAATTTTCATCAATCTTTGTTCTTTATCTGTATTGATCTTAATCATCATTGTCATCATTATTGAACTTCTGAATCACTCCTAAACCTCTGAGAGTATACCTAAAGTTCAGATATCACAAATAAGTGAGTAGTTCATTTTGTGATAGATCTATAGAGTTATTAAGATATAGCCTATGATCAGTAGTTCTAATTAGGTAGTTGATGTAAAATTTTTGCATAGGTTGAACTCCTACTAATACTACTTGTCTTCCATCATTGCCTATTCTTTATCAGCTCTTTATTAAAACACACACCACAGGTAAGTGGTTGCCAGTTGTCCACACTGTACTATACTACTGTGCACTCTGTTTCTTCCAACAGGTTATGGGCTCTAGTTGCCTTGATCTCTAGTTAATGCTTTTTTAGGCTGTTTTCTATTGATGGGAAGGACTTGACCAACTCTACTAGTGAGCTGATATCTTGTCACTTCTAAGTCTGTTATGGATTGAGCTGATTCTGAATTGTTCTATACATATAGGATCCTCTTACATCTTACATATGCCAATAGCTCATCACTGGCTAGGTTGAACATTTGCACTCTAGCTAGCTACATTTGCTTTCTAATTTATGCTGATTATCTTTATTGATAGCAATGGCCAACTTTATCACTACTCTCCCAAACTCACTGGCCTTACTGACTATTCTTTCTGGAAAATTCATGTCAAATCAACCCTTACTCTTCTCACCTACCCTGGGGCTATCTTTACTGCTAATGATATATTAAATGCTTTGGTACTCCCTTAGACCACTGATATAGATAAGATAACTAGAAGGAGCTTCTAAGTTCTAGCTATTCTTAACTCCACCTTACTAGATAACTTGTTAATGTATAGTCAGCCTAATACTGAGGCCCTTTGAGCTCATCTTTGGACTTTTATGGAAATACCTAGTCCAATATCAATTTTTGCTAATTACCAAAGAACAATCACATTCCAAATTTCTAGTGATTAGGACCTTGCTTCCCAAATCACTGAGCCTGATTCCCTTTACACAAGACTCCATAAGAACAACTGTGATGTCTGCTTTGTCTTAAGAGCAATAACTTTCTTATCTGCAATCCCTCACTTATGGGATTCCATCTTTGTCTCTATTCTTTCTTCTCATATATCCATCTCTAATCTTACTTGGAATGTTATATGTTCTGCTTGAATAGTAGAATTCTCTAGGTGGACTAACACTGCTAGTGCCACTCACCATTATTGCATTCTACATGGGGATAAGCTCTCTCAGTAGAAAAAGAACTCCTAGCAGTTGCAGCAGTTGCAAAGTGAGGGTTTTTCTGAGCAGCAAAAGAGAAAAAAGAAAAGCAACTGAGAAAGAAAAATAGCAATACTTACCAAGCAGATGAAACAAGAGACCAAAATAATGATAGCAGTGACATCTATCAGGCAGACAATGCTATTGTTTTTGCAAGCATAGCCACTATTCCTTCACCAATTTACTCTTTCCCTTCTAAGTCTTCAGTTGTAGTCTTCCAACTTGCTGATTACCTTTCTGTAGTGCACACTCCTCAAAGTGGTCCTATTCAAGGATCTCAGATATAAGCAAAAGTGTGAGCACTGAAATTTTACAAAAAGTGCTTAGAGAAGAAGTTTCCTGACCTATTTATTGAGGTCTTAACCTCTAAAATCATAGAACTGCCTACTGAAAATCCCTCTTCTATAAAGGTTAATCCACTTGCAGCAACTACTCCTAAAAAGTGGGCAGATGATGATTATGCAGTTTCCCTAGAAAGTATCAATAGGTATAAATTGGATGGTTAAACTCTTAGTAACCAATTATATGTATCTTTCTTCTTCCAAGTTAATAATTCACTAAATCCCTTGACTCAGTCCATCCAATTCTATACTAATGTAACTATTGCAATAGAGGACTTTATAGAGTCAAGTAGAGTTAATTGTGCATATATGGCTTCCAATCAAAGTAAATTTGTTCTGCCTAACTTGTCTATTACTATGAATCTCTCCAAATGTGAGAAAACATTGTGTTTCTTGTGTAAGGGTAGAAAAGCACCTCATGGCAGCTTTTATGAAGATGAATGGTTCTTGTGCTCTTGTGCTTCCACCCACTTTACTCTATTTGAGTCTGACTTTGTTGATATGACTCTGGGTAATTATGGCTGAGTTGAGACTGCAAACTCAAAAGAACTACTATTTATGGTCACTTTTGACACTGTTCTGATTGAACATGAAATATTTTATCCTAAAAAAGGAACTACTAAAGTTGCTGTATCAAAACTATGGCCAGTATACTGTGTCCCTGGTATGCAGATGTATTTTCTCTCTACTAGGCAAATTTTTCAGTCTGGATTAAGAGTAGAACGCAACAAAAGTGGTTCCACTTTTTGTGATAAGTCTGGTGATGCTGTTCTATTGGCTACTCCCAACCTTTGGAGCAATATCTAGATTGTGAGGACTCACATTCTCAAGCATAATGTCCTCAATCCTATGAGTCTTGCAACAAGATACCTAGACTTTGAGACTTTGCATTATCATTTTGGATATACTTCTGATGAGGTTATATATCATGTCCTTGACAATGTTGAAGATGCAAAGAAGATCTGTTTTCCAACACTGAAACATGTCTGCCATAGTTGCACTCTTGGAAAGATGTATCAATATAGTTTCTCTGAGAATTCTACTTATTCTAGTATGCCTCTAGAATTAATTCACTCAGATCTTCTTGAGCTCCCCATCTTGTTTTATTCAAAGTACAAGTGGGTGATCACATTCCTTGACAACTATTTCTCTTATTGCAACATTGCTTTTCTACACAAAAAGTCTGAAGCTGCAGAAGTGGTTAAGTCTATTTTCCAGATGTGGTCAAACACTACTTCCCATCCTATGAAGAGGTTGCACACTGATAATGGGGGAGAATATGTAACATCAGAATTACAATTTTTTCTAAGAGAGCAAGAGATTATCTATGAGATCAGTACTCCACATGTATGCCAACAAAATGGTTGTGCTGAACAATTGAACCACACCTTGCTTGAAAAGGCATAGTCAATGTGACTTAAAGCATGCCTACCAGATTCTTGGTGGGAATTTACAATAGCAACTGTAGCTCATATATACAATCATACACCTGTTAGACATCTCAAGTAGAGAACATCTCAGGAGATCTTCTTAGACAACAAACCTAAAACATTGCACTTTTGTGTCTTTGGCTATAGAGCCTATATGTTTCTCTCTACTGAAGTTCATGCCAACAAACTTGTACTACATTCTGAATTGATGATATTTATCAAGTATGAGGACAAATAGTTATCACTTTATGTGCTATATACAAGAAAATATCATTTTCTGCTCCACACATGCTATCTTTGATGAGAGACTTTTTTCTAAATGTACTGACTCCCATGCAAAAGAGCACAAATTATATGATAAGTTATTGAACAAAATAAGTTTAGAGACAGAGTTGTCAGTGCCTGACCCTTCTAGAAAAGATGGACTTACTCCAGTATTCATTCCACACACATCCATCTCCCCCATTCTAAACAATCCTCTTACTTGTTTTTCTTTACCTTCTCTTTCTTATAAATCTACATCTCCTCCATCTACTCCAGAGTCTAAAAAGTCTATAACAGAGATTGAAGAGGATAATTATGTTGACTCTGATGTTGAGATGAAACCACTCAGCCCTCAATAAATTTTGCAACCTACTCTATAGACACCACAAGAAGGTCCTAAATTGAGGAGATATAAGTATTAAACTCAGATACTCTTCAGAGAAGGAAACATTTATAGAGAACAAGAACATCCTGTGGAATCCTTTATGGCAGCCAAGAGGGAGGTTTCCTAATCCCAACATAACTTGTAATAGGCATGAAAATACTCATCAAGAATCACAAAGAACTTATTAGAATACACAACATTTTTCTGACAATCTACTATCCAAAACAGTAAGAATAAATAGAGTTGATTACCTATACAACTCATCTGATAATATCATTGAGATAAATGAGATTCTATATAATATCCAGTGGGAAGGTGAATGCCCAATCTGTTAGAGCAACTGGGTAGAAACACAGAGTTTGCACTCTAGGAAAAACTTAAGAGAACAGAATGAGGTTTTCTGGAGGTGACAACTATTGCACTTTTCATTCCAATCCAGCAAAACAATACTGATGTAATCAAGGAATAATAATAAAAGCATGGCTAAAAACAGTAAATGGAGATATCATGAACTTGTACCAAGATCTTAGTATGGAAGTGGTGAGTCCAAGTATAACAGAGTTTAGGCATAGAGTTTATCAGTGGAGTTTACATGTGAATGTCTGTGACAGAGTTTGCAACAGATTTTAGAGTTTGTGGTTATCTTACATTTACCCTCTCTTCAAGACTACTGTGACTCAAAGCAGGTGGTATAGATTAGAACTTGATGTTCTGAAAGACTGTTACTCTAATAAATCACAAGGCTCAGAGGTTGAAGCAATGGAACTCAGCTATGCTATATGGTACAAATACATCTGAGACATATTCCCAAGAGTTTGTTTCTAGTCCAAATCCTTTCCACTTAATCAAATACTGGTACTTCTTGTGATGCCAACAACTATTGAGAATCTTCTCCACCTCCCACTCTTCTTCTCTATCAATAATAATAGGGTCTGACAGAAATTCTGAGCATCTTCTAGGTATAGAGTCTTTAGGGGCAGTGATGAGCTTAATAACATGGAATACTGAATGCAATTATCGAAGTACTGGAGAAAGCTTCAAATAGTATGATATAGGCTCTACTCATTTTTCTACTACATATAGTCTAAGGCAATAGTACAACAACTTGGTAGAGAGATATGTAATCTGAATGTCCAAGAAGTCAAGGAATACTTTATTACCTAGTTTGAACACTAGAACAGAAGTCTAATGTTAGTTGTAATATTTGGTCATATCTTTACAAGATTTTCAGATAGCAAACTTGGCTTCCTTGAGCATGGATTTCATTCTCTTCATAAACTTTGAGACACCCTCTAGCTTGGACTCCTGTTGGTGGGGTTCAAAACCCATTTGTGGAAGTTGTCCAGTATTGAGAAGGAACAGTGGCTGCTGTATCAAAGAGTACACATGGTTGTTATGCTAGAACTCTACAATCAGGATAAGGTTATGTCAGTCGTTCTGTTATTCATTTATGAAAGTCTAAAGATATTGATTAAGCTCTTGGTTCACTCGTTCCATCTATTCATTCAACTGTGAGTACTAGGCTGTAGATAAGGTGATCTCAATTCTAAGGAAGCAGTAAAGTTCTTGAGTAAAGAGCATAACAAACTGCAGACCTCTATTTGAAACAACACAATTAGGAAGATTATGGAGTTTCTACACATGGTGCAGAAACAACCTTGCAGTGCCCTCTGCAGGAGACAGTAATATAAATCAGAATAAAGTGAGCTCTTTTAAAAACAGAGTCTATTACCATTATAACTACATTAAAACCCAATGACTCTGGAAGTTCTACTACAAAGTCCACATTGATAGTATCCCATCTTGTATTTGGTACAGCCAGCAGGGTTAGTTTTCCAAGTGGTAATTGTTAGATAGGTTTAGTCTGCAAACATAAGTCACAGATAGAGATGTATTGACCCACATACCTGGACATCTGAGGCTACTAGTAACTCTGAGAGACTAGTTACAATGTCTTCCAATGTCCAGCATGTTTAGCTACTTTGGTATCATGATAGAGAGAGACAATGTATCTATAGAGGACATGAATGTCTGGAACATGAATCTTACTGCAAAATAAAAAAAGACTATCTACTTCTGACCAGTCTGAGGAATGTACAGACTTTGCAGATGACTGTTGGAGCTCTCTGGTAGCTTTAGCTATAGTTTTTTATAGTGACCAAGTCTGTTATCCCTTCAGATATCTGTTAGAAAAGCTTATTCTTCATCCTCAAAAATCATTTTTTCCATCATCCAAACTGTTAAAAACTCTAGTTTGAGCAGGACCACATTCTCATTGTTATGCAACCCATCTCTATAGTTTTGTTGATGAGACAACATATCTAGTTTTCTCATAAACTTGTCTGAGCAATAGTGGAGCACAAAGTTAAACCTTGCCAAGTATAAAGACTACTGAGCCTGCCTATAATTGAGTTTTTTGGCAGTCATGAAATACTCCAGATTATAATGGTCCATCCAGATTTCCATGGAGTTTGGTGCTTCTTTGAGAAAGTGTTGTTATTCTTCCAGGGCTTGGATGATTACTAACATTTCCTTGTTATGGATCTCAAAGTTGTGCTTGATTGGAGAGAGAGACTTGCTAAAAAATGCTACTGGATGCTACTTACTATTGGACTTGGACTTCTAAGAGAGAATGGCTCTGGTTGCAAAGTTTGAGCTATCTACTTCTATCTGAAACAGGGCAAAGGTGTTAGGGAATATTAGGATAGGCACAGATAAGATAGCTATTTTCAGAGAGTTGAAAGCACCTTGCTGGGGAGCAGTTCACATCCAAGTACTGTTGCTGCCAGTAAGGTTAAAGAGAGGGCAGGCTACCTCTGAAAACACATAGATAAACCTCTGATAGAAATCAGTGAAACCAAGGAAGGCCTGTAAATCAGTACAGTTTTTAGGAATGGGCCAGTCACAAACTCTAGCCATCTTTATGGAGTTCATCTTGACTTGATCCTTGGAAATAACCAACCCTAGGTACTCAATCTGTAGTTTGTCAAATTCACATTTTTCAGAATGAAGGAACAGTCTGTGCTTAGCTAAGACTTCCAAAACCCTCTGAACTGCTACATAGTGCTCTTCTAATGTCCAGATGAAGATTGAGATATTGTCCAAATACACTATCATAATACCTTCAGCTATGAGATTACAGAAAATGTCATTTATCATGGTTTGGAAAGTAGCCAAATTATTAGTCATACTGAAGAATATTACCAAAGGCTTGAAAAGTCCATGGTTTGTGTGAAATGTAGCCTACCATTCATCTCTGGGCTTAATTCAGGCATTGTTGAAACCCTAGCAAACATCTAGTTTGGTAAAGTACTTTGCTTCTTAAAGTTGTAAAACAAGCTCAGAGATCAAGGGGAGTGGGTACTTGTTCTTGACAGTCACTACATTGAGGTTACTATAATCTTGCACCAACCAGAGACAACTGTCCTTTTTCTTAATGAAAAACACTAGTACAGCCACAGGAGATTTGGAGAGACATATACATCTAGTGTGGAGATTTTCAGAAAGAAAAGTATTGAGCTCTAACTGCTCTGCAGGGGAACCTTGGAGGATTTGGGCTCTACTCTAGGTAAAAGCTCAATTGCATGGTCCTACTGGCAATGGTTAGAAAGGGTATCAAAGTTTTTCTTAGTAAAAACTGACTGAAAACTTTGAGTATGAGGAAAAAGCACTGAAGCACTATTATCTGATAGCAAATTCTACTGAAATGCTTCAAAGAGATACTGAGAAGGAGTGGTTATGACATGAATATCTAGGTCTGAAAATTTGGAAAGTAGTCTAAATATGTAAATCTAGTCATCCAACTTCTTTATATTTTCTCCAGACATGTAGACAGGGAGGAGTACCTCTTTGAAGTCATTAGCTAAGGCAGAAAAAAAGCCAGATTGGCAGGCATTTAGTGCCTGTGTCCATTATTTGTCTGCTTTTAGAATGTCTTGGCAGATAAAGCAGTAGACAAGGCAATGTGTCAGGACAACCTCTCCTTTTTACCAGTCAACCTCTGGATTGTGAGACTTTAACCAGGTGAATTTAAGAATCAAGTCCTGTTTTTCTAGACTGGATACCATGAGCAAAGTCTACTCTGAATGATTTTTGTACCAGAGCACCATATCTACCATCTTTGATATTTGGCTGTCTTTATTTGGAGTACCATCAAAATTGTACACAGGTATGGACTTTGAGAACTTATAGATGTTAAAACCATGCTTCTCTACAAAAATCCTATTAATAAAAACTTCAGTAGCTCTAGAGTCAGCCAGTGTATACACAGAGAATGATTCAGAAGTGTTGGTAGTCTCCAGAGAGATGGGAAGATATAGAGAGGTACTGTAAGAGCATTGATTGTGGGATGTAAGAGAAGTTTTTTTCTATCTAGAGTGACAAAGAGACAAAGTCTGATGGTTATGGAGTAGATATAAGGTGTATCAGAGAGATCACTGGAACTGTCTTCACATTGTTCTACAGTTAGTATAGTGAACTCATATACTAGCAACCAGAGTGCACAATCTACTGGCTGTTCTATGCAAAATCCTAACTGCTATCTGACTTGTCCATACTATCTGATTCTGGATACTGCTGTACCTTCATATCCTTCACCATGTTTAGGTCCTCCTTTAGTTGTTCCTATTGCTCAGCAGTTAGCTATCAGACATCTAACCTAACAAGACACTCCTAAATGATATGGTTCAAATCTTTACATTAGTAACACTCTTTGGTAGGCAAGGGGCAGAGTTTGTGAGCAGCATCAATATCTATGAGAATACTTAAGAAGAGGGCCAAAAAAGGTTTCCAGGAAAGTGCAGTGGGGTTAGAGAGCTGTGGTCAAAGGATGGTATTTGGGAGAGAACTCTGAAGTTGGAATAAAAAGAGTGTGTTGGTTTGATTAGAAGGCCTCATTTGCTTTTCAGGCCTAGTCTATACATCTTGCTGCTTTAAATCATATAGTGGAATCAGTGTCTTCAGGTTGTCCTACTAGTAGAGTAGCAATCTAATTCTGGATCACTGTTTTAAGACCTCATCTGAACTTGATTACTATAGTCTGTGGATTGGTGTAGCTAGCTTCAGAAATTAATGTTTAAAACTCATCTAAATAATCTTCTGCTGCATAACTTCCTTAGTAGTATGAAATCTCTTCTAACTTGTTAACAGCTTCAGCAGTGGCATTGATGGGAAAGAAGTGGTTCTCTCAGGTCTGCTCAAACTCTGGCTATAATGTAATGGAAAAGATTCCAGTAGTCACCTCTTTTCTAAACAAACTTTCTAATCACTTTGTAGCTCTACCACTTCTAAAAAACAACAACACTCAAAGGATCTTGTCTTGGTTGCATACAAACTAGTCTAAAGATAGTCACATATAAAGGAAACAAGTACTTAAAAAAGTCTGACCTATCTGGCAATCACTGGCAAAGTCCATGGGTAAAGATATATTAGGCTTAGAGTAGTATGAAGAGATCCCAGTTACAAGGGGGTCTACCAGAGTATAAGGTTTGGATGGAAAGAGGGAATACTTGCAGATGTAGGAGCAGTATTTGATATTAAAGTCTATAGATTGCAGAGTTGTGTTATAAGACTTGCAAAAATATTGTTAGTTGAAAGTTCCAAGATATGTTAATGCTTAGCTACTTTTTGAAGATGGTGCTGGAGAAGGCTTAGAGCTTTGCCTATATCAATAGTGTTCATAGGTGGTCTTTTGAGGCAGATATCATTCAAGAAGTGAGGAAGAGAGAGGAAGGTCAAGATATATGAGTGGGAAATCTGAGACTATTAGACTTTGAGATGTGTCAAGGTTCCAAAATAGGAGATTTTGTTCTGTTACTAGGATAACTGGGTTGAAATATGGAGTTTGTACTCCAGGAAAAACCTAAGAGAACAGAATGAGGTTTCCTAAAAGCAATAGCTATCTTAAATATTACACTGTCCATTCCAATCCAGTGAAACAACACTAATGTAATCAAGAAATGATAATACAAGCATGGCTAAGAACAGTAAATGGGCAAGCATGGCTAAGAACAGTAAATGGGGATATCATGAACTTGTACTAAGATCTCAGTATGAAAGTAATGAGTCCAAGTGCAATGAAGTTTAAACATAGAGTTTGACAAGACTGGAGCAAGAAAGTCTATGTCAGACTCTGCTACCAGCATTTGTTTGAGAAAGTCTGGGTATGAAGTTTATTGTTTGTAACAGATTTCAGAGTTTGTGGTCCTTTTACACAATTATTATTGATAACAATAGGAGTAGAATAGACACTTTATCTCCTACAGGTAAATCAGCTGAGCCAGCCATCACTAGCTACTTAGCATACCTTGCAAGAAAAGAGATAGTAGAGTGAATTTGCTTTCTCTGAGCATGATATACAGCAGAATCTTGCCCAATTTCCAAAAGCCTTGGAGATGTCATTAGATTACTGGCTAACATTCAAAAGAAGTGGCTTGAATCTTGTCTTGAGAAGCTAAAATTGCTTAAAGACAGAAACATTTATAAAGTTATAGACTTCTCTAAGGGAAGGAAAGTGATTAAGAATTGCTGGGTGTTCAACATTAAGTCTGATGGTCATTACAGATCTCAACTTGTTGCAAAATGATTTTCTCAGGTTGAAGGAATTGACTTTGATAAATTATTCTCTCCATTTATCTACTATGAGACAGCACAACTATTTCTAGTTGTTGTTGCTCTTGAAGATTGTGATATCTATACCATTGATGTAAAAACTGTCTACCTTTATGGTAATCTGAATAAGGAAATCTATATGAAGCAGCCTGGAGGTTTTAGACTACCTAGCAAAGAAAAGAAAGTCTGGTGACTTTACAAAGCATTGTATGGTCTTAAGCAAGCTAGCTTATCTTGGTGGTGGACTATGACTAAGTTAATGTTAGCTCTAGGATTTATGCAATACAAATCTAATGCTGGTATGTATTACTTTATTGATAAAGAGACTAGAGAGCTTATTATAGGAATTGTCTATATCAATGATATTTAATTCATGGATTCAAAAGATTCCCTGCTCCTCTTAGAGTTGAAGCAAAAATTTATGATGAAATGGGAATGCTGTGACCTTGAAGAAACTAAAAAGTTTCTTGAAAGAAATACACATAAGTTATAACTACATGAATCAAAAGATCTTTGTAGACCAATTTAAGTACTTGAACAAAGTTCTAGCATGATTCAATGTAGTGACCAACTCAACAAGTACTCTACTGTCATTGGGGTATATGTTTAAACCCAATGATAAACAGTGTAACTCCAATTTCTGTCAAAAGTACCAGTAAATAGTTGGATCTCTGATATATCTAATGATTGGCTCATGTCCTGATATATGATTTGCTGTAGTCAAACTTGCTCAACAGATGACAAATCCCTCAAATGAGCATTATCAAGCAGGGTTATATCTCCACAGATATTTGCTTAATACTTGTAAGTATTGGATAGTCTATGATAGACTTAGCAATGAGTCTGTTGTAGCACACTCTAACTCAGACTGGGCACAAGATCCAGAATCATGTAAATCTGTGACTAGTTACTTTAATCTAATGACTTATGGAGTAACATCCTGGATGAGCTACCAGCAAAAAATAATAGCTCTGTCTTTAACTGAGGCTGAATATATAGCCCTCTCTGATTATGGCCATCAGCTTGTCTGAATGAGAAATATTCTCAATGAGGTCAGTTTTAATATTCCAACTTCTCATATCTATGGTAATAATATTTGCTCACTTTCCTAGGGATCTAACCCTGTATTAAAGAAATACTTCAAACATATTGATATTTGCTATTACTATATAAGAGATCTAATTGAGGATGAACAAGTTAAACCAGATCACATTGACAGAAAAGAGAATCCTACTGATATTCTGACTAAAAACCTTGATCAAGTCTTATTCAGCCATTTCCATCTATTTCTTGGCTGAGAAATACTTTAAGCTCATTTGCTTTTGCTTCTATCACTTAACAGCTGATGTCTTAAGTGAGGAAGAGTGTTGTAAAGCACTCTACTTAGTAAGTATATAGCCCACAGTCAGTAGTTCTAATTAAGTAGTCAATGTAAAATTTTTGCATAGGTTAAACTCTTACCAATACTACTTGTCTTCCATCATTGTCTATTCTTCTTCAGCTCTCTGTTAAAGCATATACTACAGATAAGTGGTTGCTAGTTGTCCACACTACATCATGCTGTCGTCCACTCTGTTTCTTCCAATACTAGTGAGAACATCTGTGATGAAATTGAGGATGTGATCTATACCAGAAGAGATCAAAGAGTAAATGAGGAATGGTGTGTTATCTGTGAGTTGGAATGGATATGGCTAGATTAGAATGTGATAGAGAGATTATAAAGCTTTCACATATAGTGTAGGAAAAATTTGGCCACTTCTTTTGTACTCACTATAGTATAGGTCAGGGTAAAGTAGGCTGTCTTGAACATCAAGTCCACTATAGTTATTACTGTGTTAAACCTCATATACTTTGAGAGAACTAGAGTTTTATAACAAAGTTCATACTGATCATTTCTCATCTTGTATTTGGAACAGTGAGAGAATATATTTTTCTAAGGAATAGATGTCAGATGGACTTTATCTGCTTATATAGATCACAAGTGCTAATATACTGACTAATATATCTATATCTTAACATTTGCAGCCACCAGTAGTTCTATAAGACCAGTTCTAAAGTCTTCTAATATTCTGTATGTTTAGTCACTCTTGAATCATAGTGAAGGGAGACAATATGGTAGTGGAGATTTCAAACATTAGAGATATAGACTTAATTCCTGAATAGAAGCAAACTATCATTTTTGTACTACTTTGGAGAATGTACAGACTTTATAAATAACTACTTAAGTTCTTACATAGTTTTCACTACTGGTTCTTGTTGTTGTGGTGCCTACTAACCAAGATAGTCAATATATTGTTATTTTATATACTAATATTACATAGTCTGTGCTATCAATAAATAATCCTACCCTAAAGTACATATACTGACCATGAGTCTACTATGCCATTATCACAAGGTGAACATACTGTAGTCATATTCTTTGACATCACTGTTCTAGATTCTTCTACTATTATTTAGCCCTATAATATTATAATAAAAGAAAAATCAAATCAAGAAAAATAGATTAAAATAAAATAAAATATAAAATATAAAAGTTAGGTATACCATAACAGTATTCTCCCTTAAGGGGGAGAAAGAAAGAGCCTCTCATCCACATGTATTATGCCTATCTCAAACCTATTTGAGATTACAGGTTCAATTTCTTAGTAGTCCTTTGTGTTGGATAACTATATAAAAAGGTTAGAGTATATGATACTCTGTACATAATTCCTCCTGTAGGCATGGACTATCATCACGCTCCATGTAATAAATTGTTGATATTAAAAATTAAAAAAAATCCTCCCTTAAGGTTCTACCTTTGAAAGAACCTACTTCTCTTTCCAACTCCTTTAAATACTCATCCTCAAACTTTCTACCATTCTACCTAAACAATATATTTCTGTATACTTCTCTAGTAATTTACTCCCTTTAAACATCTCTGCTTCTGAATTCAACAGCTTTTGTTTCTTCTATTTTACTCTTCTTATCTCTTTTTCTTTAATTTTCATTTCAAATTCTTCTACCAACTCTGTCATATTTTCTAAGTTCTCTGATCCCTTTCAAGTATCTTTTTCCACTGTATATTTTTTCTACATAACCATATACCCTAGTTTCTTCCTCACTTCTCTTTTATTCAATATTTTCTCAACTTCATACTTCTTTTCTCTGTCTATTTCTACTAGAGGAGGTGGGATTTTCTTTTGTTCCTCTACCTGCTCTTTATACTTTACTATCCTACTCATACTTACTACTGGGTGAATTTTCATTGACACTGGTAACTCCAACTCTGCTGTATTTACTAATATAATTTTCTTTATTTTGTATAGTCCTACAAATCTCTCTATTAACTTCTTTATATTTCTATTCCTCATCTGCCATACTAAGCTTTTTGTACTTAATAATACTCTATCTCTGACTTTATACTCTACTGTCTTCTTTTATTTCTATCTACAAATCTTTTTATCTCTTCTTGTTTTTGTTTAGTTCAACAATTTATTACATGGTGCTTGATTACAGTTCATGGTAGACTATCTACTACAAGTAGCCTATAATTTTTACTTCAGGAGACAAAAATCTCTTTCATAGACAAAGAGATACTACTTGTGACAACAGAACTTTCAAAGAGAAATCTAGATAAAGGTTGCTTGTAACCAACCTACAAATTACATATCCAAGTCCAGAGAGACCTATTATACTGAGAATACAGAATCAAGAGAAACTGAGAGAGATAAGACTAAGAAACTGAAGAGAAGACAAAAGCACTTGGATGCTTTTTCAAGAAGTTGAAAAAGTCCTCAATTGATGGAGATAGATCAACCAAGAGACTTTGGGCAAACCTGGAGCAGTTTACAAAGATATGTCAACATGTTTCCACATAAATACTAGATGTACTCTGTAGGAAAAAAGTACTATCTGTACTCCTCAATAAGAGCATGGTTAAGAATGGCTCTAGTTATCCTGGTACACAATGTGACTAACTAGCTAAAGTAAGTAAGCTTACTACCATTCTTGGAGTAGCTGGGCTGAAGAGATTTGCAATTCTTCTCTCTAAGAGTCAGAAAGTAGTACTCTTGAACAGTGGGACAATTAAAAGAGGTTTTCTAAGCATTTAGACATGAAGTAACACTCTTAGAGCAAAGAGCATCAAAAGATGTTGCTAAATGAAGTCTAATAGCCACTCTAGTGTTAGTCACATTGTTATGGACCATTTGGTGAAGAGATCACTCAGTTTTGCTTGGAAAATCCTAGAATTTGATTTTATGGCCAAGGCTACCACAAAAGAACAATCTAAGTATAGAACAGATAGCCAAAGAGTGGGCTTGTCTAAAGTATGCTGGGGGGTCTACTACATTTCTAGCAGATTCTAGAGAGTTAATGATGAGAATTATGTGTTTAATATCTATACTAGTAGCCTTGAAGACTCCTAATCTTATGGCAAATAGCTTAGTATTAGGAGCAGTTGTTCTACTAGCTGAGGCCTTGGAAGATGACACCTGGTGGCCTGGTTTCCAAAAGAATGCAGCAGAGACAGCCTACATGTTTCTGGAGGGTATAACACTTACATCAGTAACAACAACAAAAATAGAAAAAGAAGAGGCCACTTTATGACAAAGATAGTCTAGAGACTTCAGGAAAGCTGTGCTGTTGTTGAGACTTGAATAATTACAAGAATGGAAGGAAGTGCAATCAAGAAAGCTATCTAACAGCCTATGATTTGGTATAACCTTAGTATCAAAGATATTGAAGCATTTAGTAAGATTGAGAAGTAATGCTTTAGTATCTAAGAGGTAGCTCTTTAAACAAGCATACTGGGCATTATTTAAGAAAGCAAGTGATTGTGGATGAGGGCAAGCACTCTTTAAGTTACCAGCACTAAGTAAAGATATCATTATATATTATAAAGAAAAAGTAGCAGTCTTGTCTCAAGACAGCTAAACCAGCTTCTTTAAATGGAGTTGAATTGAAATAAGATCTGCCAGAGCCTCAATTCCACCAATGGGTGAAGTGTGAAATATATCCAAGATCCAAAAAGTAGTCTTACATTATATAGCTGCTAAAAACAACACTTGGACCTTATAGGTGTTTCAGCAATGAACTAGAGTCAAAAGCCATAGATAATAATAGAAATGTTACAAGAGTAATACAAAAGCTATTTCTAAAGTGATAACCAGCCTCTTTGTTATAATTAAAGACTCAAAGTATTAAGTCAATAAAAGAACCTTGTATTAGGGTTAATATAAGAGAACTCAATAGAGTTCCAAGTACAAAGTATCTATATTATATACACTGGGCTAATAGCCTATGCTACACTAAACCTAGTCTACTCTAAAGACTATAAATTATCCATAAAGTCAATATATAGTGAACATGCTATATAATATTATTATTCCAGAACCTTTTATGTCCTTCTATGTGATACATGACTATGTGACTATGACTGTGATATATGTGACTGATATATAACATTTATGTATGATGTCACACTATCCTCTAACCCTAAGTCCAAAATAAGAAAATAAATGAAAATGAAAAGAAAAGAAAAAGAAAATAAGCCAAGTCCACTGTCTTCAATTCTGACACTCTTGTTGAGTTTCTAATTATGTCTATTGCTTTAATAGTAGATAGTGCTTTGATAGAGTATTAATAAATGTGTTATTTGAAGAACAGGTACCAATCAAGGTAAAAGTCCAAGCATCTCTAGTATATCTTAGGCTTGAGAGTAAGAACACCAATTGCTGAGGATCCAGCTCTGGGTGAGAGTTATTATATACTCTAGAAAAATGAAAGATCTCTGACTAAGCCAAACAACACTATCAAGTCAGTAATTATTCTATTGCTACTATAAAGCTCTAGCAAAGTTGTATTATATGTTTTTCTCTAAGAGATTAGAAGACTATTATCAAAAAATGAGAGAATAGAAGTATTTAAGTTAAGAGCTTGAGCTCCAAGTTTGAAAATGCAAATAAAAAGTACAATATAGAGTGTTGAAAAAATAAGAGAGTATGCAGAACTTTATTCTATGCTTATATCTGTGTCACAAGCACCAGAAAGAAATGAGTTTCAGGAATACTAAGTTGATCTACCTACACAATAGTCAGAAAATAAGTCCACAATACAGTCTGGAAATTCAAAATATCTAAGAATCAAAGCAAGCATACTGTGGTTTAAAGAGAGAAAGAATTGTATAATATCAAATGCTATTATACTAGTTTTGAGTCTCTTAGCCCAGTCAGCTTGGACCAAGTATGTTAGAAACATACTAACATCTTGAGTAGACTGTTGGGTCATACCTTCAAGCTAGTTAGAATGAAGAACACCGTACTTGACAGTATCAAACTGAAGTCATCTAGCACTTATCTTCTTAATGAGCTTACTAAGTGTATTAAGCAGAATAATAGGCCTGAATGCTTTGAAGGTATCATAAACAAGCATTGGCCAAAAAGAGAATACCTATAGTGTAGATATTATTGGTAAGAATAAGCTTGAGATACTACCAAGTAATATGGCCAGAATCTGGAGCAAAAATTTTAGAGTAGGCTTTGAGCACCTCTTGCATCTTTAACATTGAAAATGGCACTCAAGAGCAAGAAGTCTAGTCAGAAACCTCATCTAGAATAGAGAGATTAATAGAGCAATTGGCTGTATCATTGTAGAAATGGTTTAGGGTACTCTACAAGTCTGGGAGGTCATTATAAGGTTGCCCTTGAAAGTAAATAGCCTCTACTACAAGCAACTTATACTGTTTGACCTAGCTTATTAAATCCCAAGGTTACTTGTTGATAGATGTAATTTCAGCAATTCTGTTGTCAAAAAAATATTTTTGGCCTGTCTGGTTGTAGAATGAAAGGAGAACTAGTCAGAGCACTTACAAGTTTATCTGTAAGTCTCTAGTACAGTTTTACACTCATTGTTCCTCTATTTCTTAGACTGAGTAGTGACCATAATTCTCTTTATATAAGTAGCCCAGCAGTCAGCAATGAGCCTAGAGATTGCCTCAGAGAGTGAGTCAAGACTAGTAACAGAGTTCGGAGTATAGAAGTCAAGTTGAGATAGCTCTTCACTCACAGAGAGCACAAAGACTGCTTCTTCTTTACTATCACATTTAAGGACTATTCTGTGCATACAGGTGTTTTCTAGAGTGATAGAAAGGTCAACTATAAGAGGGGCATGGTCTGAGGGTTGTCTGAGATCTGGATTAATATGATAGGAGACTTGAGCATAACTTATGCCTAAGAAAATAAAATTAATTACTGTGTAGCATAGCCTTAAATGTCCAAGTAATGAGTAGGAACAGAAAGTACTGGAATAGATTGTACAAGACTATAAGAGTCTGCCAAGTCCCTCAAGACCTGGCCAGCTACAGAATGTGAAGAGACAGATGGATCTCATTCAGTATCTCTGACATTGAAGTCTTCTTCCATATACAACAAGTTGTGGATGTTCAGAGCTTTATTATACAAAAAGTTCATAGCATTATGAAGGCTGTCAGAGTAGACATTCATAAAGAATTGACACCTTCCTCTGTTGAAGAAGAATAGAAGCTGAATATCTCTGTAGTTAACTATGTCTCTCCTGAAAGCAAAATAAAGTCTGGACAGTCTATAATGAATAAAACACATAACTTTAGACATCTGCTTGAGGTTCTGTAGAAATTGGACTACCTGTGCTCAATCTGGATGAACAGGAGTACCAATAACTTCATCTCCTCCAAGAATTGTAGTAGATGGTACAAAGTGAAAAAAATTCCAGGAAGGTTCCTAAATAAATAGAATATCATATGAGTTCTTTTATGTTTTAAGAAGGCTGTCTATCAGCATATAGTTCTTACAAATATCCTACAAATAAATATAAAGCATATCAGTTATACTAGATATACTTATTGACCATCCTTACTAGGACTAGTTATAATACTATAACTAGCTTGTCCAGAGCATACCTCAGCAGTATTATTAACATGTTGACATGTTATTACTTGTCAAAACAATGGTACCAGAATGGATACTTGTTGTCATTAGCAGCATGGTCTTCTTTGCAGTTCAAACACTTGAAAGTATGAGAACAAGATACACCAGCTATAGTGGCCTCTTTAGAGGATAAATTTTGGATTGGCCTTCCAACACCAAGCTAAAAGTTTGTGGTTCTCTACTCTATATAGGCCATCATATTTTTAACATTTAGCACTTTGAGTATGACAAGCATATATTAAATGTTCCCAGTACTAGCAATTGTAACACTGAGCAATCCAGGGTGCATAGCAGCTCCTTGGACTGTAGCAGTATATCATCCAACATTAAATGAGTGATTAATGAGAGTTTTGCCCTTAAAGCCTCTCTGGGAGTTCCAGATATCAATCTAGATTACTGACATATCAGAACTGGAAGATGTCCTCATAATGTTAGGCATAGATACTAATATAATACTCTCAAAGAGAAAAGAGCCAGAAAGAGCTGCTGCTGTCTATACAGGAGTAATAGGCAAGGAAGTTTTAAAGTCCTAGTAGGCTCTATCTTAATAACCTTACTGAGACCAGTAGTTTTCTTCAGCCACTGCTTGATCACTTCTAGCTCTGCTATTAAAGTAACAGAGTTGGTAGACATAGACACATCATCCTATGTCTTGTGAACAAACTCTACTCTGAGTTTAGAGTGAGTCTCAACCAAACTCTTAGTATAGAACTTGACTACCAAAGCAGCATTGGCTATAATGATTTCTGTAGTAGGAGAATTAAGTAAGATTAGGACCTGTTGCCCAGTAGGCCTATATCATGGTATGCTTGAACCCTTATATTTCATTTTGATTTTCTTTTCTTTTTATCTATTTTCTTGAATTTGATTTTTCTTTTATTTAATTTTATTTCTTGGACAATAAAAAGGTATGTGACTACATTCACATGATATGTCACATTATATTACATCATAGGCCTAGAACTTAGGAGAAGAGGCTAAAAGAATGATGTTAAGATGTATATCCATGGTATATTCACATAGCATATACATGATACATTCATAGACAATACATGGACTTCAGAGTAGGGTTATTTATTGTTAGCATGGACTATATACTTGTAGTATATATAGTGTAGAAATATATCAGAGACTTCTTGTTAAGTTCTCTTGTGATTCCCACAAAACTCCTGCTCTATAAGACTACTTAGTATGCTATTGACTGTTTTGATTAGTGGTTGCTACAACAGTCTATGGGTTATTATTTTAAGCATCCTTGAGGCACTGAAACAACTGGTACTCCATTGAGAAACATCTACATTGTCTAAGCTAACCTAGTATATAAAGATAATTATAGCTTGAAAGAGGTTAGAAAACATCTTCTTAAGCTATAACAAGTACAAAAAGTTCTCATGAGATAAGACAGAAGCAAATCTTGGAGTTTGCTGAGTAATGTTGGCTTTTGTAGCCTAAGTAAAAGATTTAACCTTGAGCTTAGATTTGGAGGCTAAAAAAGTAGGAGAAGTAGGACTTGATAGACTTAGAGATTGTTATAGCTAGACTAGGTATTATAGCTTAACCAGGACAAATTGATACTGGTTATGAGACTGGATAAGTTACTACAGCTTTGAGAAGAGGAAGAGTCTATTGTCAGAGTTGCAAATATTGGACTATATTTTATTTTCCTATTTTTATTTCATTTTTATTTCATTTTTATTTTTATTTTATTTAGGGTTAGGGTGGAGTGTGATATCACATGTCATTGTCACAGTAATTGTCACACAATCATGTGGTCACAATAGAATATAGCAGAACATTCTGGAATAATGATGTCATATAATGTGCTTAATACATATTAATCTTATAGTTTATATATAGTCTTTAGGGTAGGCTAGATACAGACCATTTAGTAGAGTATATAAGGTAGACAGCTTTGTACTAGGAACTCCATTGAGTTCTCTTGTGATTAACCCAATCTAAGGTTTTACTTTTGACTATAACACTTGTGTCTTAAGTCATAATACTCATGAAATAAGTGATGTTTTGCCTCTAAAATCAGAGAAAAACATAGAAGAAAAGGAAGAGGCTTTGCTCTTTCTCTTGTACTTTTTGTTAGAGACCAGAGTGAAAGCAACTTCTTCAGCCTCTGGTACATCAACAGCTATCTCAATATCAGAAGAGAATGTTAGAACAAGACTAGGACCATAAATAGTTCTTATAACTTCCACAAGAGTGGAAATATCAGGCTGAGGTGAGACTTTAAAGTAGTCCCATCTAGCTTCAGAAATTGTTTGAGAAAGATTTCAGACATAAGATCTAACTCCCAAGATAGTAGAGAATTGGTCAACAGATTGTTCTTACAGAGAGTACTTTATTATAAATTGTGTAAGATACTCAAGGAATAAAGAAAGCATCTTAATATCAGTTTCAAGGTGTCTAGAGTAACCAGATAGTGATAGCATATGGTGGTCACCATCTCACAGTTCAGTATTATGAGTGATGTTTCCATTTTCCAATGGGGAGGATGACTTAGCTAATCTATGAATCAGGTTGGATAGTCCAAGTATAAGAGCTTGGGTCTTTGGGTACATTTTCTGCTCCAGAAACCAAGTCTCTGCTCTTCTTAGCAGATACCTGGTTATTCCAGCTCATAGTAGAAGCTGTTCTCTTAAGGATTTAAACAGAGACAGGAAAAGTGGCAGAGAGCTTAAGAGAAGATACTTTCTTGAAAGAGAGTCTACCTATAGTCATTCTTAGAATAGTAGGTATCTTAGAGTCTGAACCTATACTTTCCTTCTCACTTTCTTCTAAAGAAGACAAAGCTATAGTCTCAGAAGTGATATTTCTGAATGCAGAAGAAGCAGAGACACTCTTTAAGAGCACTTTGCAATATAACAAGTTTAAAGTCTCTCTCTCTTGAATACACTTATTTGCTAGCTCTGGAACTGGCTCTAGAGAGCAAGTCAGATGAGTCTGGAAACTCACCAACATATTGAGAACTATCCTGGAGATTAAGAAGAAGTACTGGACTTTTTAATGATTTGTTTGGATTTATTAAGTTAACCATAGTAGTAGTTAGAGGAAGAGAATGTTATGAACTTAGGCTCAAGTGTAAAAGTGAAAGAATAACCTTGTATAGGGCTTATACAAGAGAATTTGATGGAGTTCCAAGTACAAAATATCTACCTTATATACACTTGGCTGATGGTTCATGCTATACTAAACCTAGCCTACCCTAAAGGACATATAGTATAGTATTATTGTTCTAGAACCTTCTACAATATTTTGTGTGACATGTAATTGTGTGACTATGACTTGTGACCAAATGTGTGATATTTTGTAATATTATGCTAATCTCTAACCCTAAGCCCAAAATAAGAAATTTAAATAGAAATAAAAAAATAATTAAAGTCCACTATCTTCAACTCTAACAGAGAAGTATTTATTTACTTCTATAAATTTTTCAATGTTACCTTCTTATACATTTCTTTCATCTCTTTTACAAACTTCTCTATCTTTATATTCTTCCTTTTCTTTCTAATTTCAAAGCTGTCAGATGCAGTTCATACTAGAAGGCAAAAGCCCATGGAGTTTGCTCAGGAATGTATAGAGTATGGAAAACTTCATGCTAGGAGCTTGTTGATGTAGACTTGTCAGAATGATCTTGGCTTCAGCTTATATATATTATGATGTATTTAGACTTAAACATTTTTCTTTTCTTTTTATCTATTTTTCTTAATTTAATATCTCTTTTATTTTATTTTTGTTTTTGTTTTTTGTTGAACAATGAAGAGGCACATGACCATAGTCACATGACATATCACATAACATGATGTTATAGGCCTAGAATCTGGGAAAAGGGGCTAGAAGAATAATGTCAAAGTACATGTTAATAGCATGTTTACCTCATAAACAACATATAGACTTTAGAGTAGAATATTTATTGCTAGCACAGACCATCTATATATTGTATAAATAGTATAGAAATACATTGGGAACTTCTTGTCAAGTTCTCTTGTGATCTCTATGAGATACTACCTTTGAGTTTACTTAGTGATACTTTTGGTTATCTTTGACTAGGTGGTTGTCATAATAATGTGCTATGCTATCTGTCTGTTGCATGGTTGCAACTTCAGAGAATTTGATGGAGTCTAAAGTAAGAGTGGGTGCTGATATTAGTATATCACCATTGAACACTGGGAATTGAGTTCAATAGAAGTTTATCTTTGTTAATTATTAGACTAGTGAATTACAGTATAACTACTAGTCTTATATACAAGTCAGATGTATAGGAGATACTAGAAGGTTTCATTATATAGCACTGAGTAGAGGTTTCAGTGATAAAACACTGAAAGGGATCAAATAGAGGAATGCTGCTATGGAAGACCAAATTCAATAGGAGTATCTCTGTTATAGAAGACTGGATACCTGAATTGTTGCATCATTGCTATGGGAATGTGTTTTCAGAATAGGTGGACTTAACATATGACAAAAGCCCATTCTTAACTCCTTACTACAGTTGACCTTGAATAGCAATGACTTTGTTACTGTATTGTTACAACTCAAGTATTAGGTAAGGAACATATTCAGAAGAAGAAACCATTTACAGAAAAATTACAGAAGATGTTGGAAGAGTGTGGGAACACTATTTAATATATATGGATGTGAATTCAGAGTAATCTTGGCTTCAGCAGATGTACTATGTCTCTATATGTCACAACAGTCATATTTTAGAAAGAGAATTATAACAGGAAGCAGACCAGAGAGAAAGTCAAACTTCTAAGCATAGGCACTCAGAACAGTGCACTACACTAGTTGATTTTCAAGCTAAAGGACTACAAAGTATCTAGGCATCTTAAATACTAATATTAAAACTATCCAAGGATTGGAGAAGATAGATAACTACTCTAGGTACACTCAAGTTCTCAGAAATCCAGACTAGAGTTCTATAAAGATTATAAGGAGCCATGTAATCAATAATGAAGTGATCAGACATGAGAAGGAACTAGGTAGATCTGCACTAGAAGTAATATATAGACTGGAAGAAAGATATCCACTTCCACAGATGTTTTGGGTGGAGCAGAGCTTATGTAAGCATTATCTGTGATGGAGTCAGATGGATCATGGATATGTGACAATCCTCCATGTTCTACTATTAGTATATCATGATGTAGTCAAATGATTTCTAATCTCAATCTCTTATCTCTTAAAACATACACCTTTCTCTCTTTCAATACTAACTTTTCTTTAATCTGCCACTCATCATTCCTCAACACTTTTACTCCTACTTTTTTTATTTCTTCTACTGCCTCAACTACTTTATTATTATCCTTCACCTCTGATTTCTTATTTCTTCCTCAGCTCTCTTAATC
>Ga0157363_1000826_pt1 | contig 24592 bp, 12 predicted proteins | sample AttsexASBM1_FD_111477 | JGI IMG/M metagenome (GOLD analysis project Ga0157363, IMG submission 111477) | Fungus gardens microbial communities from leaf cutter ant in Ribeirão Preto, State of São Paulo, Brazil - Atta sexdens ASBM1 | ecosystem: Host-associated > Fungi > Mycelium > Unclassified ... | reverse complement strand
TATATATATATATATATATATATATATATATATATATATGTATATATAGATATATATATATATATATAGATATAGATATATGTATAACGGGCATATATATGTATACATATATATGGCTAGATTGACGGACAGCCTATTGCTGTCGAAAAATAATTAAATTAAGTCCACTTCAGACGATCTATGATACAGAATCAGGCGCAATGAAGGGCATAGGGCTTCTCCCCTCCAAGGAATCCGATACTTTAGGAAATTCGCACTTCCATTTTGCGCGTTTGTTTAACAAATTAATGATGTTTTCGAATGATTTATGAGCGTTCGCGATACGTTTTGTTACAATCGTTATAAAGTTCCAAGAAAAGTACGTTATTCTTCCTTCTCTTGCGGAAAAGCAAATATATATATATAGCATGAAAGAGTGGTAAATGAAATTTTTGTATAAAGTGATTATTTCTTGGAATTTCCAATAGTGTCTCTTAATAGATATAATTCGGTTTAATAACGAAATAATTTAACCAAATTATGACTATTGTGAGTCTAATCGAAATTTTTTTAAATGTAAAATTTAATATATAATTTCATTTTTTTTCCAGAAGATGTAGAGTATAAGTAGAATTTACACAGATAAAATGTTTTAAAATATTATACGCCTTACACAATTTCCTCTACGCTCCTGGATCTGTCAAAATTAAATATAGCGTATATTTATAATGTTATATAATGTAATATGAAAATATTGAAGAATCACAATGTACGTACTAAGAAAAAGATAAAAAAAATGAACATGCCTAGATACATTGAAATATATATAAAAAAAAATGATATATGGAACGCGCCAGATTTTTACTCTACATTATAGATCGTCTATAGCTGGTTTTAGTTAGGCATTTTTTCACAGCACAATTTTTCGCTAAATTCTCGTTTAATTGTGAGAAAAATTTTTTTGCCATTTTTACAGGGATAAGCAAACTTTTTTAGAACTACATTTTCTAGATTTCTTTATTAATGACACAGACATATCCTAATTTAATCCTTAGTTAATCGCTTGATTCAGTTGATGTAACATAGACTATGAATTCATATTTTTTTACTATATTACTGAATTAGAAATTAATTAAATTAGAGAGATTTTTAAATGACGCTACTTTGGTATAACACCAAGTAATAGAAAAGAAAAAAAAAGAGAAAAAAAATCATAAACGTACAATTTTTTTAATTCATGCAGCACACGATTAATTAAGGATTAATGTCGTCTCAGAATGACAATTCTCGCGCTTATTGCGTTTATATCGTGTAGAAAGCAAGTGCATACAGATATTCTTCCGAACGATTCTCTCGACGATTTTATCAACGAAAATTCCGCGAAAACGCAATCGCAAACATTTCTATTCATCTGTGCGCGAAGATTGCTCAAAGAGAGATGAAAGTGACGTACTTGCTGCATACAGTTAAAGACAACGAGAAAATGCAAGTGTATATTTTCTATTTTTCTAATTGTATTGTGAATCCATCGAAACTTCTTTTTAGCTGCACTTGCGTATTTGCGAAAGTTGAACCGTGCAATGCAATTTGTTATTCGTTCACGTAGTTCATTCGATACTTCATTATCGCACATATCGATCGTGAATAAAATTGTATGTAACAAGGTAACGGGTTCTTTTATAACAGCATTACAGTACAATATACAATAACCGCATACGAGGACAAAGTCAGGGATAATAAAGTAAGATGAGATAAAAAAAACATATGGTGAGCGAACCATGAGTGTTTTTCTCACCAAGCAGCTGGCGAGAAAAAAAAAACAATTCTGAAGTCTCGAACTAGGATGGAAAATTAACTGTGTCATTAACGTATCATGAGCCTGTTAATATCGTTATGTAAGATAGTCAACGTTGTATTTCATATCTTCGGTTTTAAAACAAATAATCAGAGAAAAGGGGCTTTTTTTCGCACTTCTTCACATTTTCCAATGATGAGATCTTGCTACGAGAAATCCGTGTAGAGGTGCCCATGCGTCACAATTATCCTGGATCGTGCGCTTTAATTACGTGTAGGTCAGAAGACAATTAAAGTACCTCGCGTAGTATAGAGTTAATTGTGAGTAATTCGCAAGTGACAATTGGCCTCGCAGAGCACTCTCACGCTATCACAGCAGCAAGAATATATGTATGCATAATATGCACGTACTTTAAACTAGTCAGATACACCGCCTTCTTCCTACAGGTCTTTCTTTTATACTTTATCGTAATGTTCATCGGATATAAGATTATTGTACAAAGTTTAATAAGTAAAAGAGAACTAACGTATTGGTAAATCGTTAGTATTTTTTCTTATATGAATCTTGTACTATTTAAAAAAAAACGATTGACCTTTCAATGGGTAGATAGGATTTTTTTTTTATTCGAACTTTTTATGATAACGTTTTATTAATATCTTCATTGGATGCAAAATGGTTGTTATAAAAAATGCAACTTGAAAAAAAAGAGCTTTATTGAAGAATCGATGGCCTATTGATAATACAAAGTATGATTGCGAAGGATTAATTGTGTTGTTCCGAATTACAAATTTTAATAAGAGATAAAAATTTAAATGCAACTATAGGTTTAATTAAGAGGTTTAATTAACTAAATAATTCAATTATCACTGAAGTTACATCAGTAAGGTAGCTATTTAAGAAAAATTGTAATATTTCGAATTGTAATACAAAAAGAAAGGCCTGAATCTTTATAGAACGCGGTTATTTTGCAAGTTCAAATAATTTCAAGTGAGGAAAAGGAAAATCTATTGTTATTACGACTGTAAGATATAAGAAAAAAGGAAAATGATTTTGTTTGTACTTGCGAAATGATACTTACCGGCTTGCGCGATTGGATATTCGCGAAGCTCTCAGATTGAAAACGAGCTTATGTACCTACTCGTACGTTTATTGTTGTTACAATACATAACGATGTAATTTTATCAGATATTAAAAAAGTGCTACTTAGTCTATAATTAAGTCTGTGTAAACTTAAGGATTATGTCATCACGATGTTATGCACGTAGATCTGTTTGTTTTAGCTGCACTTATAGTTTTCGCGTCCGAAATGAAATAGTTATAAATATATTTATACATACAATCATATATTTAAATTTTCCAAAAGATGTCTCCTATAGAAAAGCTGTAGAATTTGTTTAAAAAAAAAAAAAAAAAATTTGATACTGTTTGCTTTTTCATAGAGTATCTTTTTGGAGGGCCATTTCAAGATCAATTTAATATCTGTAAATAAAAATTAGAGATTGATTTAATCTTTTTAAGTAAAAATTTATATATTTTTTTATAGATGGGGATGCTATATTTTAAATCAACAATTTTGATTCGAGATACTTTCGGATTTGATAAATATTTTAAAGGATATTTGTGAAAAATTATTATAAATCCTTCAGACGTTGATTAAAGCAATCACTCTTGGAATTTTTTAGGATCAATATATGAACGTAATGCGCACACTACGTGTGTGTGTGTATATATATATATATATATATATATATATATATATATATATATGTATATATATGTTTTATGAAATTGAAAACTGATGAAAAATATAATCAATACTACATATAAGAATTTCTAGCTAACGCTTAAAAATTTCTAAAGTGTTCTATTGGCGATATTTGAGAATTCTAAGTGTCATATAAGAGATTAATTGAAGAAATTTTATACATTTATTCTACAGCATACATATACATAGAGATAGAAAGGGTTTAGAATTATTACGAATATTCTGACGAACCACAAGGTATCTCTGTGACACCTCGATGTATCTCTGCGTACACGCATACGTACAGAAAAGCAGAGGGAATTTAGAATCATTAAAAATAATGAATTATAAGGTCGTATTTCATCATGTCTATAATACACACTAGAGATTCTATAACAAAATCTGGCTGAGAAATTTTTTCAAAATAAAAGCGAAAAAAGGTATTAACATACCATTTTTTTTTATACCTAATATCTCATTCTAACTCACTGAACAGATCAATCAGAAGTTTCTCGTAACTCATCCAGTGACCAGATTCTGTTAATAGGATTTCTACTAGCGTTTCGAGAGCAGTGGGTTTGAATCAACTTAGGTCGATTAATTCGAAAGTAATCTCGTTCAATCAGAAATCAAAATAGAGCATGTGATGTCATTAATCTGACCTAGATTGAATTATTTCGAATTCACTGCATTAAAAAATTTTATGATACGCATCACACATAGAATCGTTGACTTCGTTGATTATAGATAACGCTAAGAGTGAATGACTTTTATCATCAATTTTAATTTAAGGATTTACAATGATCCTTTGTGAACATCTAAATTTCAAAATTATTGGATTTATTGTGAAGGATCTGACTCGGTTAAAAAATATGCAGGTTTTGATTTAGAAAGATTAAACTGTCCTAAAAATAATTTTCAAAAACTCATTCTATTAAGAATCCAATAATCATATAAATAAATTTTTTCTTAAAAACTTTTTAAATTTAAAATAAATTTAAAATAAATAAAATTTCAGCTGGCTTTGTTTGGTCAATTATCAAATTTTGTACATAAACTAAGAATCATATATGTATACTTATACGATTTAAATTTAGTACATGCATTTATTGGATATTATCGTCAGTTTGAAAGTAGCTAAATTATATTGATTTTGAATGAAGTGAAAAAGAAAGACAAGCAAATTAAAAAGTAAAAAAACATAAAGCAGTAGCAAAATAAAAAGTGCAATTAAAACGAGTTGATCTAATTTTATACTTGAGATCCATATGACTTATGCTACGCGAAATATATACATGTCATATGTGTATGATACATTATGTATCCTAAAACACGTAAATAATTCGCGTACTTTAGTAGTATATCGAATATGGTTTAAAATCGTTAAATAAGGGAATGCCTAAGATTTTTAACGAAATGACAGTACATTTTATACAGTAATATCAAGGAAATGCCTGCGAATACATACATGTCGATTAAATCTTGCTCACATCGAGGTATAATGAAGTATTTTGACAAAAAGCTTTGTACATTAGTTTAACAGCGCATTACCTATCTACTTTGTTAGGTTTTACATATCTATCATTGTACATAAACGCATATAAATGTATACACAAATACGTATAAATATATAAATAGATATATATACACTTATATACATATACATCTATTATTATCTATTTTTGTTACGTGTTTATAAATGAGGAGAACGTATTCTGTTCGCGGAATACCAAATGTAACATATAGAACGAGATTTTAGCGAATGGATAGTGGATTAAGCATCGCATAAAGATTATCGTCGGTTTTACGTATAATTTAGAACATTTATTGATTTGTGTCAAATAACGTTAAACTTTGCTAATAAGTTGACAAAATCGAGATCATATATATGAGTTATGTTTAAGTTTTTTTGTTTTTTTTTATGTAATCAAATGATTGTATAATTTAGTTGAACAGTGCATAGTTCTTAGATGCTTAACATTTACTATTTCATCGGGTAACGAAGAAAAAAAGAGGAGAAGGGAAAGCTATATAGATTAGGATAATTAGTTTGTACAACGAACATGACAAAATTATATGACAAAATTGTTATAACGAGCTTGTGTTCGTTGAGGCAGTAAATGTTGACCGTTTTGCTTTTCTCTTCTTTTTTTTTAAATTTCAATGATCCACGAATTTATTCTTGTTCATAAAAATCGGAATGAATGGTGATGAAGTTTTACGCTTGTAACGAGGTGACTTGTAGTGCAATGACTTAATGAAATTTAATTAATTTGTGTATATATATTACAGGATTCGTGATTTTTTTACATATACTACATTTCTGCCTATGTACACGTCGCACACCATCAATTACAAAACACAGGAGTTACTACTTACAACGACGTGATATATATACACGATTTTTTAACGGATTTCTCTCTATCTTTAGTATTCTGTTTTAGTGTGACATGGTTTGTTGTCGAATTAGTTTATCGAATCGTTGGTGTAATTTACCAGCATCATTGTTAAATGTTATTTCACATGTATTATTGCAAGTGCAATCCGTTGTACCATTATATAAAAACACGTATGCATACACAATTGATACACTATTTCACTTAATAGCACTGTTGATTATGTACGTCGATTGAATTTTTATTGTCCTAAAGGAAGATTTTGTACAGAACATTGTAAAATATATTTTAACGCTTTTCTTCTCTCTTTCTCTCTCTCCCTCTCTCTCTCTCTCTCTCTCTCTTTTCTCTTTTTTCTTTCTTTCTCTCCTGGTTTTATTTATGTGCGCGCGCAAATTTCTCGCTTCTGCCGTATTTTGTATAAATACCGCCGTACTATTGTTACTATTGTAATGCCATTGCGTAAATGCCATGCCGTCGAGCCTTGCCATTCATCATCCGGAGAGAGGAGAGAACTCCCAAAGCTGATTTATCTTTTACTTTTCTCAATACTCACACGTGGATCACGCCGTGGACACGAGAAGAAAAATCTTTTCTGTAACTAACAACGACGTTGTCGATATACGCCGGAGAGAAAAGCCATTAGTTTGTAATCATTAAGCTAAAATATATATAACATTTATATCGAATTTTGTAATATGTGCATCCCCTCCCGAATTTTGTATTTTATGCAAAAAGACGTCGCCAAATTATGATATTTTTATACGAATTAACACAGAAATAGTCACTCCTAATTATTTTGCATAAATTATTATCTAATGTAATTTTACATCCCAATTAAGAATCACTATTAACATATTATACATTATTAATTATGTCACAATTCATATACATATCTATATATATCGAGTGAAAAATAATATGTATATATTGCTATTTATATATAGCTTTATTTAACATTTTCTAATAAAAACAGAGAACAAAAATGAAAAAAAGATAGGCATGAATTCTCGGTTAATAAAAAAAATATTGCGATTAAGCTTCATTTTTTCGCTGTTGAGACATAAAAATCAGGTAACTATTCCTGGGTTAAGAGTAACGATGAGTACCTTTTTGAAGCGGAAAGAATTCGAAGAAGTCTCAGTTGACACGACGCATTCTTTATTTATGATTCTCACAGGGTACTAAGAGTCTCTATACAAAACTCACTGAGATCTGACATTGCGGTGTATTTTACTTTTTTATTCGCGTCATATCGACATCCGATCTCAATATCTGCTTGATCTCAATATCTCCTCTTGCAAGAGGAGCATCGTTACGTGTTCTCCACATATACAACCGTGCAAAGCACGTTGCATTGACATTTAATTCCATTTACCGTTCGATGTACGGATATGCTAAGATTGGCTCATGTTTGCATATTCGATTATATTATGTTGATCCTCGATCATACTTGCAAATTCATTTCATCCACTTATTGATCTAATAATAGACTGCTCTATAGGATGTATCAATCACTCTGATCTAATTAATTTAATGACCGATACTTTATCGTCATGAGTCGAGTGTGATCAGTTTCTTGGAATATCAGAATGGCTGACATTGCTCTCCTTGACTTAAGAAGATGAGTTACGCGAAACTATTAAGTATTGTCTCCGTTTGTTTACTCAGGACGCGTCTCATCTAAGTATATTCTTCCAAGTTCGATTTTTATATCGAAAGACTACTCCGTCTCTCTTTGTTTAAACTTTTACTTAATTGTCTTGAAAAGAAAGATAAATTTACAAACAGAGATGTCTCAAGACGATTTGATAAGATAATATATATGTATATATTTTATATATATTTTATATATATATATATATATATATATTTATATAATTATATATAAAATATATAATTATTTAATTATACGAGTACACTACCAATTATAATTATTTCAACAGACATTATTTTATATTTTACTCCGATTTTAAAAATTCAGTATTCTATATATTATACATATATTATTGTTAATATAGAAAATATTTTTATTAGAATTTTTATTAGAATTTTTTATTAGAATAATTGATATTATTTTTACTGTATATTGGTTGTAATATTGTATATGTTCTAAATTTAAATTATTGAGATAACGTTCATTGAATTATCTTCAACTATCCTTAATTCAATGTCAATATATTTTCTAAAATAAAAGTGATTCACTATTAGAAAAGACTGTTGAGAAATATCCAAATACAGCTAATATATGTACATACAAAAACAGCGTCATTAATAAGCATGGAACAATAAGTTACGAGTGTAACTCTAATTATCTGTGTCAATAACAATATGAAATACTTGTTTAGCTTTTAAAATCGGACTGAAACGTAAAATGTGTCGTTCAAATAATTATAAACAATATATATTTGATTATAAATAATATATTTATATTTTTTTAATATAAATAATATAAATAATATATATATTTATATATAATTAACACATTGACAATATCATTTATAAGCAGCGTTTTCGAAATTTTTTTAAATGCTTACAGAAAATAAATATCATTTAATGTAAAATTTTGAATAACATAATTAAATGACTACGTAAAAATGAATAATATCAGAGATATAAAATTTTATTTAATTATATTACACGATCATATATATTATTTTATCATTATATTTACGAAAATGAAAATTCGATCATAACGGTAATAAAAATTACTGTAACGTGTTAATATATTTGTAATTATATAACATATTACATAATTAATATATATTTTAATTCTGACCGATATATATATATATATATATATATATATGTGTGTGTGTGTGTGTGTATGTGTGTGTGTGTGTGTGTGTGTGTGTATACATATAATGCAACATATTCCTTTCTTGCTGGAATGAATGGCAGCGGTTTTCACGAGTCATCGATATTAAGCTGTACGGGTTGTACGCTAACAAGAATCTTCGAAGCAATGCAGACAAAATAATGCTTCCCGTTTCGCATAGGTTTCCCATCATGTCCAAAACGGAGAATATCAGAGGACGCATTATTGAATTATCGCTCAAACAGTCCACAAATTCTAGCTATGTATAACGTTACATATTTATTTAATGAAAAACTTTGGTCTCAACTAGGAACATTGTCGTTATTGATTTTCTCCTAAACTTATTCTCGCCTACGCTTGTTTGTGTTTTGCCGTGTGACTTTGTTTCTCAATTTATTCCTCGCTTCATAACGGAGACCTGAAATGCACTTATTCGTTTACAGATCATATATCATCTCTAAATTAAACATCAGTTCGAATATTTTCGTAACAAGCCTATTTTAATTGCTTTTCTGGTGATGTTGATCCATCCTGATGCGAGATCGAGTCATGCCCTAATTCATTCCGAGAATTTTTATTGCACTGCAACGAATCGAAACACATTCTTGCGCAATATGAAACTCAATGTGCGTCTTGTGCTTTCGGTTAACATTGTCGATAATACGGACTGACGCGAAGCGGTTTTAACTCGTAATGCGGACCGACGCGAAGCGGTTTTAACTCGTAAGCGTTATTAAGAGGATGAGGGTGGTTCCAAGAAAGAACAATCTGAAAGATCAATTCTCTAAATGATAGGCGTTTATTTTGTTCCTAAACGTATGGATACGCAAATCATTCCTCGTGCCGTGCACGGGGGAGTAACAATGATAACCAGAGATTAACAGACTGTAATCCACGATAGAGCTTATCATCTTAATTCGTGTGTCGGTCCTCCCTCCTTAAATAATTATGTACACGAGTTTTGCATTAGTCGCCTGCGAAACGCGGCTGATTTCCGCAACTTGCAGAAAACGGCTGATGTATAAATAGTCGCGGATGATGCATCGTTCATGGTGGGCAACGCGTCGCGCATATAATTTTCGTTACTATAAGGACATAACAATATCATTGACTAACATGCATCATCTGCACGCACTAAGAAAAACTCAAACTTGTATACGTATGTGAACTTGTGTGTAACGTTCGCGCGGGATGTTAAAAGAAAAATTGAAAGGTGTAATGTTATAACTGTGGAAAAATTTTCGACCGAAAGGAAGCATTGAACTGGCCAAACAATATATTCTTGTTTAACTTTTAATCCTCTCGGTCTTTCTTTTAAACCCTATGCAAATCCATTATCAGATATCATACGTATACAAGTCTCACATTACTATATTAAAATGTTTGCATCATTTACAAACTATAATGCTATAACTTACTGCAGGTAGTAACTAATGGACAGATACAATTTCAATTACCTCTTCGGTTTGCAAACTATACATGACTCGCATTTATATCTACAACAGTATTCAACCAACGATTTTTTTATGTGTGGGTTTATTGGCGTGTACAATCTGGCAACTTTTTAGAGAAAGCTTCTCTTTTTCCTCTTTCTCTCTTTGTTTAACTTGACAAATGCAGGTTCTACACTCGCGCATTTTTAAGAAGGAAACTGTTACAAGAGTTAGTCGGATATAAATTCAGTTATGTAAATTCCAGGACTAAACAGAGATACATGTGTTAGAGAAAAGAAAAACGTCTTTGATATGTTGTTCAAAAAACAATGAACTTTTGTTTTCTCAAATGCATTTTGTCCAGCCCTGGTAATGGTTTCTAATATCGATTATTGGGTAACTTATTGGATCAGTGTGTTCAGTATAACATTATTAACGCATTCCTTGCGGATGATTAGCGATAACATAGCGGAATCACGTCGCGGATCTCTCTACGAAGGTTGAACCATAAATAAAAGTCTCTTATTGATTTTACGAAAGAGATATCAGTGGAAAAAAGAAAGCCAGCTTCGGCACAAAGTCAAGGAAGGATGGCTCGTTTTTTCTATTTCTTTTTTTTAATACTGTAAAAGTGTGTAATGCTGAGTGAGTGTCGCACGTGCTAGTCAATGCCACATTACTCGTCCAATGGTTTTTTAGTAGCTGAAACAGATCCACAGTAGGTGGGTAACACAGGTAGACAAACACACACGATTACTCAGTCACACTCGTGCCAGAATCCGAAGCTTGATACTAACCGATAATAATTAGGCTTGAACGGACCCGCTTTATTAAGACCCATATACTTTGCTTGTTCATCTGTCAATTCCGTCAGATGTGCGTCGAAAGTGGGTAAATGTAATGACGCTACGTATTCATCTACAAATCAACATTACGATGTCATACTTTTATCGTCTTACGATATATTTGACAAAAAAATTAAATAAAAAATTAAGTATCTTAAAAAATTGTTCTAAATAAGAAAAAGAATAATATAAAATCAAGTCATAATTATTTTAATTATTTCAAATTAATTAATTACTTCAATAAATAAAAATTGCTTTGAGACAATAAATCTTCTTTTCGCTTAACATATACGACGTAAAGAAACTGCATTTTAACATCTATAGATGTGCTTACCCATTTTTTTCGGCAGCAAATAAACGTCGCTCTTGTATCGTCCTGGTGGCGCGTTAAATAGTTCGATGAGAGCTAACGCTTGTGTAGCGGCAGTAATCGATACCACAAAGGATGGAATACTCGAGCATGACAGATTCACTAAACGACCTTCTGCTAGCAAAACGATGCGCTTACCGTCCGGCCAAATAACATGGTCCACTTGCGATCTGACTTTCTCCCAAGTCAAATCGGGCGTGCGTAAACTGTTCTATTAAAAATAATATTTAAGGAGATTTAATCCTCAGTCTTCCTTCGCGCAAATCATATCAAATCAATCGCTCGCGAATCGGATTGCTATAATTGTCCATCGCGTAATCGCACGCCACGCGGGTAAAGAAGATAAATTGGGACATACGACGTCTATCTCCGTGTTGCTATGGCCCATGTTGCACACGACGCATCCGTTCTTCATTTTGTCCATGTGCTCGCGCGTGACCACATTTTTATTGCCCGTCGCTGTAATAACAATGTCTACATTTCGAATGACTTCATTGAGCTTCATCACTCTGAAGCCGTCCATGCTGTAATGCGACAACACATATGTATAGAATTTCTATCCGACTCAGCGAACGATCTGTCGTGGAAATTAATCGCTCGGCAAGCGCGCCTTACCTGGCCTGCAAGGCGCATATGGGATCGATCTCGGTAATATACACGATACAGCCTAAGCCTTTGAGAGCTTGACAACACCCCTTCCCAACTTCTCCATAACCGCATATTACAACTTGCTTCCCTCCAAACATGATGTCAGTGGATCTTTTCAAACTATAAGCAATAAATTCGATAAGTGCTGAAAACTAACAAGCATCACATTCAGATTAAACCTATTCGAGATCTCCTTAGTAAGGCGATATATGTAAACTCACCTATCAATGATGCTCTCGCGGCAACTATAGAGATTATCGAATTTCGTTTTAGTTACACTATCATTCACATTCATCGCGGGAACAGATAATTTTCCTGCTTTTGACAATTGATATAATCTATGTACACCTGTGACACTCTCCTCGACAATTCCTAAAAGAACATATTTCTAATATTTTACTCATCCATAAATCAGACATCAAGAGAATTGTTTATGGTCGAGAAAATATTAATTTTTGTTAATCATTACTGCTATTAAATTATGACTTTCTGGTGTTAAGAATCTTCTCTAACGTATACAAGCTACAATAAATTGTAATGTTAACACTAGGCATGGAATAAGATAAAACCTTGGATCATTTTGAACATGGCGTTGTATTTCTTGAGCATCAAGTGAGTAGCATCACCGCCGTCGTCCAGTATCATATTAGGCTGCCAATTTTCAGCCGCCACGCATTTATCGATGCACCACCAGAAATCTTCCTCGGTTTCACCACGCCACGCAAACACCGGATATCCGGCGTACGCCAACGCTGCGGCTACCTCGTTCTGTGTGGAATAAATGTTGCACGCCGCCCATCGCACTTGCGCGCCGAGTTCCACCAGTGTTTCAATCAGAACGGCAGTCTGCGCGTTGATATGAGTGCATCCCACAATCTTGGCGTTTTTCAACGGCTATGTAAAGATATTAGTCAGATTTTTTTCTCTTTCTCTCGCAATCGAACGAGAATTTATCTAAAAACTGAATTTTTATTTTCCTTAAAAAGTATCCGAGCGTTGACGATCTTTATTGTTATCAAAGAGAAAGTGATGCTTTGAGAGGTATACCTTGTCGTCCCCCGCGCGTTTCCGCAATGCCATGATTCCCGGCATCTCCTGTTCGGCGATCTCTATCTCTCTGCGGCCGAAAGCTTGTTGATTGATGTTACGCACGCAGAAATCCGTGAAGCCCTTCTCTGTCTTCTGGATCTTCTCGCGCGGTGAAACGTCATCCTCGTCGGACGAGCTTCCTGTATAAGAGGCTAAGATAGCGCCAGATGCCGAAAAACGTCGATTATTAGTACCACATTGAGGTGCAGATGCAGATTATCCTAACGGAGTGACTAATGCAATTGCTAAGTCCGTGTTAGAACGATTACTAATTCTAAACAATTATGATGATAAAACCCATGAGCGATACATATGTAACGCTTTAAACGTTGATGCTTGCGATTAAAGTACAAACTGATGTTAGAAGAGGATAATATGATTATTATACAGAAGTAAGCTACAAAACGTTTCTTCCTTCAACAAGCAAAACACAGAGTTCTACAATTATAATATTTTGCTACGTGTCTAGATCATTCGTACCAGAACTGTAACTGTCAGTGCTGCTAGCTGACAAAGAGCGACTCCGGTAGCGACTGGACTTCTTCAATGCTCCAGACTTGGAGTCCTAGAATTTGAAAAGTACAGTCAGGTTCAATGGGTCATGAAAAAGGTCTCTTTTCTAAGGGGCTGCGAAATGCATTGAGAGAAATTACAAACTGAAAGAGTGCGCATGAAGCTAGTTTGTTGTGCTGAATGTACACAGATCAATAAAGACGATTAATCTGTTAAAAAAATATTACTTTATCTCTTCACGTCATTATACATGATGAAATTTCAACAATGTCTCAAGTAGGATTATTTGCTCTCTTGGAGCGAAAAATAACGGTAAAACAAGATGCGAGAAACTCTAATTACATTTGCTAATCGTCCCATTAGTCTGTGTTATCTAATCGATAAGCGAGAACGGCAAATCTGATCAGCACACACATTTATATGGCGGAAAAGTTAAGGCAGCCCTGCAAGGAAATAGCAAGGATCATTCTATGGCATTGGGAGTACAGATTTACTGTGTGTTTTTTATACACATATATATTCTTACTTACTAATTTTGTTCTCGCGCCGTGAAAGGCATTATTTGATGCCTCTAGGCTCTGAAATCACAACAACCACCATTTCATCATTCAAATGCATCAAAGTGTCCGCAATACAGTCCGTAGTTTGGTACAAAGCTCCCAAAGGTTTTCATACTTGTGCGTAATAGATATTTTTACGACAGCACTCAATTCTTCGCATTTTATTTCCGTATCTTGCACAATTCTTTTATATCGAGTAAAATGATTTCAAATCACAAATCATGATTGATTATTATGAGATGAAAATTATAAAATATTCTACAAGGTACAAGGTGATTTAAAAAATTACTATCAAAGTTAAGGAACATATAGAAGAGTTGAAATAAAACAACTTTCACACAAACCCATGTTATCCAAAATAATCTTGAGTCTATAAATCTGTTCTTTTAAACTGAACTTCTTGCACAGTTGATATTTCTTTCTTTTCTTTCTACAAGAAAAAACAGGAAAGATGAACCGAGCAAGAAGTTCAACTTATCTCATATCTAATATAATCTTTGAATGTAGGAGACTCAGACAACGCATCAATGAAATAATTGTTAGAAAATTGTTCTATTTCGATTTCTCTGTACGCTTCTTAACTTTGACAATAAACTTTTGAATCATTCTTATAGAGAATTAGGTAAAACATTTGTTTCTAAATTTTTTTCTATTTACAATTTTGTACATCGGATCAGCTGGAACATACTCAGACAATTTGAACAATTAGAAGCCGTTTGAATTATGCTATCTCCATTAATTATTCGTCGATCATTTTGTTTGCACTCGATACAATTCACGTGGTGCTAATTGTGCCACGCCTAAATGGTGTATCTAGGCTTACGAGCGATGCATGAGTGATTGGTACCGAACCTACGGACTACTGTGTGAATAATGCTCTATATGTGTAAAAATAATATAAGCACAGTAAATGCCAAGTCATGGGCACTATCCATAACCGCATGCATTCACTTCTCAAAAGTTGCTCTTTCTCTCTATATTTCTTCAATTAGTGGAAAAAGTAATAACGATTTGTTACATGTGCCTGGAACAATTGTTAAAAATATTTTGCCTAGAGAAAAAGAACATAGAGTGTTCTGGTGCATTAAGATCGAGTAACGCTGAACCGGTTCGATCATGTTCTTGCAGATTAAGCAAGCTTCTATTAGATCATTGTTTACTTTTGTCCTAGATAAAATAAATTAAACGCCCTTAAGTCACTCAACTCAATAATTTACTAAATAAATAAAAATAAAAAAAATGAAAAAGAGCAAGAGGAAACTTCTTTCAATCACAGCTGCCAAGTATCCCGGATAGGCAAATATAGACAGCTCTTAACCAACGCCCATTCATCAATGAATGAGATGACAATTAATGCCATGTGTCCAATTACGTAAGAGCCACATGTGATCACAAGACTTCAAAGGGCGAGACGAAAGAAATACAGGTGAGGAGTTGTAATAAGAATGACAGAGACGGACGAGGCTAGAAGAAAAAGGGGAGATACATAAGGAGAGAGAGAGAGAGAAAGAGAGAGAGAGAGAATGAAAGAAAAATACGAAGAAACCAGTGTAAATAAGAGGGAAAAATAGAAACGAATATCGAAATTTTTCATTTCTGCAGAGCAGGCGATATTCGATGCAGAAATTAATTATCGACGACGATGTTAAACGCGCGTTCTGGCCTCATTCACCGATCGACTCTGTCATGAGAACGGCGGCAAATACGACAGTTGCGGCATACAGCTGTCAAATTGACACGAACGTCGCTCGGAGCGTGCGGGACAGCACAAGATTTTAAGTTAGGTTGAAGACCGGCTCGATTTACCTTCATACTGGATGCTGGATCGGTGACCGGACCATCGGAAAGCGTGCCTCTCGCTTCTTTCCCGGACGACGTGCTGTTCACACCATCCACGCTGTCGGCCATTTTTCGAATGCACGGCACGCGCGACATCACCTGAATCGGCCGCCAGACGGCACTCCGTGCGGCTGCGCGCGGTTCAGGCTCGTAACTACGTTCACAGTGCCCCCGCGTCTCATCTTGTGCATCACTGCGGTCAATATTTTAGACTATTTCGACTAAATTCAGTTTTACAATTAAGAACATATAACATTAATTTTTTTAACGAAAGAATTATGTAAAGACCATAGATTTTTCTACATTGCATATGAAAAATAATTAGAATAAATGAGAAAAATGTTACTCAACTGTAAAATTGTTAAATATAAATATTAACTTTAATAAACATATTTATTAACTTATATATATATATATATATATATATATATATAATTTCTAATGACAGTAAATTATTTTGGAAATTTAATTTTATTAATGAATAAAATATTCAAACCAACGTATTTTTCATTTTACACTCCGAATTATTTGAGATTTATATTTTGGATTAGACAAATAAATACTATAAACAAAATGTAATAATGTATATTTCAATAATTAAAATATAGATGATGGTAATACAAAATTATTATTATTATAACTTAAAGAAAATACAAAATTATTATTAATTATATTATAAATTATAATATATATTATAAATTATTTGTTCACAACTAAGTAATAATATTTTCATTCTCCTCTTTTCTACTTCACGGGAGAGGTAGGGGGGGGAATGCCCCCTAAAATGTGTCCAGGCTTGACCACTGGCGACCGTACTGCCCAGGCGGAAAACATCGGCGGCCGCCGATGCGTGCCCACCCAGCAAGATGGCTCCTCTACGGGGCGACACTCGGTGTTTGACGTGAAGTTATTTACACACCTGGGATCTCGCGCCGCTCTCGGGAGTCTCGGCGAGACGTGCACAGCCGTGTCGCTGCGTCGCGGAGCCGCGCGTGCCTAGTGGTAACGACGTTTCGTGGTCGCGTCAACGGTGGAAGTAACGTCACGTCGTAACGTCAAACTCCGTGTCGTGTCGTGCCGCGCTGCGCCGAGTCGCGCTGAGCCGGATGATATCGCCCAGTCGCCAAGGAGTGAAATCGTCCTCAGGATCCCGGCGACGACGATAACTACAACGACGACGAGTGCGACCACGCGCCTATACGGCCGGGTTCCGTTGACGGTGGATCGAGTAGCGCTCCCCCCCCTCCCCTCCGCTCTCCGAGGAGACAGCCCTTGTGCGCTTCCCCCTTATTACTCAGGTAGTCCTCATCGTGTCCTCACTTCGTCGTGTTTTACATCCTGTGAAATGCAGCAATGACGACGACGACGACGACGGAGACAGCGAGTGTCTCCTTGCATTTTCTACTTCGTCGCTTCCCTTCCCCTTCCCGAATGATGTCCTCGGGGGAGAGACGGTAACTTCGTCATCGTCGTCGTCAGTTGTATACAGTATATCGATCTGAAACTTGTCATTGAGATGCGGTAGGCGAGAATCGTCGGTTGGAACTGCGAGATCTCGCGGATAGAGAGTTTATTCGTTTCCATTCGCACCCTCCTACACACTCTCCCAGTCTCCCTTGCTACCCCGAAGTCGGATTACTGATATCCGTGGAGATGCGCGACCGACGTCTTCTTGTCTTTCATCTCCTCCCCCTCCTTCTTTTCCCTCCGATGCTGGGATCGCGCGCTTCTCTTCACGTGGGACGCAAAAAAAGCGGTCTATTTCTAGTGCAGTTTAATTTAATCTTGGTCCAATTAATTTTTCATCTTTTTCTAATTCTAAGAATTAGGAATTAAGTTGTACTGATGAAAGAGGTGAGATTAAAGTTAATCTACATTGACAGAAACGGGCACAACGCGATTTAAAGAGAAAGAACCTGCCAGATCACGCACGGAACTTTCGCACGCTTTCATCAGAGATGTCTTTCTTTAGTTGCACTTTCCATCAGTTTTTGCTCTCTCCCTCTCTTCCTCTTTTCCGAGTGCCGAGGGAGAGAGTCTGCTTGTCCCATTTCAGAATGCAGAAAGTGTAACGTGATATATTGATGTCCATTTCTACCAACAATAGATTGACTTTTAATTTCGGTTTGATTTATCCTTTTTCTAATTTTTTTAAAGTCTAATTAGTTAAAGAGAGAGGTGAAAAAAGTGAATTAAACCGAAATTAAAAGGTTTGATAAAACATGGGATGAGGAAATCTATTAGATTTGTTCCTAATTGCACTCTCTGCACCCCTCGTTTTCTCTCTCGCTTCCACTAGACATCGAATGTACGTCAACTTCATACTCCAAATCTGCGAAGAGTGTGGGAAAAAGTACAGGTAGAACGAGAGCCGGCTAACGCACGCGGACGTATTCCGCAATTACGGAAAAACGAAGTTCGTACTTCGACGTGACGAGTAAAGAGCGGAACGTGGTAATCCGCTGTAATCCAGAAGGGAACAGAACATCGAGAATATTTCGCGTGCTGTGTTTGATTCCTCGGAAATGAAAATCGTAAAGAGTTTCGTCGATCGCAGTTTATTTGTTGCTATTGATTGAAAAAGATTTGATTTATTCTTATATTATAGACGACATCCGGTTTTCTTACAATTGTATCCATTGTCGATGCTTATTGATGTAATTAGCATGAAACCGAGCTATTGTGAATAGCTCTTTCAGCGTAATGTATGATTCATAGATGTATTTTAAGAGGTACATTACGGCGGAGACGGTATACTAAAGTAGTTGTTACAGATTATGAAAGATAATTGATAAGAAAACTCTCTAAACTTGTGCACAAATCTGAGACAGTGTGCTAATAATTGTTTTAAATTAGAAAAGGGTATTTAATAAGTGAACTTTTTAAATTTGGGTACATAAAACTTAAGATTTTATACTAAAGTAGTTATTACAGATTATGAAAGATAATTGATAAAACAACTCTAAATTTAAGCATAAATTTGAGATAATGTACTAAATTAATTGCTACAGATTAGGGAATTGATAAGTGAACTCTTTAAATTTGTACGTAAAACTTAAGATTTAATACTAAAATAATTAGTAATTACTAGATTATATGAGGACTATTGAGACTGCAAAGCTCGTTTCATTAGTGTGAATTAGAAAAAGATGAAGAATTATTTGAATCGAGATTAAAATTAAACTGCATTGGTAAAAATGACCATAAAAGAGCTTTCTAAATTCATAAATTTTAGACGAAGTATTAAAGTAAATTGCTGAACATTATTATGAGAATCATAGAAATGATTGACAAGAGAACTTTCTAAATTTATGCATACATCTAAAACGAAAGTTGTTACAGATTATAAAAGCTAATTCGTAAGGGTATTTTCTAGATGTGTATATAAATATAAGATGTATTAAAATAGTTGCTACGTATTATGAAAGACGATTGACAAGAGAATCTCTCTAAATTTATGTAACCTGGGATTTTACACTAAAGTAATTGCAGATTAAATAAAACTGTTTATAAGAGAGCTCTCTAAATTTGTAATAAAAAAATTTTCTAAAGTTATGACTCTAAATTGTAAATGTCAGACGATGTATGAGTAATTAATGCGAATTTGGAAAGATGATTTATAAGAGAACTCTCTAAATGTATGCGTGAGTCTAAACGGTGTACTAAAGTAGTTGTTGGAGATTATGAAGGATAATTGATAAAGAAACTTTCTAAATTTGTACGTAAATCTGAGACTGTACTAAAATAGCTGCTAGATTATGAAAGATGATTGATAAAGGAACTCTCTAAATGTATGCATAGGTCTGAAACGATGTATTAAAGTCGTTACAGATTATGAAGATATGAAGGATAATTGATACAGAAACTTTCTAAATTTATGCGTAAATCTGAAACTGTGTTTACTACACATTAAATAAAATTGTTGACAAGAGAGATACTAGAATAGTTGCTATAGATTATGAAAGATGATTGATAGAGAAACTTTCTCTTATACGTAAATTTGAAACGATGTCTAAAGTTGTTATAGATTATGAAAAATAATTGAAAACTTTTAAAAATTATGTGTAAATCTGAGACTATTAAAATAGTTGCTATAGATGTAAAGGACAATTGATATGAGAACTCTCTAAATGTGTACGTTTTCTCTCATTTTTTTTTTTCAGATACACAGTGCCATTCCAAAGAACCATTGCTCACAGCTGTGCTAAATTATAAACGCTATGCTTAACGATAGATAGTGTTTAAGGGTTTTTAAGCTCTGTGTTATTTATATTTAATAACGTATCACTATTAATTGCGTTTCTCTACCGTAAAACCTAAAACGATAGAGTACAGATAATCATACGGAGAAATCCGGAGGGAATCAATCGCGCGTAGATGTTTGTACAAAATCCAAGATTTATCTTTGCGAATTGTGATTCAAATCGTTTAGAGATGTTACCAAAGGGAAATTGAACCAATTTTCTACGCAAAGCTCTAGATTTGAAGGGTAGAATATGACCAAAGGTATAAAGACAAATTTGTATTGGTAGCAAACTTTTTCAGTGACATTTCGCTATGTCTTGAGCAACGCTATTTAAAAAGAAGAAAAAAGTTTATTTTGACATTTGCTACGAGCGATATCATCGCGTGCTAAACATGGCGAGAAAAAGTGACAATGCAAAGAGCATTAACGTCGCGGTGGTCGGGCTCTCTGGCACGGAGAAGGACAAGGGACAGGTCGGCGTCGGCAAATCGTGTCTATGTAATCGCTTTATGCGTTCCATGAGCGATGACTACAACGTTGAGCATATTTCAGTGTTGTCGCAGGTATTTACATCTATATATCTATACATCGCATTTCATAATTGATTACGGAGAAGATTTTAAATAGAAGAAATTATCAACACATTACACATTACAAATATATGAATTTTTCTGAATTAGCTCTGTACAGATTTGCAAAATTTTTTTATATAGTTAAAATATAGAACAATCAATTGTTTAGTGTGTGTAAAAGTTTTAGTTATGTAAAAAGATTTACAATTCTATTCACTAATCAATTTAGAGAAATTTATATATCTGCAATGTATCGATAATTCCTTTAGTTTAAGGTGCTTACATTTCGATCAAACATTTTATTGCAGTCTGACTTCAGCGGACGTGTGGTAAACAATGATCACTTCCTGTACTGGGGTGAGGTGATGAAAATGGCAGAGGACGGGACGGAGTTTCAGTTTCAAGTTATAGAGCATACGGAATTTATAGATGATGCGTCGTTTCAGCCGTTTAAAGGCGGCAAAATGGAACCATATGCGAAGAGATGCGCCGCTACGAAAATTACAAGCGCGGAGAAGCTCATGTATATCTGTAAAAATCAACTGGGCATAGAGAAAGAATACGAACAAAAAGTTCTACCTGACGGTAAATTGAACATTGACGGATTTTTGTGCGTGTTTGATGTGAGTCTCGTGCCGAATAGGGCAATAGAGAAGCAGGTTGAGATTGTGGCGAATATCTTGAATAATTTGATGAAGACGAAAAAGTCAATAGTGCTGGTAACGACTAAGAACGACGATGCGAATGAGCAATTTGTCAAAGAGGCCGAGAAATTAATAATGCGCAAAGAATACAAGGGATCGATTTTAATCGTCGAAACCTCGGCGCATGAGAACATCAACGTGGATTTGGCGTTCATGATTTTGGCGCAGTTAATTGACAAGACGAAAATGCGTAGTAAAGTGATACCATTCGCGGAGGCAGCCAGAGCTAGGAAGGAACTCTTGGATGCATCAACGGAATCGTTACAGAGATTAATCCGGATACATGTAACTGATTATCGCGCCTTGTGGTCGCAGGCATCGAAGAAATTAGCACAACTCAAAGAATTCTCTACCTTTGTAGAGTTATTCGGTATCGAAGCGACGCAGAGATTATTTAGAAGGCATATTAAGAAGTTGAAAGACGAACAGATAGCGAAAAAAATACAGGGCTACTTAGATATGTTACCGGATATACTTCATGAAATTTGTCCAGATATATCGAATTTAATTAATGAGTAAGTTGATAATACGAATAATAAGTTTTTCTTACAAAACCTCTTGCGAATTGATAACTGAGATACCGTTTTGCAGAGAATGGTCGGCGGTGCAACAATACATAAAGACGCATCCTGATTTTGATCAATATTTCTATGAATGTCCCGAGGATATACCGTGGATCGATTGTGATTTTGGAGAAAACAACGGCACGAAAATTCCATATGACGTGTTGGAGACTCCCGAAGCGGAAACCGTATTTAAAAATCATATAAATGCTTTACAGCAAGAGCAACGGCGACTAGAGTAAGTTATTTTCACATACAGAACTGAATCCAGTCTCTTTAACAAATAAATATTGTAGAAACAAGTCCACATATGTTCTATATAGAACTTATGAGTATATAACTAATTAATAATTAATTTATTATTTCATTTAATGATCTAGAAATATTTTAATAATATTCATATATAATTTACTAATGCTTTGCTTTATTCTGGGTGGCGTTTCTTGTGCAGACTTCCGAAAAGGTAATTTCTGCTTTTTTTATTTGCTTTTTTGTTGACGATATACTATGTATTTGAATGTACTATATGTGTTCGATATTTGTACTATATGTATTCGGAAATATTCTGTAATATTTACTGTGTTAACATTTGTGTAACAGTGTGGGTTTATATATTATATAGAACGGTAGATTTTCAAGGTATTTGTGATCGGAAATCAATGTTTGTCTCAGCCATTAAGTCAATTTACTTATAATGCATGAATTACAAAGCTCATTCAAGAAAATTAAGATCAAATAAAATATCTTTGTTACAACTTCACTGCAATATATATATATATATATACATATATACATATATTGCAGTGAATTATTAATTTCTTAGTTATAAAGGCTTTTGTGATAATAAAATAAGAACAATGTAAAGCACATTTTAATATGTTATAGTCATTTAATATTATGTTCGTGACATGTTCAATTATTATTTTAAAAAATTCTTTTTTGTCAATTATAATTAATTTCCATTAGGTGGAAGAAACAATTTAAACAATTATTGGAGGAAACTGGTTATGTTACGCCTGGAAAACATTTGTCTGAAGTTAGAGTTTTATTTATGGGTAGGGAATGCTTTGAGGAGCTTTCTCATCACGATTGTCAAGAAATTTATGATCAACATCAAAAAGAAATTATTGAAAAAGCAAAGCACAATTTTCAAGTAAGACGTTTGGAATAAAACATATTATTGTATTATATTGTATTACATATAGAATACGTGCAATCAGTACTATAATATGTTACAGGAATTATTGTTGGAACATGCTGATCTATTTTATCATTTCAAGAGTATAGCTCCATCAGGAACTATTACACAAGATGATATAAAAGAAATTACAGACGCATTATTGGATGATTTTAGGTATGTCATGTACTGAATATATTTTAATTATATTTTTAATTTAATTATATTTGTAAATAAATTTTTCTTCTAATTTTACATTATAAAGGAAAAATTTTTTTGTATAAAATCAATTTCAATTTTGCTTATAGATATAAAGCATTAGATAGATTAGATCAAGATAGAAAGTTAATGTTATTTCAACATTTGGGATTTGTACATTGTCCTATAAGAGAGCATTGTCCTGCATATCCAAATTGCATGGACGCACTTATAGAAAGAATACTCGGAACGAAAGCACACAGGTGAAGAAGTTAATATTTCGTCATGCATGATTATATAGTATGGAATTATTTCATAACACAACTCTGAAAACGTTCTAACAGACCTTCCTCATGGAATCACAGTAGTCAGTGGCAGTTAACGTCGGACAACAATCAGTTAAATTTAGTTATACTGGGAAGTAACGGGCTAAGCGAAGAGTTTGCTCGCGAAATAAGGGCACAAACAGATGATGACGAAGTGGAAATAGATTGTCAACTCTACACTCTCGGATATCGTATTATAGACGGCGATGTCGGACTGCCGCATAATTCCTTCACTACCTCCGATTTTATGCCGCATGGTAAATATTCTCCTGATTGCATCTCTATATATTGTAAAAATATTATCTACATACAATAAATACGCCTTTCTCGTTCTAGGATCTTTTTGTATCTATTCGAATGAAGATTCATTCGAATATATTCGATCTTCTTTAGAAAAAACCTTGTTATCAAATTTAGAGCAAGAGGATAGACTACCATTTCAAGGATTGCCCATTGTAATAATGTTTATACCAGAAGCTAGTATTGATGAAATGGAGGCTATGAAGCTCAGAGAAGAGGGGCAAAATCTTGCCGACAGGTATTAATCCTTAGTACACAGTAATTTTCTCGTTTTTTTATTACACATAATAAGTCGTTTGTCTGGATTAATTTTTATCTCTTTTATGAGTATACAAAAATGATTAAGTAATTCTCTTATATATATTAGGTGTACAAAAAAGTTCTGAGCTTTAGATTTGATACAACCGAAATAACAATTTAAATTTTATATATCTTCCCGCCTTTTTGTGGTTTTAAAGCGTTAACATTTGGCCTTCT